>Ga0209777_10007353_pt1 | contig 12240 bp, 8 predicted proteins | sample FrelakmetHBP12HB_FD_187147 | JGI IMG/M metagenome (GOLD analysis project Ga0209777, IMG submission 187147) | Freshwater lake sediment microbial communities from the University of Notre Dame, USA, for methane emissions studies -HBP12 HB (SPAdes)... | ecosystem: Environmental > Aquatic >... | reverse complement strand
ACGACGTCTTCACAGTCCCAGGCATGCGGCGAATCTCGATCGCCCCGTCGGCGAGCGTCGACCTCTGTGCCCCGAAACTCGGGAACCGGTACATTTTCTCGTGGAAGCCGCAGCCGTCGCACCTCGTGTCGTTCGCCCCGGACCTCGTGCGCGGCTACGTCCGGCACACGCTCGACGTGGCGAAGGCGCACGGGTGCGTCCTGGAGATGATCCTCAAGGATACGCATACGTGCGAGAACCGGCCGGAGCGGTTCGACGCGTGGACTAGAATCGCGCGCGAACTTGTTGACGCGTAGCCGGGTGCCATGCTTTCGCGCTGTTGCGAAAGCATGGTCTTGACCGTGCGGGAAACATGCTTTCGCAACGGCGCGAAAGCATGGCGCCCGCGCGTGTTGATTTGAAATGTGAGATTTCAGATTTGAGATGAGGCACTATGCCCCGACCCCTCGCCATCACGATCCTCGCGGCGCTCCTCCTCGCCCTCGGCGCCGGCCCCGCCTCCGCGCTCACGATCCAGGCCGAGAAGGCGGCCGTGCACACGGTCGGCGGCATGCAGAAGGGCGCGTGGAGCATCTGGTCCAACGGCGAGGTCGGCGACTACGTCCGCTTCGAGAAGGGCGGCACGTATGAAATCGTCGCCCGGGCGTTTGGAAGCCCGGCGGGCGGCGGATGGCCCCTGATGTCCGTGCGCATCGACGGCGAGGCCCTGGCCCAGGCGACGGTCGACAAGGCCGAGGCCGCTGAGTATCCGTTCAAGGTCAGGATCGAGCCGGGGACGCACCTCGTCACGATCGGCTTCGAGAACGACCTCGTGGTCGGCAAGGAGGACCGGAACCTGTACCTCGTGCAGATCGAGGTCCGCCCGACCGAGGGCTTGCCGGAGCCGGCCGCGGCCGACCGAAAGGAGCTGGACGCCATGCAGGAGAAGGAAGAGGCGGCGGCCGTGGCGGCCACGCGCCAGGCCATCGAGAAGAACCGCCGGTCGGCGCTCACGGTCCGCGTCGTCGACCGCGACGGCCGCGCGGTCCCCGGGGCGTCGGTCACGGCCGAGCAGACCGCGAGCGACTTCCTCTTCGGATGCAATATCTACATGTTCGACCGGTTCGGCAAGCCGGAGCAGAACGCCGCGTACCAGAAGCGGTTCGAGGAACTGTTCAACTACGCGACGGTCGGGTTCTACTGGACCTCCTACGAGACCGAGCGCGGCAAGCCGCAGTATCCGTACACGGACAAGGTGGTCGCGTGGTGCGAGGCGCGCGGCATCCGGATGAAGGGCCACCCGCTCCTGTGGGCGGACCCGCAGGGCGGCGTCCCGCCGTGGTCGAAGGGCCAGCCGTCGGCCGACCTCCAGAAGCAGCGCGTGTTCGACATCCTCGGCCGATACAAAGATAAGATCACGTTCTGGGAAGTGGTGAACGAGGCGTGCCACAACGCGGGCGTGAAGATCGACGATCCGTACCGCTGGGCCCGCGAAGCCGATCCGAAGGGGCACCTGATCGTCAACGAGTATTACGTCATGGCTGACGGGTACCCCGCGTTCTACCAGTTCCTCGAGGGCGCCAAGGCGCGGGGCGTCCCGTTCGACGGCATCGGCATCCAGGCCCATGAGCCGCGCACCGACCGGTTCCCCCTGGGCCGCGTGCAGAAGGTGCTCGACCGCTATGCGGCGCTCGGGAAGACCGTGAGCATCACGGAGTTTACGCCGTGCTCGGGCGGCGACGCGATCACCGGGTCGCATGTCCAAGGGAAGTGGGACGAGGCGGCCCAGGCGGACTATGCCGAGAAGTTCTACCGCGTGTGCTTCGCGCACCCGGCGGTGATCGCCGTCACGTGGTGGGATCTCGCCGACGCGGGCGCGTGGCTGAAGGGCGGGGGCCTCCTGCGCGACGACCTCAGCCCGAAGCCCGCCTACGAGGCCCTGCGCAGGCTCGTCCGCGAGGAGTGGCACACGCACGCCGAAGGGAAGACCGATGCGACCGGCGCGCTCGCGCTCCGCGGGTTCCACGGCCAGTATCGCCTGACGGCCGTCGCCGGCGACCGCAAGGCCGAGGCGACGTTTCACCTGGCGAAGGACGGGCCGGGCGAAGTTGTCATCAAAATGCCTTAAACACTTCGCCGCCCCGCTTGCGGGGCGATGAGGTAATGGCGCGCGGCGCCGGCGCCTCGTTAGCCGCCCCGCTTGCGGGGCGCGTGTAAGGCAATGCGGAGTGCGGAATGCGGAATGCGGAATGAACGGCGAAAGGCGCGCGGCGCCGGCGCCTCGTTAGCCGCCCCGCTTGTGGGGCGTGTGTTACGGGCCACATTACAACAGGAGATTGAAGTATGCATACTAAAGCGTTCAACGTGATCGCGGCCGGCGTTTGGCTGGCGGCGACGGCCGGCATGGCCTTGGCTGCCGACGCCCCGGCCGCCGAAAAGGGAGACAAGACGGACATGGCGAAGAAGGCGACGAAGCTGGAAACGCTCTTCCTCTGGCCCAACGGCGCCCCGGAGGCCAAGGGCGACACGATCGAGGACAAGCCGCGCCTGACGCCGTACCTGCTGGACGGCGACGGCCCGTTCGGTTGCGTCATCGTCTGTCCGGGCGGCGGCTACGGCGGCCGCGCGGGGCACGAGGCCGGCCCGATCGCCGAGTGGCTCAACACGGCGGGCGTGTCGGCGTTCGTGCTCGATTACCGCGTCGCACCGTACAAGCATCCCGTGCCGCTCATGGACGCCCAGCGGGCGATCCGCACGGTCCGCGCCAAGGCGAAGGAGTGGCGGATCGATCCGAAGAAAATCGGCATCCTGGGGTTCAGCGCGGGCGGGCACCTGGCGGGCTCGGCCGCCACGCTCTTCGACGAGGGCAAGCCCGACGCCGCCGACCCGATCGACCGCGAGTCGAGCCGGCCGGACTGCGCGGTCCTCTGCTACCCGGTCCTCACGTTCGGCGAAAAGCGGCATCACGGGTCGATGGTGAACCTGATCGGCGAGAACCCCGACGAGGCGCTCCGCAAGAAGCTGAGCCTCGAGAACTCCGTGACGCCGAAGACGCCGCCGACGTTCCTCTGGCACACGGCCGACGACAATGCGGTGCCGGTCGAGAACAGCCTCCTCTTTGCCGAAGCCCTGGCGAAGAACAAGGTCCCGTTCGCCCTGCACGTCTTCCCGCACGGCCCGCACGGCGTGGGCCTGGCGAAGGACAACCCGGTCCTCGGCGCCTGGACGACGCTGTGCGCGACGTGGCTGAAGGAGATCGGGTTCGTGGGGAAGTAGGCGTTTCCCCGTAGGGGCGGCCCCATGTGGCCGCCCGGCCGTTGTCATGTAGGCCGCGGCGTGCCGCGGCGCCGTGGACATCAATACATGAACAAAGCCGCGGCGCGCCGCGGCCTACATACGGCCGTGCCTCACCTCTTCGATGCCGGTATCGTCGCCTTCACCCTCGCCCCGACCAGCCGCTCGAAATCGTACGATTGCCGCGCGGTCTCCAGGACGAGGCCCCAGTCGAGCGCTTTGACTTCGCCGCCCGCTAGGCGGCCGTTCACGAGGACCTTGACGGGCTTGGAGAAATCGAGTTCCTCCGGGCCGACCTCGACCTCGATGCCCGCGAGGTTCCGCGTGTTGACGGACACGGTGTTCTCGGCGCCCTGGGTGAGGGCGGTGATCTCGGCGGCTTCCTTGCGGTACAGTTCGCCCTCGGCCTTGGCGAGTTCGTCCTGGGTGTCGGCCTTGACCATGTGAGGGGCGGTGAAGTCGAACTCGTCGCGGGCCATGGCGGTCGCCCGGACGAAGTACGCGCGGCCTTGCCACAGGTGGTGGAAGAGGTAGTTGACGACGGCCGGGTACGGATCGCGCCGCGCGGCCGCAAAGAACGCCCGCAGCTTCTCGGCGTCGAGCGTGAGGCCGTGGGCCTGGCCGGGATACTCGATCCCCTCGAAGTTCTTCGGGCCGTGAACGATGAACCAGCGGTTCACGTCGCGTGAAAACGTGTTGATGCCTTGCTTCTGGCCGGGCGAGAGGTCGTTCTCCCCCCAGTGGGCCTGGATCGGCAGCGCGAGGACGTTCGGCAGGTAGAGCGTGACACCCGCCGCCCGGGCCTCGGTGAGCGGCCACGAGGCGATCGGGGCTGCGCCCGCCCACTCGCCCGGCGAAAAGAGGATCGTCCCCCACACCGCGTATCCGCCGCGCGACACGCCCGTCAGGACCGACCGGTTCGAGTCGAGGTTCACGCGGTGCCGCACGTCCTGGAGGACGCGCACGGGGTACTCCGTGTTGGCGCGCGAGGCGGTGTATTCGCGCTCGGTCGGCGCGGCCGGGCAGGCGAGGACGTACTGGTCGGCGTCGGCGCCGAGGAGGCCCTCCAGCCAGGTCATGGCGGCGTCGCCGGTCCCGCCGGTGCCGTGGCACCCGATGATGAGGGGCCACGCGCGGCCGGCGTCGGCCTTGTAGCCGGCGGGAATCCGCAGGACGTAGTTGACCGACGGCACGTCGGCGTCGCCCTTCGTCTGGAACGGCTGCTTCCCGGGGGCCATCGCGGGGAAAGGGGCGGCCTGATGGAGAAGCGCCTTCACTTCGGCCCAGGCCTTGGGCGCGACGGCGCCGAACTGTTTCGCCAGGTCGGCGCGCTTGGCGGCGTCATTTTCGGCGAAGAAGGCGCGGAGGATCGCGGCGGGGTCACCGGCCGCCGGCGCCTCGGCCGCGCGGCCGGCGCCGGCCAGCATGGCGATGACGATGACAAGTGTGGCAGTTCGCATGAGCCTACCTCGTGCCGTAGCGTTCGGACCAAGTATAGGGCGGCAGTTGGGAGGCCGCAATGACTGTCATGTAGGCCGCGGCGTGCCGCGGCGCCGTGGCAGTTCGTTGCACAACAAAAGCCGCGGCACGCCGCGGCCTACATGAAGCCCGTTGACCCCCGCCGCGCGAATCGCTACGCTCTAACGCAATGCAGGAGGCCGGACGGTGCCGAAGCTTCGCCTGATCAATCCGCGGAACCCGCTGAACGGGCTGGTGCAGAGCGACGTGGCCCGCCGCATCACGCTTGGCCGCAAGGCCATCTTCATGCCGCTCGGCCTCATGGTGGCCGCCGGCACGGTGCCGCGCGAGTGGCAGGTCGAGATCGTCGACGAGTGTACGGGGCCGCTGTCGGTCGCGAAGGACGCCGACCTCGTCGGCATCACCGCGATGACGTGCCAGGCGCCGCGGGCCTACCAGGTCGCCGATGCGTACCGCTTGCTCGGCGTGCCGGTGATCCTCGGCGGCATCCATCCGTCGGGCCTGCCGGAGGAGGCCCTGCGTCACGCGACGGCGGTGGCGGTCGGCGAGGCCGAGGGCACGCTCCCGCGCATGCTCCGCGACTTCGCGGTCGGGCGGCTGAGCGGCATCTACCGGGCCGAGGGCGACGTCGAGATCGCCACGCCGCGCCGCGACCTGCTCAATCCGCGCGATTACTTCGTGAACAACGCGATCCAGATTTCGCGCGGGTGCCCGCAGCGGTGCAAGTTCTGCACGACGCAGGCGATGTACGGCGGCCGGTACTCCGTGCGGCCGATCGAGGCGATCCTCCAGGAAATCCGCGACCTGCGGATGAAGCGCGTCCTCTTCGCCGACGACAACGTGGTCGGCCATTTCGGCTGGGCCAAGCAGTTCTACCGCGAGCTGGCGAAGCTCCGGATCACATGGACCGGCCAGGCCACGCTCAATATCGCCCGCGACGACGAGATGCTCGCCCTGATGAAGCAGAGCGGGTGCGGCGGCCTCATCCTCGGCCTCGAAAGCCCGAACCCCGAGAGCCTCCGCGAGGGCAATAAGACCGTTTGCGCGGCCGACGAGTACCTGCCGCTCATCCGGAAGGTCCAGCAGGCGCGGATCGGCACGTGGGGCTCGTTCCTCATGGGCTTCGACGCCGACACGGTCGAGTCGCTCCACGCCGCGGTCCGGTTCGCCCGCGCCGCGAGGCTCGGCATCTCGTGTTACCCGATCCTGACGCCGTATCCCGGCACGCCGCTCTACGACGAGTACGGCGCGGCCGGGCGGATCCTGACGCGCGACTGGGCGAAGTACAACGGGGCGACCGTCGTGTTCCAGCCGAAGCGGATGAGCGTCCGGGAACTCGCGAATTGCCAGATGGCCGCGTTCCGCGAGTTCTACTCGTGGGCGAGCCTGCGCGAGCGCCTGACGCTCTGGCCGCTCCAGAAATGGGCGTGGATTATCAATATCAGCATCAATCAGGGATTCCGGTACTACTACCGGCGGCAGAAGAAGCGGATGCCGGACTTTCGCGAGGCCGAGATGTGGAAAGAGACAACGGTTTGAACCGCAGAGAACGCGGAGAACGCAGAGAACGGCAAGGATTGGGTAACGGCAAAGAGGCAACGGCGAGAACAGAGGACAGAGTCAGCGGAGATAGAATCAGCACGCACCGGCACGCCAGTTTAGCCGCGACCCGAAGGGGAGCGGAGTGTTTTCGTACGAAAAGGACAAAGGCAGGGAACCGCAAAGAACGCAAAGAGCGCAAAGGACGGCCAGGACTGAGTGACGGCAAAGGCCGAGGCGAAGAAGAGACATCCCGTGGAAACGGACTCTTGCGCCTCGCTCTGCTGACTCTGCTGGCCGTTCTCAGGTGTGGGTGACGTTGCCGTTTACCAATACTTGTTGTTCTCTGCGTTCTCCGCGTTCTCCGCGGTGAAAGCCTTTTTGACAACGAAGGGGAGATAAGATGTTCACCCAGATCAGCCACTGGTCTTTCAAGGACTGCGCCCGCCGCCCCATCGTCGAGCTCATGCGCCTGGCGAAGGAGGCGGGGTTCGATGGGCTGGAGCTGGCCGTCGGCGGGGAAGGGGAGCTCACGCCCGAGACGCCGCTGGAGGAATGTCGCCGCATCGCCCGCGAGGCGAAGGCGATGGGCCTGCGGCTCGGGTCTGTGGCGAGCGGCCTCTTCTGGAAATGGAACCCGGCGTCGGCCGATGCGGCCGTGAGGGCGGCGGCCTTCGAGATGACCCGCCGCTCGCTCGCCATCACGGCCGCGCTCGGCGCGAAACATCTCCTCGTCATTCCCGGCCACGTCGACGTCTTCTTTCAGCCCGACGCCGAGGTCGTCCCGTACGACCTCTGCTACAAGCGGGCCCTGGCGTTCTCGAAGAAGGCCGGCCGCGCGGCCGCGAAGGTCGGCGTGACGGCCTGCGTCGAGAACGTGTGGAACCGGTTCCTGATGAGCCCGCTGGAGTTCCGGCAATTCCTCCGCGAGGTCGGAAGCCCGAACGTGGGCATGTATTTCGATGTGGGCAACGTGTGGGACCTCGGCTACCCGCAGCACTGGATCGGCATCCTCGGGCGCCTGATCAAGCGCGTGCACGTGAAGGACTTCAAGCGCGCGGTCGGCACGGTCGAAGGCTTCTGCCAGCTCGGCGACGGCGACGTGCCCTTGCGGGAAAGTCTTGGCATGCTGGCGGCCCTGGGATATAAGGGTCCGGTCACGGCGGAGGTGTTCCCGGGTCCCGGCGACACGGATGAACGGAAGTTCCTGCGGACGACGGCTCAGCGGCTGAGGGAGATCCTGCCGATGTGAGGAAGGCAAAAGGCGGGCACTAGGGACTCGGCACCAGGCACTAGGGGATGTGAACGGAAGTGATTGAGGATAACGGAAAAGGCGGGCACCAGGGACTAGGCACCAGGCACTAGGGGATGTGAACGGACTTCATCAATGATAACAGATGTTGACAACCCCTAGTGCCCAGTGCCTGGTGCCTAGTGCCCGCCGTTTCCTTACGACTCACCATCGGACACGGAATTGGCTCGAAGAAAGGAAGAACCATGCCAGTAAGAGTCGGCCTCGTCGGCCTGGGAATGATGGGCGCGGGGCATTTCAAGTGTTTCCGGGACATTCCCGGGGCCGAGATCGTCGCCGTGTGCGACGTCGACCCGAAGAAGCTCGCCGGCGACTGGGCGGGCACCCAGGGCAATATCGACACGGGCGGCGGCACGGCGGCCGACCTGTCGGCGATCAAGCGGTTCGACAAGTTCGAGGAGCTGCTCGCCGACATCGACATCGACATGGTCGACCTGACGTTGCCGACCTTCCTCCACGCGCCGCTGTCGATCCAGGCCCTGAAGGCCGGCAAACACGTCTTCTGCGAGAAACCGATGGCCCTGACGGCGGCCCTGGCCCAGGAGATGATCGCGACGGCCCGGGCGGCCGACCGGTTCCTGATGATCGGCCATTGCCTGCGGTTCTGGCCCGAGTACCTGGCGATCAAGGAGATGATCGATTCCGGCCTCTACGGCCCGGTCCGCACGGCGGTGTTCACGCGCCTGAGCGGGACGCCGAAATGGTCGTGGACCGACTGGATGCGGGACCCGAAGCGGAGCGGCTCGGCGTCGCTCGACCTGCACATCCACGACGTCGACACGGTCCTCTGGTACTTCGGGAAGCCCCAGGCCGTGAGCGCCCTCGGGGCGAGCGACTCGCCCAGCGGGTTCAACCACATAGCGGCCCAGTATATCTATGACGATGGGCCGCTCGTCGTGGCCGAGGGCGGGTGGGACTTCCCCGACAGCTACGGGTTCCGCATGGCCGCCCAGATCGGCTTCGAGGCGGCGGTCGTCGACTACGATCTGAAGAAGACGCCCGCCCTGACGGTCTTCACGGCCGAGGGGGCGGAGAACCCGCCGGTCGGGACCGACAATGCCTACCGCGACGAGTTGGCGTACTTCGTCGACTGCGTGGCCACCGGCACGCCGCCCTCGCGCGTGACCGCCCAGGACGCCGCCGACGCCGTGGCCCTGGTCGAGGCCGAGGTCGAGTCGGCGAGGACCGGGCGGCCGGTTGATTTAGATTTATAGCTGTAGTATCTCAGCATATTTCGCCGCCCCGCTTGCGGGGCGTTCGCCGTTGTGAACGAAGGAGTCGCAGTGGCCAGCACAACCCGCAAGCCCCTCATTCCGGCCCCCGCGCCGCGGATACCCAACGGCGCCTGGGCCGACGTCCTCACGCAGCCGAACCCGCGCCTTCTCGGCCCGAAAGGCTTCATTCAAGGCCTCGCCAGGGCCAAGCCCGACGCGTACCGCGAGATCCAGGGCCTGGACTCGATCTGGGCGTCGGGCATCTTCCGGGCGGTCGAAGGCGCGTCGCCCGAGCGCGCGGGCCCCCACATCCGGCAGGCCCTGGAGCACGTGGCCGCCGGGCCGACGAACCTCCACCAGGAGACCTGGCTGCGGATGAACCAGGTCGCGCTCGCGTTCGACTTCTTCCACGACGAGATTCCGCCGGCCGCGCGCGAGGCCATGATCTACTTTCTGAATTCCGAGATCCACCTCTACCGCGACGACGAGGGGGCGGTCCATAACTCGACGACCGCGAAGATACTCGTCTACCTGCGGATCGCCTGCGCGACGTGGGGCGAGAACCCGCGGGCCCGCGACTTCCGCGACTGCGCCCTCCTCTGGCTCTGGGAAACGCTCGCGCTGCCGGTCATCCGCGAGTTCGGCGCGGGCGGCGGCTGGACCGAGTGCGGGTGGTACGCGCGGCACGCCTTGCGTGACCTCGTCGAGGCGATGGAGCTGGCGCGCCGCATCGAGAAGGACTACGACGGGTTCCAGATGGCCCCGGAGTTCTTCTACCATCGCATGGCCTACGAGATGCTCCAGCCGTACCCGGTCCGGGGCGAGCGGGGCAACGAGCTTTACGCGGTCGAGGGGGACGGGTCCTACAATTACGGCCCCTCGCGCGAGATGCCGCGCCAGATGCGGAACCTCCTGGCGCAGTATTGGCGCGGGTCGCCCCTCGCGCGGCACATGGCGGCGTGGCGGCGGCCGGGGACGCGAGAGGATTTCCGCACGTGGGACTTCTTCTGGGAAGAGCCGCCCGATAAGCCGCTGGCGCACGAGGGGTTTCCCCTGGCGCACGCCGCGACGGGGATCGGCCGCGTCTACGCGCGCGGCGACTGGACCGAGGACGCCGCGTGGCTCCGGTTCGAGTGCGGCGACTTCTTCGTCAACCATCAGCACTACGAGACGGGGAACTTCGAGATCTTTTGCCGCGCGCCCCTGGCCACCGAGAGCGGCGAGTATTCTTCCTGGGGGGACGACCACGCCCTCGGCTACCTGATACGCACGATTGCCCATAACTGTATCCTGGTCCATAGGCCGGGCGAGGCGTGGATCCAGATGCGCGACGCCTGGAAGGACGCCCCCGGCAACGACGGCGGCCAGGTCAATAAGTGGGTCTGGCCCAAGGGCAACCTGCCGGAATGGCTCGCCCACCGCGAGGCGTTCCATCGCGGCGACCTGGTGGCCTACGACAACCGGCCGGAGCGCCTGTTCGTCGCGGGGGACTGCGCGGCGGCCTACGCGCCCGAGAAGCTCCGCCAGTGGGTCCGCCAGATCGTGTTCCTGCGGCCCGGCACGTTCGTCGTCTTCGACCGCGTCGTGAGCGCGCGGCCCGAGTACGAGAAGACGTGGCTCCTCCACATGATGAACGAGCCCGAGATCGAAGGGGCGAAGGCCACGATCACCAACGGGCCGGGGCGGCTCGTCTCGCACACGCTCTTGCCCGAGCGGGCCGCGATCCACAAGGTCTATGGCTATACCTATGGCGGGAAGACGTACGACCCGCCGTTGACGCAGGAGTCGCCGCCGGCGCCGAAGTGGCGGATCGAAGTGCGGCCGTTGGAGGCCCGGACCGACGACCTCTTCCTGCACGTGATGTTCACGGGCGAGCCGGAGCCGGTCGAACTCCTGCGGAAGGGCAAGGCCGTCGGCGCCCGCGTGGGCGACGCCGAGGTGCTCTTCGAAGGGAAGGTCGGCGGGACCCTCCGCGTGGGCGGAAAGAGAACGTCGCTTAGACCCGGCGTTAGACTCAACGAATATGAAACGTAAGCCCATCCTGATCGCCTGCCCGGAGCGCCTGAAGTTCGTGCCCGGGACGTACGAGTGCGACGAGTCGGGGCGGTACCAGCTCGGCGCCGACGGGCGGTTCGTCCTCGCGCGGGCGCGCTGCGGCCAGGATGGCGGGCGCTGCGCGCAGACGCTCTGTGCGCTCCATCGCTACAACCGGCGCGGCCCCGGATCGTGGTATCCGGTCGATATCCGGGCCCTGTCGGAAGAGACGCAGAAGGCCCAACCCAAGCCCGATTTCACACGAGGAGACGGTTCGAATGGCCACATCATTGATTATGAATGTTGAGACCCTGGACGGAAAGCCCCTCTCGCCCGAAGCCACGCCGACCGGCTGGTACTATCGGACGGCGTCGGGCCTCAAGGCCCTCGTGCGGGGATTCCGCGACGGCCTGGTGTGCCGCGTGGCGCCGGGGGCCGACCGCGAAGTGGTGCAGCTTGGCGTCGGCGCCGCGACGAGCCGACTGTCGAATGCCCTCTACAGCCCGCGGACCGATACCGCCCTCGTCTTCAAGGCCGATGGCCTGGCGATCACGCCCCTGCGGAAGGGCAGGGGCCTGAAGGGGTTCGAGGTCGCGACGTCCGGCCCGCTGACCGTGACCGTCCTTCGCGACTACCTGAAGGTCCACCGCGGCCTTCCGTGGTTCAGGCCGCTCGACAAGAAGCACTTCCCGCGGCCGCCGGCGGGGTGGTGCTCGTGGTACTATTATTATCTCGATATCACCGAGGCCGAGGTCGTGAAGAACACCGACTGGCTGGCCGCCAACCTGAAACCGTTCGGCTGCGAATGGGTCCAGATCGACGACGGATGGCAGGGGCGCGGCACCGGGTTCGGCTCGAACCGCGACTGGTTCGTCACGTGCCAGAAGGACTTCCCGCGCGGCATGAAATGGTCGGCCGACTATATCAAGTCCAAGGGGTTCCGCCCGGGGATCTGGTGCATTCCGTTCACCGAGAGCAACCCGGAGATGGTCGCGAAGCAGCCGGGCCTCTTCGTCCGCAAGGAGGACGGCACGTCGCCGGGCGAGCTCGCGCATCCGCTGCCGTACGACTGGATGAAGCCCGAGTCGGAGCGGTTCTTCGACTGGGCGGGGCGCTACTACATCGACGCGACGGGCGAGGAGGGGAAGGCCCACCTCCGGCGCCTGTTCGAGATGATCTGTAACGAGTGGGGCTATGAGTATGTGAAAATCGACGCCCAGGGGATGATGCCCGACTTCTACGACAAGTGGCGCCCGCGCCTCGCCGACCCCTCGGTGGCGGGGGACCGGGCCTACCGCGCGGGCCTCGACGTGGCCAAGGCCGTGATGGGCCCCGAGCGGTTCCTCCTCAACTGCGGCGCGGGGTGGGCGAGCGTCGGCTATTGCGAGG
>Ga0209777_10007352_pt1 | contig 12241 bp, 19 predicted proteins | sample FrelakmetHBP12HB_FD_187147 | JGI IMG/M metagenome (GOLD analysis project Ga0209777, IMG submission 187147) | Freshwater lake sediment microbial communities from the University of Notre Dame, USA, for methane emissions studies -HBP12 HB (SPAdes)... | ecosystem: Environmental > Aquatic >... | reverse complement strand
CCCACGCGGCGTCAAGTCCGCGAACGCGGTTTATTACGTTTGATGACGTGACGACCGAAAAAACATCAAACCCAGCAGAACCGCCGCCGGTAGAGCAATCACCCATGAGACGCCCCCTTGCTCGGGGGCCGGATAAAAGGGGGTTCTGACCCGTCCCAGAGCCGGTACACCTTGGGGACGTAAGCGGCGGTTTCGGGATTCCAGGTGGAGGGGTCGGGGTGGCGTCTTATATAACCCTCACCGGCATTATAGGCGGCGATGGCCAGGGGCCAGCTCGCGAAAACCTTGAACAAATATTTTAGGTGTCGGGCTGCTCCGTCAGCGGCTTGCGCGGGGTCGAGGGGGTCGATGCCGTAACTGTGCGCCGTTTCCGGCATGAACTGAAACAAGCCCAGGGCGCCGGCTTTCGAGACCCTGCGGCCGGAAATCACGTCAGGATTGAACCCAGACTCTACCTCGGCGACCGCGACCAGAAGCGCCGTCTCGACGCCATGTCGCTTGGCGGCGGCGTCAATGGCGGACATGATGTCAGGGGGAGGGGCGAGCATTAGCGAGATTCCAGTTTATCGAGCCTAGTTTTTATTTCGTCGAGCTGTTTTTGGACGGCGGGGTCAACGGGGGTTGGGACGGGGGCAGGGAGAGGTTCGGGGACGTAGGGAGGGATGAGTTTGCCGGTGGCATCGAAATGGAGTTTTAGGTGCTCATCGAGTTCGGATTTATCCGAGGTAACGCGGCAGCAATAGGGACAATAGTTAGGCATAGCGAGCGCCAAGGACCGCAGCGCATCCAGCGAGATCGTCGGGCACAAAGGGGGCGCTAAAGGCGGCGGGTAGAGGTATATAGCCGCCTAAATCTCGATACATACCGGTAAAAAGGGACGTTATCGCGGCGCCGTAGACGAGCGATCTTCTCGAGTAGTGAGAAAGAGCCAGCGGGGCGGCCTGATTCACCTCCAAGGCGATAAAATACGAGCCCTGATAAAGTACGGCGTTTACGGCGACCGATTTCACGCCGGCCGCGGCACAGTCAATGTTTCCCGAGCCGATGACCAGACTTTCGGGCATACCGCGATAAGCGCCGCCGGCGTGCACGGTGTAAATTCCTACCTGAGCTAGAGCGCCAGCCCAACCAACATCAACAACCAGTCCCAGCAGATTTATATTTCCGGTCATCGGGGCGCGATAGCGCCAAGCGTAAAGATAACCGGCCAGATGTGCGAGACCTAATTCAATCAAGGGTGCCGCATCACCGCAGTTTTGAGTCGTAGCCCAACACGAAGCAGGCGGATACAGGATAGTCTCCGGCCGGCTATCGGAGAGGTCCGGGCATATGTCGGGTACAAGTGCCATGCGTTAGATAACCACGTTGCGGTTCCAGTAGGCCGTAACTTTGAGGTAGTGGGCGCCGCCCGTCCAGTTGAAGGCGGTGGCGAGCAGGCGTATGAAGGCGGCTCCGGGATTACGAAAAGCCACGTGATGATTGGTTATCGGCGTGAGCAATACCGGGTCGATAAAGAGCGGGTCAAGCGCGCGATAGGCAGCGATGAAGGATTCTTCGGTCAGCCCGTCGTTAGAGCGTCTAAGGTCCCAGGTAATGCCGATATTCTGGGTATAAATCTGAAATGAGACCATGTCCGAAGATGAAGGGGCCAAGGCTATCGCCTGCGAGGCAAACGTGGCGGGGGGAACAAATCCGGCTATCGCGCTATCTATGAGGACTTGGGGTTCGTACATGATTTATCGAAATTCTACGTTGACGAAGTTACTGAATGAATTGATCGAGCCGGAAAAAAGGGCGATTTGCCACCACGATGCAAGGGGATGCAGGGGATACCAATGTCTGAGCCTGCGCACGTGGAGATAATATTCGAAGTCGGTAGTAATCTTGTTACTAAAGATACCTACTCCACCGTCGCAATTGGTATCTACACGGATTTCCGTTGAAAAATCCGGGATGCGGTTAAACGGAGCCCATGGAATCCAAGGGCCAGTTACCGGGCCGTCAAAATAGTCGCAGCGGGCGGCATAGCCGGAGCGCATGGGACAGGGAGCGCCCATCACAACCGAGCCGTCTATTTGATATGAGGCATACGGGATTGCGAGGCCTTGGGCGGGCCAGTAATAGGCGTCAACGATAAGCTGGTCGCAGTTGAACGGCATCGCGAGCCCGGGAGCGGGCAAAGGGACGCAGAATTCAGTATGCACGCTGCCACGGGTGACCTTGCCCTTGATTTGGATATCGAGCGGAATCGAAGGGACGGCTTCGCCGGCTGCCGCGGGCCAGTTTTGTAGGGCGCGGACATACAAGGTTTTCAATCCCTTTTCGTCGGACTGAGCGACCGGGGCGGTGTTGCCTATGGTGAGAGTTGCGAACATTATACGGGCTGCAAGGTTAGCTGATAGGTGGTCGGGCGTTTAGCGGGGTTCAGATGGGCGGATTTTAGGACGGAATTGATTTTACGGGCTTTATCGAGGCATTCCGAAGCGAGAGCATCTTTACCTTGTTCGTGAGCCACGGTGGCCAAGTGGGTGAAGTGTGTGGCGTCAATCGCGGAGACAGCCGAGGAAATGGCACCGGGGGGAATCCCAAGCGGGGCGCCAATGATGGACGAGAGGAGCGGGTTTTTCAGGACCTTTTTCGCGACATCAAGGACCGAGCTTACGGCGCTCGAAAGCGCCCTGCCGAGGTCGAACTTTGAGCGAAACGAGAGAGTATCGCCGGTGGCCTTTTCGTAGACTATCCAGCCGTAACCCGGGTAGTGTCGCGCTATGTCGCCGTTTTGGTTGACGTTATAGCCATAGGTTTTTTGAGCGGCAAGAGCCGCGGCGTAAGAGGGAAACTCCATGTCCGCGGTATCGGGCGAGCCGGCCTCCCAGGTTGTCACATGGCCGAATTTTTTGCGGTAAACTTGCCAGCCGTGCGCCGCGCCATCGTGCCATTTTCGGGCGATATCGCCATTAGGGTCCACATTCCAGCCATTTTTTTTAGCGGCGGCAAGAGCGGCGGCGTAGGACGGAAAACGCATTTCGGCCGCATCAGGGAAACGGGCGCCGGTCGAAGCGGATATATCAGGTACAAGGATCTTATACGCGCACACGAACCACTGACCGGAATCTAGTTCGACAAGGCAGCGGGCAACGATGTACTCGCCCTCGCGGCTGACGACTATTTCGGGAGAGTGGGGCATTTAGATTGTGCGGCCGGTCAGAGACTTTACTTTTGCTCGGGTCACCGGGCCAACTTTTCCATCAGCTCCGAGACCGAGGGCTTTCTGGTACGCGGCGATACGGTCAACGTGTGAACCGTGATAAGTTGTGACATAGTCAGCGAGTTCGTTGGCGGCGTCCTTTGCATCCACGGGCGAAGGGGCGGCGCCCAGGGGCGTCAGAGTCGGCCATGATACGGATTTCCCGAGTAGACTTTGGGCGCGGGCTTTGGTGGCCGGTCCCGCAATACCATCGGGGTCAACGGCTTTCATGTGTCGCTGGTAGACAGCGATTTCAGACCGCGCGCTGCCGCCCTTCCGAACATAGCTATCGAGAGCCGCGGCGGCTTCTTCCGATTCAGACTGAGGGGGTAAGAGCAACGGGCCATCTAGGGGCATCAAGGCTTTTTTCGCGGCGGGCTTGGGCGCGGCGGGCTTGGGCGCGGCGGGCTTCGGCGCCGCGGGCTTGGGCGCCGCGGGCTTGGGCGCCGCGGGCTTGGGCGCGGCGGGCTTGGAGATTTTAGAAAAGAGAGCCTCAATAGGCCCTTTTTCTTTGGGCGGTGACGGGATATTAGACCAGGGGGCGCCCGTGAGCTGGGTGTACCTAGCGCGGGTTTTACTTCCGACCTTGCCATCCACCGTAAGCTTTTCCATGTGGAGCTGGTAGGCTTTTATTTTATTCGTTTCTCGGCCGCCATCATCGTAGTAAGCACGAAGCAAGCGTGCGGCAGCTATTTTACTGTCGGTAGCCGGGGCGGGCTTGGGGCCGGGCTTAGGCGCGGGCTTAGGGGCGGGCTTGGGTAGAGGGCGGGGAGCCGGCTTTTTGGCGTCCCAAGGGAGGCCGGTGAGCTTTTGATAGCGGTCTTTGGTGGCGCTACCTACAATTCCGTCCGCGGCGATTTTACCCATGTGAAGCTGGTAGGCAGCGATACGGTTATTGTCGCGTCCACCGTCGAGATAGTAGGCATGGATCAATCTTGCCGCGGCGTCAGCGGTGGTTTTGATGGGCTTTGGCTCGGGCTTTGGAGCATTACCTTTTCCAAGCCAGTAGCCGAGAGCGGAAGCCGCGGAAACAAAACCAAGGACCAGCAAAATAGGGGTCATCACATGCCTAATTCTTTCGAGGGGTCAAAGAGCACCGCGCGGCCGGCAATCGTGGCTAGAACGGATATATGATAGTGAGAGCCGCAACCAAGGGAAAAGGTAGAGTTTTTGCAGTTCGTGACGCGAGGCACGGCCGGGTAGCCGAGCCGACGGAGTTCCGCGATACGCCAGGCGGACAAGGACTTACAATCAGCGGTTCCCTTTTCGAGTATCTCCGGGATGCTGGCCCACGTCTCCCGGGTCTCGTGGTCGTGGCGATATTTTACGCCGGAGCGGCCGAGAGCGGGAGTAGACGGGTTTTCCATGAGATATGCTATGTCCGTTCTAGCGAGAGCCTCCACGGCGGACGATATCGCTCCCGGGGAACCGGCAGTTCCGGCCGGGAGCGACATCGCTATGGGGATAGTTTGCAGGGGCTAGGCTCCTGATTATTTGACCGTAGTAACGATACAAGCGCCTGTGACGTTGTAGGCAATGGTCGCGTCGTTGTTCTGGAGAGTCACAACGACGTTTTGACCCGCGATGCAGTTTTCAAAAACCCAGTTGAAACGGAAGGGGTTGAGCGGGGAGAAAATCGAGATAGGCATAAAGCCGGGTCCCGCGAGCTGCGGCCGACCTTGGATTGTGATGTTGGTCACCTGGATGGCCGCACGCTTTAGCGGGTCGTCGGCGACGGCAGCGGCGGCGTTCCACGCGTCGATAAAGACATCGACCACGGAGATATTGCGGTTGGGGGTAAAAACGAGGTTCGCGACGGCACCGGCGGCGAACGCGCCGACCAGGATATTGGCGACGCAGGGCAAGGCCCAGACGACCTTATCGCCAGTTTCGGAGGGACCCGGGACGCGGATTTGGTCGCGGCCTACAACCTTGGCGCCGGTACCGGCCGTCTCGATGTAGCCTGAGCCAGCGGCGAGTTCCGCGCGGACCTGGGCGAGTTCTGTTTCAAAAGACATAATTTATTTTCCTTATGCCCACAAGGGGCGGTTAGAGTTTGGGTTAGAAACGGGTTAGGGTTCTTCGATGTAACCGTTTTCGCCGGCTACCATGGGACTCGGCTTCTTGTTTTTTACCTGATAAGCGGCTTTATAGGCGTATACCGCGCCTATACCGTCTCCCACGCCCATCGCTATGCGGGAGATATAGCCTTTGGTGAAGATTCCGATGCCTAGGGCGATTCCCGTCAGCCAGATTTTGGTCGGGATTTTCAAAAAGACGGGGGCGACGTGCTGTTCGATTTCCGCCATACCAGCGGCGGATATGACAACGGCACCACGCTGTACGACGTTGTAGCCCACGGTTTTACTTTTCTCGCGAGCGCGGGCGAGCGTCGAATGGGCGCGCTGGAGAGTCTCTTGCGCTTTGACTATGGAGTTTTTCGGCATGCTTTTTCCTACGGTAGAGGGTTGGAGGGACTTACCTGTTCAGGATGGGAGAAAAATTGGGAGGGCTGCAATCGATTAATTTATCGATTGATTTTCATCGATAATGTGTAAATGCTGGAATTAATAGAAAAGCTATCGAAATAGAGGCGGGAAATCGACTAGAAAATATTTCGATTTGGGGTTTGGGGGCGATATAATCGCCGTATGAGTACGAAATCGGAATGCTTGAGGATACGGGGAGAGCTTCAAAGCCGGAGAGAGGTTATCGCGGGGCTCAAAAAGGCCCTAGAAAGCGCCAGAAAAAGCAGGCTCGCGCGACTCAAGGCTTGCCGCGCCGAGCGCTTAGAGAGGAGCCGAGCGGTTGCGGAGCGCGCCAAAGTGGCTCGGCGCAAGCTCAAGGAACACATCACCCGAGCAAAAAAGGGGGCGCGGGTAATATGTTCGAGCTGTGCCGGCGTGAGCCGGGAATCGCTAAAAGAGATAGATGCGGCCTATGAATTCCGTAGGTTCGCCCCGGAGAGGTTGGCCCCGGAGAGGTCGGCCCGGGAGAGCTCGGCCCCGGAGAGGTTGGCCCCGGAGAGGTCGGCCCGGGAGAGGTTGGCCCCGGAGAGGTCGGCCCGGGAGAGGTTGGCCCCGGAGAGGTTGGCCCCGGAGAGGTCGGCCCGGGAGAGGTTGGCCAGGTAGAGCTCGGCCCCGGAGAGCTCGGCCCGGGAGAGGTTGGCCCGGGAGAGGTCGGCCCGGGAGAGGTTGGCCCGGGAGAGGTTGGCCAGGTAGAGCTCGGCCCCGGAGAGGTTGGCCCCGGAGAGGTCGGCCCGGGAGAGGTTGGCCAGGTAGAGCTCGGCCCCGGAGAGGTTGGCTTCGGAGAGGTCGGCCCGGTAGAGCTCGGCCCCGGAGAGCTCGGCCCCGGAGAGGTTGGCCCGGGAGAGGTCGGCCCGGGAGAGGTTGGCTTCGGAGAGAAACAAATACTCGGCACAAGATTCACCGCAGTGAGTAATTTGTATTATTTCAAGCGCCAGCAAGTTCACGGTGTAACCTCTTTTTTTTCGGGCCGCATCGGCGAGACTCCGGCTAAGGATTTCTACAAGCTCCCGCTTTTTACTAAGTTCGCGGGATTGCGCTTCCACCAAACCGCCCAGAAATTTTACAGACGCTAAAGCACGGCCTTCGATTTCACAGGCGACACAGCCGCCGCTCGGGTCGAGCACCCACTCTTCGTGACGTTTGCAGAGGTTCATGGGCGGGCTTTGCTTCCGCCGGCGCGGAATTCTCTCTGGCGCCGGAGCTTCTCGTTGAAGCAGGCTTTCAAAAGTGCGGCGAGCTTTACATCGTCGAGCACTGGGATTACCTCGTCGGCCCTGGAAATAAAATCGACGTCCGGGAATCTATCGAGCCAGTATCTTACCGAGCAGCTCGGTCCCATGATGGCGACCACCGGATAGCCCCGGTGTCGCGGGATAAGGGGCTTTGCGCGGCATTTCGAGGGCACGGGTTTTTTTGCCGATTGCGTTTTGAATGTTTTAGGGCTTGATTTACGGTTCATTGTGCATGTCTCCTTTTTGGGGCCGTTGTTGGGTATCAACAAGCAAAACCGCCTTTCTACGCCGATTTGAGCCGAGAAAAAGCGTCGATTTCTTCTTTTTGGGGCGCCGGCGCGGCCACGGGCGGGGCTAGGTAGGCCGGCGGGACGGCCAAGAGTGCTTGATTCACCGCTTCTTGCGCTTGCTTAAGGGCTTGAAGGGCCGTTCGGAGGGCGCCGCGGGAGCGGGCTTTAGAGGGCATCCCGGTGGCACGGGTAGAGAGCAGGGGACGAGTTTTGCGGGTTTTTGAGGATTTTGGGGGGTTGGGGTCGGTCGTTTCGCAGATTGGAGAGTCAAAAGCCGCGATGATAAGCCCGCGAGCCCGGCCGGTGTAGCGCTCGGTAGTACGCACATCGCAATGGCCGGCGATGGCTTGTGCGGCACGGGGGCCGAGAATCGGGTTATTGGCGATTTGCGATAGCCGAGTATGCCGCAGGGCATATAGGCAAGGGGCGGGCGAGAGACCGGCTTGCTCACAGAGGGCTTTCCAGGTCGAAGTTTTTATCCAGCAGCGTTGAGCCTCCCATTTTCCGCGATACAGGCGCGGCGCCAAAAGACCGGTTGCCTGAGCTTCGGGCGGCAAGCTCGCCCACCATCTTACAACCAGGGCGTAGATATCGGGCGAGATAGGCACATCATGTTCGAGCCCGCCTTTACAGCTTGGAAGTCGAAGAACGCCGGCGCCGGGGATTAGCGGGGCTTCGGGGATAGATTCGATGGGCACAAGCATGGAGCGCATGGCGCGGGAAAGCTCGATAGGGCGAGCGCCCGTGGCGAGCGAGAGGCTGAAACGGACATAGAGAGATTGGACTTTAGAACCGCGAGCAGCATCGAGCAGGGCGGAAATAGCCGGTGGGTCGAGCGGGGAGCGCAGTTTGTGAGCCGTGCGGTATTTGGGAATCGATGCCGGTGCACAGTCGCCCCAAGGAAGAAACAGCAAAACCTTACGGGCGCGGGCTTCGCGAACCAGCCGCCGGAGAAGATCCCAGGCGCGGCGTAGATATCCGGGGGACGCTTTGCCGTGGGGAGGCTTACCCGGGCCTTTATAGAGCACCTTTGAAACCCACTGGTTTACGGCCGGAGCGTCGATGGATTGAAGAGTGTGATGAAAAAGAGGCCGCAGGACCATCCATGTGGACCGGTCGGGGCCGGCCCATCTAATATGGTAATCGCGGACACAACGAGTTTTCCATACTTCAAGCGTAATCCGGGCCTCGGGCACATCGAGGCCGGCGCGGTATTTTTCGGCAAGTGAAACAAGCTCAGAGCGGACCCGATCGCGCTGCTCGTCGGAGCATACCCGGCTAAGCTCGAACGGTGCCCCCTGGGGCGTGAATCCGCGAATGCGGAATTGCCAGCCCCCGGAGCGGAGCCGTCGCCAGTTGCCGAGCGAGCGGCGGCGGCGGCGGCGGGTTGCCGTGAGCGGGAGCTGCTGGGAAGGATCGAGCGACCAATTCAAAGTTTTGCTTTCTCCAGCATCAAGAGAGATTGAATTTTGGGGTCCTTCGCGATGGTGAAACATTCTAAAAAGCCGGGCCGTGCCGTTCCGGGCATGAATAGCCTCTTCTTTACCTCGGCATATTCGGAGAATTTTCTAAGATTTTGAGGCAACATGACCCAGTCGCCGACCTGGGGAAGTTCACGGCTCTCTCCCAAAAACACGCCACCGTTGTAAAAGCAGAAATATTTCACTTATCCATCGGAGCTAAAGCAGGCAGAACGTAATCGTGCAACAGGTGTTTTCGCAGTCGCGCTCACAGCACTGGCCAAAACCGTTTACGCGGTCGAAGACGATACGCTTGGCGTCTTCGATAAGTAGCCCGGCTCGCACCGCGGCGGTTTGGGCGAAATTGCCGCCGGCGGCAAACTGGCTTACCGTGATTAGTTCGGAATAGTCGAGGTAGAAAAGTAGCTGTGGCAGGCATTTAGCATCCGGGTCCTTGGCGGCGTTCGCGTGGGCTTCCAAGATGCCGCGATTTGCGCCGGGCTTTTGTTCGAGAATGAATTTGATGTTCACGGAAAAACCTCCTTATTTAGCGTTGTTTTCGGGAACCGGGCAGCCCTTACACATCACATACCGGCTGCACATATCTTTGGGAAACCCCAGGGGACATTCGGGATTAGTAAATTCTGAGGGGAACCTGGGGCAACTCGAGCACAAGTTATAGTTAGAGGCACTTTCGTAAACAGTTTGGAATTCGGGGTCGTTGCCGCAGGCGCCTTTATATGGGCAGGTTTCGCCGTTTCGACCAAAAGAGGATAGGAGGTCAGCGGGCTTTAGTTCGGGGCCGGGATGGGCGTTTTTGGGGTTTTTGGGCGGACGGCCGCGTTTTTTGGCCGCCGGCTCCTCCGCGGATATGGGGGCGGCGGCCGGGCGGAACGCACAGTCAAGGCAATCCTTCAGGGCGCCGCAAGATTGCGGATACTCCGCACACTTCGCGCCCTCGCCTTCAATCGGCGGCAAGGCGGGCGGTTCGGCGGTCAGGTCTAGGCAGAGGTCGGTTTGCTTGGCTTTATTTTTCGCGGCTTTTTCCTTGAGCGCCTTCAGGGTAGTCTGCGCGTAAGCCTTTGCGCCGGCGGAATCGTTGAGAAGCTCCTCAATCTCGTCAATGGCTTTTCGGTCACCCGTCATTGCGATGAGTAGGGCCGCTATGAGATTGCGGCAGCCCTCGCCGAGTTTGCACGAGAGGGCGATTGTACGCGCTTCACCCTTGAGTTCCGCACGGAAAGCCACGCGGACCGGGAAATCTAAATCGTTTACGTTTATCATGGGTGTACTTGGAGGGTTACCAGGGTTTCGAGGTGCTTACAGGCGGAATTTCCGCAAGGTGGACAGCGGCGCGCAACGGAATCAAGCGCCAGCTTTCTTGCGCCCTCTACTTGCGTTTTCTCGGGCGCTGGATTTTGGCCTTTTTCGCGAGTTGAAAAAAGTAGCGTTGAGCAACGCGCGCATACCGCGCGCACTTCCCGGGCCGGTCGCTCGTAAAAACCGTCGCCGGCCCCCCCGGGATATAACAGGTAAGTACGGTCAATTTCAATTTTCATCGTGTAACCTCCGAGAAAAATCCGGTTCCCCCGCATTTCGCGGGAGGGGCAAACCAGGCGCGAAAGGTTACGAGCGGGGGAACCGGAAGGGTAAAATATAAAACGTAACCTACCTCTATTTAGAGCGTAAAAACAAAAGCCGTCAAGCGATTATAACAGCGAGCCGCCGATTGAACCCCGCACGAGTTCGCCAAGCGCGCGAAATGCCCAAGAAATTCGGCGGCCGGCTTTTTCGTCTTTCACCTCTTCCGCGGCGTGGGTGCCGATTCTATTTATTTCGTCGGCGACGATTCCCGACCAGTCGGTGATACGGGCTTTTTCGAGCATAAGCGAAAGCCCATCCACGAGCTTGAGGGTATCCTGAGCGCCGGCGGCAAGGGCGAGCGACCGGATAAGGTCAAGCTTTTCCGCCACGGCTCCAGTTTTGGTTTTTATCGACATTAGGCAGCAAGGGGGGCGCTGGGATAGAATCGGGGATGCCGGGGTGAAGACTGATAAGCTTTGCGAGCTGGTCAGAAACGGCGGACACGGCTTTTTCCACGTGCAGGGCGCCGTCGCCGTTGCCGTTTGATTTTTGGATTTGTTTGGCCGCTCCGTTGAGCTGTTGCCACGTCTGGATAGCAAAAGTAACAATCGCAAAAGCGAACCTAATCCAGATAAGCCAATTCATACAGATGGCATCCCTTTACTGGTTCCGTTGGTGGGGCTATTCACAATACGGTCAACAATGGGCGGGCCGTATTTCTCGACAAATTCCGCAAATTTCGCGAGAGCCTCTCCATGAACCGAAGCGTCAGCCTCTTGTCCCATGGCGATGTTGGCCGCGGTCTGAATCACGTCGGCGGCGGCTTGTTCGCGGCGCCGAAGCGATTTGATTTCGTCTTGCTGATTTTCGAGAAGGTGTTTATAGCCGTTTACCAGGAGCGCATAGGATTGGACGTGAGAGCGAAGCAGGACCTCGACGGTGCGAACCAGCTGGGCGTTCGTGCTGTTGGCCGCGGCTTTGCCGATATCAAGCGGGTCGCGCGCTTCGTCGCCCTCGGGCTGACACTTGATTACGAAGCCGGAGAGCACCTTATCTTCCGTGCAAGCCCGGAGCTGGTAGCGGGAGCTGTACTCGCGCTCGTCGCAGTCATTTTGCGCGCTGTCGAGGACGAGTTCCGCGATTGAGTCGGGCGAGTGGTCCTTGAGTTCCGCGAGTTGCCAGATATCGACGGGTTCTTCGCCTTCGGCTTGAGACAACCAAACGAGCTGTAGTATGGTCGCGTCCCCGGGTCGCCGTCGAATCCAAGAGGAGAGCTTGGAAACGTTCATAATGAAAGGGTGTCCGCGTTTTTTTCGGCTGTCAACGGTTATTTATATGATTTTCGGTTCGTGAGTACGGCAACGCCCGATATCACCATACCAAGACCTACAAGTCCGGCTACCCAGAGCCACGGCGAAATCGGTTCAATGGGGGGAAAAAGTGCTTCGGGCGAGACGATACCGGAGGGAAGGCCGGCAGCGGCGGCAGCAGCGGCGTAGCGGGCTTGCCAGCGGTCAACCTGGTCGGAAGTGTCGGTAAGGCCGAGAGGAGCGCCTAGAGGCGTTAGGTAGCCTGACAGCTCGGAGACGGTCTGGTCGCGGAACTTACCCCATGCCGCGAACTCGCTCCGGGTGAGAGCTGAGTTATCGGAGCGCTCGAGCGAGTCCCACGCGGCGTCAAGTCCGCGAACGCGGTTTATTACGTTTGATGACGTGACGACCGAAAAAACATCAAACCCAGCAGAACCGCCGCCGGTAGAGCGATCACCCATGAGCCGCCCCCTTGCTCGGGGGCCGGATAAAAGGGGGTTCTGACCCGTCCCAGAGCCGGTACACCTTGGGGACGTAAGCGGCGGTTTCGGGATTCCAGGTGGAGGGGTCGGGGTGGCGTCTTATATAAC
>Ga0209777_10007350_pt1 | contig 12243 bp, 15 predicted proteins | sample FrelakmetHBP12HB_FD_187147 | JGI IMG/M metagenome (GOLD analysis project Ga0209777, IMG submission 187147) | Freshwater lake sediment microbial communities from the University of Notre Dame, USA, for methane emissions studies -HBP12 HB (SPAdes)... | ecosystem: Environmental > Aquatic >... | reverse complement strand
CCCCCCTTCCGGATCCTCCTCGACCACGAAAACGATTTCCGACATCTTCAACTCTCCGCCTACTCGATGGGCATGGCCGATTCCACCAAACAGCTCGTCCCATATCGTACATCAAAACAGGCCGCACGAAAGCTTCTCACCTGCGACGTACGCCGGCCGAGTTCAATGGTTCACGACCGGACCGGAACTGTTGATGGGGATGTTCTTGATGTCGATTCGTCGGAGCATACAATCACGCGCTGAATCACCGTGCCTCGCGATGGAGCGAGCATTCTAACGAATTTGGGGGCGTTTGCCGAGAGCGTGTTATTCATGGTTGCGATGCGGGACATTCGAGGCTTTAGCGACGCGATAGCGCGGGAGTTCGACCCGGATCGAATCATTCTGTTCGGGTCGCACGCACGGGGCGAAGCAGGGCGCGATTCGGATGTGGATCTGCTTGTCGTCATGGCATATCGCGGCCACCCGACGCATAAAGCCATCGAGATTCGCACGCGGGTGGATTGCGGGTTCGCACTTGACTTACTCGTGCGTTCGCCCGCTCAGATCCGCCGGCGCATTCAGATGGATGACTGGTTCATTCGTGAGATCATGGAGCAAGGCAAGATCCTGTATGAAGCCGACGACCAGCGAGTGGGTCGAAAAGGCCGAAGGGGACTTCCACAGCGCGGGGCGCGAAATGCGCGCACGCAAGTCGCCCAATTATGACTTGGCCTGTTTTTGTGCCCAGCAATGCGGTGAGAAGTACATGAAGGCCCTGTTGCAGGAGAGCAAGCAACCGGCTCCGAGAATACACGACCTAGCTATACTTCTCGACCTATTGGTTGGGCAGTATCCTGAACTCGGTTTACTTCGGCCACAGCTTAAAGCGCTGACCGCGTATGCCGTGGAGTTTCGTTATCCTGGTGCATCGGCGACGAAACCGCTCGCCCGGCAGGCGTATCACGACTGCGCCGCGGTTCGTGAAGCTGCCCGTCGGTTGCTCGGATTGCCGGCGCAGGTCAAGCCTAGCCGATCAAAGACCGGCCCATCCCGACGTCGCTGATGTCGCCCTGCGTCTCCGGAATAATCGAACTCCGCCCCCTGGCCGATGACGACCGGGCCGGAGCCGATGATGAGAATGTTTTTGATGTCGGTTCGCTTGGGTACGGCGATGTTATACAATGAAAAGGTCACGAAATCGACATAGGATCCCCGGTTGTTTCGGCGTTCCGCGGGGCGTACAATTCACGGACGTGGAGGTTAATGCATGCGATACCAGGAGCTATATGAGGTTCTTCACAAGTCGCCGTTTAAGCCGTTTCGGATTCAATTGAGTAACGGCCAAACGCACGTCATCCGTCACCCGGACTTCGCCTGGCTTATGAGAACCAGCGTTTTCATCGGGTTGCCTTCGGGGGATGACGAGGTACCCGACCGCGCGATTCAATGTGATCTGTTGCACGTCGTTGCTATTGAACCCGTCAACGGCGCTGGATCCAACGGTCGCGGGAAGCAACGTGGAAAGAATAAGTAAGGTCCGCCGTTTACCCAGGAAGCGCCGATAGCCTTGGCACCCGGACCGGGACCACGCGACATGACGGCGTCTTCAAGTTTCTGCATCGTCAGAAGTTTCGCCTTTTGGGAAAGGTTCCAAACATGCACTCATCGTACACTCTTCGGGAAGTCGTTGATCTGACCGATCCGACTTCAAACCTCCTGTTTAATATGTCCACGGACGAGGCCCGCGCCCGCGTGGCTCGCGGCGACCTCCAGGCCGTCAGAGAAATCGACGGCCTGTTCGCGCTCCTCGGGCGCGACGGACCGACGGTACGCATGGCCCGCTCGCTTTCCGTTCCCATGCGCTATTTCATCGCCAAACGCGTCGACGGACCCTCGCTCGTCATCGCCCATCGCATCGACGCAATCCGCGAGTGGACTCGCCGCGAGGGGTTTTCCGACCAGTTTCATCCCACCTATACCCGCATGGTCCCCGCCCACTACATCACCGAGATCGCCCTTGTCGGCTGCCCGGACCCCAATCCGACGTACCACCGCTATTTCACTCCAGAACGAAACGCCCTCTCCACCGACTTGACGGAGATCGGTCGGCGGTACGTTGCTGCTACCGCCGATGTCATTGCCAACTGGCTTCGACACATTCCCTGCGAAGCGCCCATCGGAGTCTGCTTTTCCGGCGGCATCGACAGCGGAGCGGTGTTCCTGCTGACCCATCATCTCCTCCTGACCCTGGGGCTCAATCCGTCGCGGCTCAAAGCGTTTACCCTTTGTGTCGACGGCGACGGCGCGGACCTTGGTCAGGCCCGACGCTTCCTTGATGCCCTTGGTCTGGGACTGTTCCTCGAGCCGATCGACGTGCCCGTCGAATGGCTGGACTGCACGGATGCAGTGCGCGTCGTCGAGGATTACAAGCCGCTGGATGTCCAGGCCGGCGCCATGGCCCACGCCCTCTGTCGCGGCATTCGTCAGCGCTATCCGCAATGGACCTACCTTATCGACGGCGACGGCGGCGACGAAAACCTGAAAGACTACCCCATCGAGGAAAACCCCGATCTCACCATTCGCAGCGTGCTCAACAACCGTATGCTCTACCACGAGGGCTGGGGTGTGGATTCCGTGAAACACTCGCTTGTCTACAGCGGCGGACTGAGCCGAGCGTGTACGCGTACCTTCGCCCCGGCCAGACTCCTCGACTTCCAGCCCTTCAGCCCCTTTACCTTCCCTAACGTCGTCGAGGTTGCGGAAGGCATTCCCTTCATCGCTCTGACCGATTGGCGACCCGAACGACTCTACCAACTCAAGGGTGATTTGGTCGCGCGTGGCATGGCCGCCGTAACGGGGATCGATATGCCGGTGTTCGAGAAGCGGCGATTCCAACACGGAGTAATGAACCGCAAGTCCTTCGCCGTGCGCTTCCCGGATTCCGCGCAGGACTATCGGCGAACATTCCAGACGGTGTTTGATGCCTGATGCCGGTCTGTCGGACGACCGACTGCACGATGGGCAGCGCGAGCCTCGAAACCCAGTTGATCCATCCCGGCCTTATGCCTTCCTCGTGGAGCCGGAACGGACCGCCGAGGGAAGCGTCGAAGACGTCGCCACTGTTTTCATCACTAACAAGGAGTGTCCGTACCGTTGCGTTTTTTGCGATCTGTGGAGAAACGCGACGCGGGATCGAGTTCGGCCTGGGGTCGTCGCGGACCAGGTGGAGTGGGCCCTGGGTCGTCTCGCGTGGGCCCCGCATGTTAAGCTCTACAACTCCGGCAATTTCTTCGACGAACAGGCAATCCCTCGCGCCGACCGTCCGCGCATCGCCAGGCTCGTCGCCGACCGCCGCACGCTGATCGTCGAGTGCCATCCGAAACTCGTGGATGCCCGGTGTTTGGATTTCGCGGATTCGCTCGACCCTCGGCTTGAGGTGGCGATGGGACTGGAAACCGTCGATCCCAACGTACTGCCACGCCTCAACAAGAGCATGACCTTGGACGACTTTGAACGGGCCGCGGATTCTATGGTCTCCCACGCCATCCGCGTTCGCGCCTTTATCCTCCTTCCCGCTCCATTCCAGAGCGTCGACCAGGGCGTGACTTGGGCGATCCGGTCCGTCCGGTTCGCCTTCTCCGTGGGCGTCGAATGTTGCGCGATCATCCCTCTTCGTTGGGAGAACGGCCCGATGCACGCGGAATCCGCGCGGAACGACGTGCCGTCCCCGACCATTGCGGCCCTGGAAACCGTGCTTGAAGAAGGTATTCGCCTTGGGCGCGGACGGGTGCTTGCAGACCTTTGGGATATCGAGCGTCTGGCTGGCTGCCCCTTGTGCGGACCTCGCCGCATCGAGCGCCTTAGTCAAATCAACTTCTCGCAAACGATACCGCCGCGAATCACCTGCGATTGTGGCGCCTGACTATCCGCAGCGGTTGGAATGTGCGGTTTTGCGGCGGCGATGGCGTCTGGCTCTCCTGTCTGGGTAAGCGGTGGATGTGGTTCTCTCCCCTTGGCGCTAAGCCCTGCTGTTACCCACATTTTTCCTAAGCGCATGCCCCTTGGGCGTCTGGAAACATAGTCCCTCCGGGACGGGCTTCGCTGGCATCCCGAAAGGCGCTCTACTTGTGGGTAGCAGCAAGCGTATCAGGGCGGGCAACGCGAAGTTCCACGATTCCTCGGCTGCGGGCGGTTCTCAATGGGCTTCTGCGTATTCTTGGTAGAGCAAAATCTTGGTGGCCGCATTAGCGGAACGCGTGCCGAGAGAGAAGCCGTTTCATTTCGCGCACGGCTTCGCGAAGGCCGACGAAGACGGCGCGGGAGACGATGGAGTGGCCGATGTTGAACTCCGCAAACGGAAGTGCTGCTACGGTGGCGACGTTGCGATACGTCAACCCATGTCCGCCGAGGACTTCAAGGCCGGCGGCGCGGCCACCGTCGATCCCGGCGCGCAGCTCGTCCAGCGCCGCAGCGCGCTGGGCGGGAGTCTTGGCGTGAGCAAAACGCCCCGTCCATAGCTCAACAGCATGGCATCCAATGTCCGCTGAGACGCGAATCTGCTCGCTGATGGGTTCGATAAAGGAACTGACGATGATGCCGGCGTCGCGGAGTCGGCGCACGGCGACGGCCACGCGGTCGCGATGGCGAATAACATCCAAGCCGCCCTCCGTGGTTATTTCCTCACGACGTTCGGGCACCAACGTACACTGCTCTGGCTTGAGATCCTCCGCGATGGCGACGATCTCCTCCGCCACGGACATCTCCATGTTGAGCTTGACCACCACGGTTTCTTTGAGCAGCCGAGCGTCGCGGTCGTTGACATGGCGGCGGTCCTCGCGGAGATGGAAGGTGATTCCGTCGGCGCCGCCGAGTTCGGCCTCCACCGCCGCCCAGACCGGGTCTGGTTCGTCGGCGCGACGGGCCTGGCGAACCGTTGCGACGTGGTCGATATTGACGCCAAGCAAGACCAAAGCGCGGTTCCTCGCAATCCCCAGGATGGCGGAAGCACGTCCAGTATACGCGAAAGCGGGAGGATGTGTAGAGCCGATTGGGCGAAAGACAAGCCACGGAGGCCCAGCGCGGCCTTTGGCCGCAACCAAAGGCCGCGAATGTCGAATGTCGAATGTCGAAGATCGAAGATCGAATGGAGCGCCGGGGAGCCGCTGGTCGTCGAAGCCCTCGAATGATAAGGAGTTGCCGCGAAGGGTTGGAGCGCGGGCGGCGAAGATCGAAGTGCGAAGCTCGAAGTTCAAAGAAGGCCGATTTCCTATCCGCAGGGCGGTTCTTTAGCCGAGACTGGCTTCACTAAAGTCCTCGCTCACGGCGACGTCGTCGGTCCTAACCCAATTTCCAGTTTCCAGTCTTGAGTTTCCAGATTGGGCGATAGAGGACTTGAACCTCTTCCCGGCGCGCCGGGACTGAACGGTTCTGCTTCCGTTTTCTCCCCGGACTGCCCATCGCTGTAGAACCGCAAGCGACGCTCATCAGAAAAGACGCCGGAATCCCGGCCATTCGCCAGTTCGATGGTTAGATCGCCGTCACCGAGCGCTTCGTCACGTGCGTGAACAACAAGCGCGAACCGACCATGACCGACCAAGGCCTGGACGAGATGGTCCGCCAGCGCCTCTACGGCAATTCTCGCCGGACACGAGGACTGGAACGATCACGAGGGCTGCGTCGTAGCGTACAAGTCGTTTCGGCAACTCGTTGACAGCTTGGTTTTCGTTAGGGGAGAGGCGTTTCTGTGCGCGCATCGTGTCCAGTTCGTATACAGCGCACCACGCCGACGCCCGCCCAGCCTCAGCTACGTTCAATCAGACCGGTATAAGCAATCCTGGTCAGGTGTACTCCGGCTGCGATTTTAGCCGATGACATGAGCGTGCCGGCGGAGCCGCAATGTCCGCGGTGTCGGATATAGACGAGATCATCCGCAAGCTACAGGCCGCGGTGGTCACGCTGGAGGGCTTGGTCACCAAGCTGCTCGCGGGTATAGCGGACCTGGAGCAGCGCGTTCGGGAACCGGAAGCGCAGTTCAAGCAGAACTCGTGCCGTCCCCCTTCCAGCGATCCGCCGCACGCGCCCTAGCCGCTTGGGACTACGCCTACGGACCGCAATGCAGATCACAATGGCCAACCCTGAGACAACGACGACGTCGATCCCGCTTACGAGGCCAGCAACGCAAGCCATAGTTCGTTCCTCTCGAAAGCCGCCACCGTGGCGCGAGTGGTCCCGGTCGATCACGTCACGGAATGCTACCACTAATAGCCCGATTTTTCAATATGTTCTACCGAATCCGTGTAACGCCCAGGCGATCCGGGCGTCTATATATCCGAATCATCAGATGCTTGTTCGTACAACAGGCGAGAATATTCGGGAGACACGACATGAAATGTATTGATATTGACTCGTTGGAAAGGCTTGCTGAATGGTTGAACACGGGATTGAAGAACGCCCCAGAATCGGTTCAGAAGCTGGCCAGGCGGTACCAGAAGCACGTCGGCGAAAGCTGTAAGGTGTGTGAGGAGAATCTTGAGTGTCTACGCATAATCGAGCGGGCATCCAAGGCCGCGATGGAGAAAGTAATCGCGAAGCTGATCCGCCAGAAGAGGGTGAGCCCGCGAGAAAAGCGAAAAGCAAGTTGAGAATCGCGAGTGATAGCTACGGTGTAACGACAGATCGGCTCGTCCTGTCTTGTATTCCATAAAGATCGGCGGATAGAATTGCGCACTGAATCGGATGTCTCGATTTCCGATTCGGGTTTCCCAGGGCTACAAGACTGGAGCGTCACGATGGCGAAGGAATTGCGGTCCGGGATCCCGGATGACGCGGGAGTTCGTGAGGGGGGCAACGAGGCGTGTCGGCGTAGGATGTGCATGTTGCGCGACCTTTTCGCAACCGGGGTACTTGACATGGAGGCTTTCGGCCAAGATCCACAAAAGCGGCGCGCGTTTCGGCACATGACAAAGCCAGGCCTCTATGATGACGTGGAAAACATCATGGAGACCCTCAAGAACGAAAAGTGGGGAATCCTAGCCAAGGATGGTCTTGTCCTTAGAGTCCTAGGCCAGGGCGCTTTTGGCTATGAACACTTGGGTTACGAAGGCAACGGAGCGGTCGGATCCGCGACCGATGAAAAGAACCGAATCGCGCGATTCATCGTGGACAAGCTGCTCGTCGAGCAGGACGTCCTGTACCTAAGCACTGGCACAACGGTGTTTCATGTGGCCCTCGAGTTGCTGAAGTTTCCAGTAAAGAAAGCGATGACGGTATTATCTCATAATCTTGCAGTAGTTGACTTGTTCCGACACCAAGGACGGTGGTTTCCCCTTCCAGGCAATCGGAGACCAATCGACTTGGTGATTCTGGGCGGCAAAGCGGATTTTGGTGCCGGGGACATCGAACCGGACGAGGAAGATGTATCCCAGCTTGAGCGATGGAAATGCACCAAGGCGATCATGAGCGCCACTGCCATAAACCCATTAACGGGAGAGGTATTCTCCTACCGCCTGCCGAAACTAAAGAGGACCGTACTTAGGAACGCGCGGGTGAGCACGCTAATCATACCCGTGACACATGATAAAGTCAGCGCGCACACGGGAGGGCAGAAGATACCACTTCCTGGCGAGGGGATGCGGAAGATCATCGTCACCACCGGGCTGCCCGACGATGACCGAAGGGCGCTTGAAGGGCACGGGTTTGATGTGCCGCGCGTATAATCCCGTCGAGTGTACAAGGCAGCCCGAGCGAGACGGAGTCCGCTAGATCGCGCCTGCCGAATCCTCTTCGTGTAACAGCCTGCCCTGTGGATCGTCAAGTAGTTCGGCAGCAGACCAACCGGCCTTTGGCTGTTCAGCGTGACGGCCGGAACGGTAAGCGCGAATGGCGGAGCAGGGAATCCATGAATACGCAGATGGGCAATGTCGGATGCGTTTCTTTGGCGGCTTCGGAAGAGCGGGCTTCCGCAAACAAGTCCTTATCGCCGAAGCTCAAGGCAGTAATTGAGGCTCTGGTGAAGCACCCGAAAGAGGCCGTGATCGTGCGAATCCTCTGCCGCCACGTTAAACGAACGGTGACGGCGCATTTGACTTCGGCGGTGCGGCGACTGCGACCGTGGTACAGCAATGACGAGCTTCTACGCTTGCTAAGTAGAACGTTCGAGGAGTTTTTTGAGAAGGTTATAAGCGAGGTCTGCGAGGGATCGCTGCGTTTCGAGCAGCTTCCCAACCCCGCCGGATACTTGATCGACCTTGTCGAGGAATGCCTCGTCAGAAGTCTGGATTGGGGTCGGAGTCTGGACGAGCGACCGGCGCCCCCGGTGCCGCCGCCTCAGTTGAGGACCGCTCGATACGTAGAAGGATTCTTCCGGGAAGTCAACGAATTGGAAGAGGAGCCCAGAGAGCTGTTGTACCTGCACGTTGGTCTTGGGTTTAGCAGGGAGCGAGTTTCGCGGATATTGGATCGGTCGTTGGTTGCCGTTGAAGTTGGGATTGAAAGAGCTATTCGTCAGTATGAGTTCAACACCGGCAATTAGACTTCTCTAAGTCATTGCGAGGCGAAGAAACTGCAGGGCACTTTGACTCTCGGTTCGATCGTCCCATAGTATCACTACCATGGCGCGGGCGAGTGAAGACTGTGAGTTTCGAGAAGGCGCAAAGCGCTTCCGGGAAGTTGTCGAGGATGCCCGTGCGACGGAGGCGAGGATTAAGTTACGGCGTGAGGACCTGAGGCGGGTAGCGTATCTGCTCATCAGGGGCGACTTGGTCCGCCATGTAGGCGACTTGCGAAGTATGAACGGGGCGCGCCACAGGGACGAAAGGATCCCAAAAATCGTCGAGGAGGCACTTCGCCGTCTTTATTCCATCGTTTTCGAGGAGGCTAAGCAGGAAGTCATTGAGCGCATGCGGTTTCCGGTGGATTACCTCAGGAAGGTCCTGTTCCCGTGGGCATTCAGAATGGGATGGCGTTGATGAAGCGGGTGCCGCGAGAAGGCGAGTGCACTGCGGGGCGGAACGCAGCGCACGATAGGGCGATACGAGACGCCGCTGAGCGTTTCCGACGGCAACCTACTGATCGTCAGACGCGCGAGGCTCTGAACACTGCCGTTCGGTGTGCGCTCAGGGAACCCCTGCTCCTCGCAGCCACGAAACGGCTGCGCTTCGGGCCGTTGCGCTACGACGTTGAAGACCTAATCGAAGACGTGTTTGGGCGGCTCTATGAAAAGCTGGTCCTCCTCATCTTGGAAAAAGATTGGCCCGATTGTTGCGATCATGAAGGCGAGAGAATAAAGAGTCCCACGGCTTTTCTCGCGTGCGCGGCCCGGAACCTGCTAACGGATGTTCTCAAGGCGGTTCCACAGCAGGGTCATGAACTTGACACCAGCTTCTATGTCGTGGATGGGCAGTCAGCGCCTTTTGACGGACTGATTAACGAGGACCGGGAACGGAACTTGTCAAACTTGCTTGACCTGATGGACGCTTCCGATCGGGTTTGGCTTGTGCTGCGGATCTCGGAAGGCTGGTCATACGAGCAACTCGGCAAATTGCACGGCATAAAGCCGGGTAACGCCCGCGTACGCTTCCATCGTGCCTTGAAGACGGCTAGAGAACTGGCCTCCAGCCCGGGTTTCTCGCAAAGCGACAGACAAAAGATAGCTGTCTAGTCCAAATACCGTTCAATTGAGACGAATCCTTACAGTTTGCCCACGGTGCCCCGTAGGCTGCGCCACATCCGCTTCCACCACATACAGCCAAGCCGGGACGGATAATCCGGGTTAACGGTCGGAGCGGAGTTTAGTTGGACGATGATGTTTACAGCGTGAAGCCAAGAGGCGTATAATCGCTGCGGTGGCGGGGTCTCTGAGGCCGGGCAGGACGCTCGGCGCAACGGTTAGGGAGGACCTATGCGACGCATCGCGGTCATAAATCAAAAAGGCGGAGTGGGCAAAACCACAACCGCGGCCAACTTGGGGGCCGCCATGGCGCAGACGGGTTTGCGGGTCTTGCTCATCGACCTCGACCCGCAGGGGCACCTGACACTTCACTTCGGGGCGGAGGTCAGCGACGGACAACCCAGCGTGTACGACGTGCTAACCGGGGGAACGCCGATCGGCGAGGCGACGCTGCCGGTGCGCGAGCGAATCACCTTGGTGCCAGCGGACATAGACCTGGCGGCTGCGGACGCGGAGTTGATAAGTGTCACGGGGAGGGAAGTTCTGCTGCGCGAGGCCCTGGAACCCATCGAAGACGATCACGACGTAATGCTCATTGATTGCGCGCCGTCGCTTGGAGTGCTGACCATCAATGCATTGGCGGCGGCGGACGAAGTGCTGATTCCGCTGCAAGCACATTTCTTCGGCCTTCAGGGCCTGGGTAAGCTCCTTGAAACCGTGACGCTGGTTCGCCAGCGGATCAACCCGAAGCTGGAGGTCGGCGGCGTCGTGTTGTGCATGCACGAGTCCGCGACCCGCCTTTCCAGCGAAGTGGCCGACGAAGTCCGACGATTTATCGAATCCGGTCGCGGCGGGGCCAGCGCTTGGTCGCGGGCGAAGATCTACGACACTTGCATCCGCCGGAACATCAAGCTGGCGGAGTCGTCAAGCTTTGGGCAGACCGTTTTCGACTACGCGCCGAAGAGCAACGGCGCAGTCGATTATGCCCGCCTTGCCGCTGAAGTACTCGAACAGCCGACTGACGCCCGGATGCGATACGTTCCAGTGCCGGCAGTGCGGCGTGAAGATTCCCGGGAAGACAATCCCCCTGAGCCCCCGCATTCATGCGGGGAGGAGTCCGCCCGACATGAATGTCGGGGCTCGGAAGACGCCCTCCGGCGCGAATCGGAGCCCACGCATTTATGCGGGGAGGAGGCGGCGTCCAACTCGGAGCCCACGCGATTACGCGGGGAAGAACCGCAGTTTGACGTCGCGGAGACAGCCCCCCGGCCTGAACGCCGGGGCTCCGGGGGCTCGTTATCGGATGCGCCGGTACCCGTGCGGAAGGGTCGGCGGGTTGCAGCGGGTACGTAGAAACGCATGAAGCCGCTTATTGCACGCCCGCGCCTGACCGTTGTCGCGTGGCTCTCTCTTTGGGGTGTCATGGTCCTGCTCATGCACGTGCCCCTGCCGCATAGCGGTGTCCCACGAGTTCCTTACCTTGATAAGGTCGCCCATTTCGGACTTTACTTCGCACTCTCGTTTCTTGGAGCCGTCCGGCTGGTCGCATTTGGCTCGCGCATTACCATCGACAGGCTCATTCTTTGGGGGGGCCTTTACGGGGTGTACGGGGCAATTGACGAGTTGACTCAGCCTTGGACCCATCGCACCGCCGACCTCAACGATTGGTTGGCCGATGCCGTCGGCATCGCCTCCGCGACGTGGATCGCCTTCGTCATCCTGCGAAATGCGAAACTATCGGCACCAAAGGTTGCCGCTCTGCGCGATACCAGAGGCGATTAGCGGTTCGCAATCGTCGATTCCGAGGTGGCATCCGAGCCGCCGCGTTCGTGCCTTGGTTATCACCAACCCCACAGACATTGGAAGGCTCGGAGATGGCGAACTCGCTGATTCTCCCGTGTCGGAACCACAGCATCGTATTGAAAGCGGTTTGTAACCGATACTTAACTTAGCCTGGGGAGGGCGAGGTCGAACGTACCGGCGGCAAACGTGGTATACTAGAATGACAGTTGTGACACTTTTTCAGGTTCCGGCACTTGGTGTACCGGCCGGGGTCGATGAGAGACCGATCTATGCCTAGGAAACGGACTGTTGTGGTCATCGAGGATGAGGAGGCGATTCGCCGGGCGATCGTCGATGCGCTGCGAATCTCGGGATACCAAGTCCTGGAAGCCGCCGACGGCCTCGTGGGATTGGAAGCGGCACGCCGGGCGGGGATCGACCTCGTTCTGCTTGACCTGCTCTTGCCCAAAAAGGACGGATTTGAGGTATTGATGGAGCTTCGCGTCACCCATTCGGCTTTGCCGGTCATCATTTTGACCGCACGGGGGTCCGAAGATGATCGCGTACGTGGGCTGCGCATGGGGGCCGATGACTACGTGGTCAAGCCGTTCTCCGCCCGCGAGTTACTGGCACGTGTCGATGCCGTTTTGCGTCGCAGTCCAGACCGGCCCAGCGCCGTGATCCATATCACCGCGGGTGACACGACGGTGGATTGCGCCCGGCGCGAGGTTCGCCACGGCGATCGCGAGCGCGTCCCCTTGTCCGAGATGGAGGCGGATATCCTTCAGCGGCTGGCGGCCCACGCGGGACGG
>Ga0209777_10007349_pt1 | contig 12244 bp, 10 predicted proteins | sample FrelakmetHBP12HB_FD_187147 | JGI IMG/M metagenome (GOLD analysis project Ga0209777, IMG submission 187147) | Freshwater lake sediment microbial communities from the University of Notre Dame, USA, for methane emissions studies -HBP12 HB (SPAdes)... | ecosystem: Environmental > Aquatic >... | reverse complement strand
CGCCGCCGCTGTTCGATCCGTCGTCTTCATGGCTGTCTCCTTCCCGATTGCGAAAACCACCGGACAGTGTACCGTCCGGCAGGAGACAGCCTTTCATGCGATTACTGGGCCGCCACTGGCACCGACATCCACAACACGAATAGCGGCAAGGTCGGCATCGGCACCGACACCCCCACCGGCTTGCTCGATGTGGAGAGTACGGCCGGCGTCCACGGCGTCTGGTCGGTCGTGCCCTACATCGCGATTTATGGTCATCGAACCGGTACGACCGGGACTTGGCCGGCGGTGCATGCCGAGTGCGATTCGACATCTGCCAATGCCAGCGCCATCCGCGGCTACCTCAACAGCACAAACGCCGGAGTCGATTCGGCCGCGGTACGAGGCGAGAATCACGGCACGGATGGGGACGGCGCCGGCGTTTATGGCCTGCACAACGGCTCCGGCATCGGCGTCCGCGGCGAGTCTACCAGCGGGACCGGCGTCTACGGCGTAGGCCATTCGGTGGGGGTGAAGGGAAAGGCCGCCGATGCTAGTGGGTGGGGCGGTATGTTCCTCGGCTCTGGCTCGTGGGGCGACGGGCAGGCGTTGATGGTCGCAGGCGATTCGCTGATGGCAGGCTCCGTTCAGCTCGGAAGCAATCTGGTTCTCGGCATCACCACCAGCTCGAATCTCTTAATCGACAATAACGAGATCCAGGCCCGCTACAACGGCAGCGCTAGCACGCTCTATCTGAACAATGGCGGCGGCAGTCTCAGCATCGGTGGCGCGACTTCCATCAAAGGGAACGTGACGGTGCGCAGCGCGTCCACGAATGCCGTGTTGATCGAGCTTGGTGAAGGACTTGACTACGCGGAGGGCTTCAATGTTTCCGACAAGGACGTCATCGCCCCGGGCATGGTCTTGATCATTGATCCGGACCATCCCGGCAAGCTGACGCTCAGCACCCAGGCTTACGACAGGCGCGTCGCGGGCATCGCCGCCGGGGCGAACGGCCTAGGTTCCGCCGTACGGCTGGGTGCGGGCCAGTTCGATCTGGACGTCGCGTTGGCTGGCCGCGTGTACTGTCAGGTCGATGCGACGGAGCACGGCGTCGAGCCGGGTGACCTGCTTACGACCTCCTCCGTACCGGGACATGCCATGAAGGTTACGGATCCGGCGCGGGCGACAGGCGCTGTGCTCGGCAAGGCGATGGAGCCGCTGAGACAGGGCGAAAAAGGGCAGATTCTGGTCCTGGTTACGCTTCAGTAACGGAGGGAGGTTGTCATCATGAAGTACATTGCAAACGCCATTCCAAGCACACTCGCCGTGCTATTGGGCTGTGTGACGTGCGCCCGCGCCGAACTGACCACCGAGCAGGAGGCCTTGCGCGTGGCCCGGAACCATGTCCGGCTGATGGTGCTTCAAGGTCGGTGGGCGACCGCAGAAAAGCCTGAGGTCGGAGCCATCCAAGAATTCAAACGCGGGCAGCGCGTGCTCGGCTACTTCTGCCCCGTTAAGCCCGTGGGATTCGTCGTTCTGTCGCTGCACAAGGAGCTGGAGCCGGTCAAGGCGTTCTCGGCCACGTGCGATCTCAACCCCACCCTGGAGGAGGGAATGCCCGCCCTGCTCAAGGATCAGATGGAACGTATTCTCGATGCGGTCGCCGCGAAGCTAGGACGGGCCATAAAGCCCGATGACCAGTTCCAACCACTGCTGCAAATCAACTATCGTCCGGCCTTCGACATCCTCGCCGCCAACGACTTCGAGCCCGGAGACCATGCCAAGGCCCAACGCGGCCTCGCTTCAGCCGGAATGAACTACCAGCAACCTGAGGTCCTGCTCACGTCGCTCTGGCACCAGCTTCCGCCGTACAACCAACAGTGCCCCGAGATGGGCTGTTCCTGGCCGGATCAAGGCAACCTCAACTCCAATGCCTTGGTCGGGTGCGTGGCCACCGCCGGCGCACAGATCCTCCGGTATTGGCGATGGGGGCCGCCGGAACCCTTTGACTGGCCGAACATGCGCGACGTCTATCGCTACGACGGGGCCGGCTGGTTCAATGATGAGAACGGCAATCCGATCACCTGGCCGCAGATCAACGCCGTGGCGGGACTATCTCACATCGTTGGAATCTATGTGGGGATGGATTACGGCTGCGATGGATCCGGCGCCGTTACGTCTAATATGGAGGGGGTCTTTGAGGCGTTGGGCTACGACCAAGCCACGTGCGTACTTGACCATTCCGATTACCAACCCCTCGACTGGTACAATGTCCTGAAGGAGCAAATCAACGTCAACCGGCCGGTGCAATACAAAGTCGTAGGCCACTCCATTGTTTGTGATGGCTGGATGGAGGAATGGGGTGGCCCGAACTACTACTGGTACCACATGAATTATGGCTGGGTGAACGAATCCTGGACTGTCTGGTACGCACTGGACGCGCTTCTGCACGGCAACCCTGGCGAGGAGCAGGCCATTACCAACATCGTGCCTGTCAATGCAATCGGCGGAGCGCTGGCCCCTGAATATCCGGGGCTTCCGGGCATGTGGCGTTACTTCGACCAGGACATTTGGTCCGGCCCGAACGCCACCTTCTACCCCGGCCAGTGGCTCCAGATCCTCAAGTCGGGGTTCTACCTTCGTAGTAACGGCGGTCCCGGCCAATCCGTCAAGTTCTACGGGCAGCCGGGCCTTCACACTCGGTTCTTCCTGGACGGCGATGCGTCGGCGAAGACGCGCATTCTTGTCCAGGACGGTTGCATGAAAATCCACGACGGTGCCGGTATGGTGATTCGCTGATTCTCCTGCGGCGCCCGGTCGGATCCGGTTCCCCGATCCTGTCGCGCTGGACTTGTCCATGCCGAGAATGTCTTCCCACAATGGAGAGGCTGCCCACTTGCTGATCGGCAGGATCCGGTCATCGCGAGGGTGCCCTTGCGTGCGAGCCCGGTGCGTCTTGTCTCGACGAAATTCGTCTCCTTTGCGGACCAGGCGTACGGAGTAATCAGAATGGGCAGGACGCTTGGGCGATTGCCCTGCGTTGAATTGAAATGAGAGTTCGTATAAAATGTCGTCGGGCGGAGCAGGAGAGAAAACCATGTTTGCGATGGGAAGGCATAACGTGAGGTGCGCTACGGTTCTGATATGCGCGGCGCTTACGGCAGCGGTCGCCGCGCAGCAATTCGAGATCATACGCTCAACGGTGGACGGCGGCGAGGTGATGCGCAGCACCGGTGGGGACTTTGAGCTCTCGGGCACGATCGGTCAACCGGACGCCGGCACCATGACCGGCGGAAACTTCAAAGTCAACGGTGGTTTCTGGTTCCCACTGGCCTCCGGGGACTGCGATGAAAACGGAGGCGTCGATTTGCGGGATCACGATCTTTTTGAATCCTGCCTGACGGGTCCGGGCGGTGCGCCGCCCGTCGGAAGCTGCCGCTGCTTCGACGTAGATGCGAGCGGCCACGTTGATCTCGTTGACTTCGCCGAGATTCAGGCCGCATTCACCAATTGATTCTTCAGCGAAGGGCACGGACAGCTCCGCCGACCCGATCTAAGTAGGAACGCAGATTCCTTTTACCCTGCCTTGGCACGGAATCCGTCATGATCGTATATCCACCCCATCCGTTCCTTGTGTCCGTTAATCCGGGCGACGCCGTGCCGGAACGCCGCGACCAAGTCACCAACCGTAGCAAACAGCACATTTGGCAGCACGGTTCGTTTCAGATGCCCTGTCCCTCCAGAGAATCCCATCAAGTCGCCGGTTGTGAAAGGTCACCCGTTCAATGCTGCCAACCAGGGCTTCGGTGGTGGTCTCCGTCGAGGACATGGGGGGATTATACACGGCGTGTCCCCGTCGCTGGTCCAGCATGGCTGATGCGACGACTGGACCACAGATTTGGCGATTGATGGGCTTGTTTGCTGCTGCGTCCAAGTACGCCGCTGTCGTCGCAGCTGGTAAACTGCACGCCCCTTGTCGGCGCGGTACGATAGTTCGGCTTCGGCGGGTCGCCCGCGGTTCGGAGCGTTTTCATCATGAACATCAACCACCGGCAGGTTCATCTCATTGTCAAGCAGGCGCTGCGGAACGGCGACGACGAGGCGCTGACGAAGGATGTTGAACGGCACCGGAAAGAGGGTTTCGGCTGGCGGTACGACGGGCTCTCGGATTGGTCCACGGATGCCATCTGCGCCAAGCTCCAGGAACTGGGCGTCGACACCGATGAACAACGATTCCGCGAGCAGGCGCAGGCGGCGGAGCGCCCGACGGCCCTGCAGAGGACGTGCTGCGAAGGTGCGCCCGACACCGGCACATTCTGGGACGATTTTCCGTTCCTGGCTGTGGAGGAGCTATGGCGCCGTCTAACGCCCGATCTTCTGTGCCCGGAGCTGCTTGCTGATCGCCTTGAAGAGGCCGTTCGCGCTTCGAATGAGCGCTGTAGCCGTTCACCAGAGGACGACCAGCGCGACGTCGAGACGGCCCTATTGCTCATGGACTATCTTGAACGCTCCCCGCCCGAGGAGCGGGCGGCACGGCAGCAAGAAGTCGAAGAATGCGGAGTATGCGATCATGGCTCATGGCTGCTCTGTTTTGTCCTGAACCACGGTAAGGGCTACCCGGACGAAGTGACGCGGCTCGCCGATGTGATGTCCAGCTTCGACGATGCCGCGAACTACCAGGGAGACCTCGCATTTGCCTTGGCGATGGCCGACCGGCGCGAGCAGGCCCTGGATCGGGTTCGCGCCAATCTCAAGCGGTTTCCAGAGGACGTTTGGGTCCAAATCAAAGCCGGAGATGTGTACGCCAAGCTTGGTGACGACGAAGCCGCCTTGGCCTTGTACATACACGCGCTGGGCATGGAGGCCGAGTCGTACGACTGGGACGGCGCCGCGGAACGCATCATCGACCTTCTCGGGAAGATGGGACGGTCCGATGACTGGAAGGAACTCGAGCGAAAACACCCGCGACACGATAGGGATGTCGACATGCCGCCCCGGCACGCGTTGCCGTCACCGACGAAGGTGATAACTGACCGACCCGTGTTCCCCCCGCAGGCGCAGAAGGTCGGCCGCAACGATCCGTGTCCGTGCGGCAGCGGCCGGAAATACAAGAAGTGCTGCCTCGAACGTGCATGATTCTGTGCAGCGCTCCCGGCACATGATGGCGACGGCGGTCAACCAAATCACTTGAAACGTAACGCATGTCCGCAAAGGAACGCTTATCGAAAAGACACTGGCCCAAGGGGGTCGTCATTATTCATGAAGATCGGGATATTCTGGTCGTGGAAAAGCCGCCGGGACTCCTCACGATAGGCACGGACCGAGTCAGCTCGGAAACGCTGTATTACAAGCTTACCGACTACGTTCGCAAGGGAAATCCCAAGTCTAGAGAACGTGTTTTCATCGTTCACCGACTGGATCGGGAGGCATCGGGGATTCTCGTTTTTGCACGACACGAGCAGGCGAAGTCGTGTTTGCAGGGTCAATGGCAAGAAGTTGAAAAGAAGTATCTTGCCATTGTTCACGGTAAGGTGACACCCAAGGCGGAAACAATTACGTCGTACCTGGCCGAGAACCACGCCCACATTGTGTATTCGACGGTTAATGCCACGAGGGGGAAGTTATCTCGTACTGCCTACCGCGTACTGAGGGAAAGGAACGCACTGAGTCTCCTGGAGATCGACCTATTGACTGGGAGAAAACACCAGATACGGGTGCACCTGGCCGAGAAGGGGCACTCGATTGTCGGCGACAAGAAATACGGGAACGCGGACAGAACGCACAAACGTCTGGCGCTGCATGCCACTTCGCTTTCCTTCAATCACCCCTCCAGCGGCGAACGCGTTACGTTTGAAACCAAGATCCCGAAATACTTCATTGAGCTGATGGGGCCTGCTGCCGAGTAAACTCCTTGCACAGGTTCGACGGACCGAGATTACGCGGAAGAAGGGTCGAAACCGAATGGGGTTACTCTTCGCTGCGTGAATTGGAAGCCATCCGCTAACGTGCAAGCCTTAGTCATCGAGCCCGAAACCCCGAAACAGACGACGAAGCCAAATTTTGCGAAGTCACGATGGTCGATACGGCCTCGAGCAGCCCAGACCAAACGACGACGTTTTCCTCCCGACGTAGCGCGTTTATCGGTTGATACGGAGCCCGGCCCCTCTACGAAAGGGGAGTGACTCGGCTTTCGCAAGTCACGCGCCAATGGTCGGGCGGTCTGGGCCTTGTCACCACTCCCTTACCCTCCGCCTCCGGCGCTTTGGCGCAACCTCCTCCCACTCGGCTGGCTCCAACTGCCTCTCGCGCCCTACGCGGAAGCCGGTCCGTTGCCCTTGTTCCCGGATCATTGCGTCCCTCAACTCTCCTGCCTCAAATGTGGTTGCAGATCGGGATTCCGCGTGCTTTTCTCTGGTCCATGCTCCGACCTCAATACTCCACGATAAGGTTCGGGCAGCCGCACACGCAATCCCAGATCGCCTGCCGCACCTCGGCGTTGTCGCGGATCAGCTTCGCGACGGTCCTGGCTAATTCTTCAATCTCCTGTTGCGTCATCTTCAGTTCCTCCAGCGAATGCTTGTGGCGGTTCGCCTGAAAAAAGCGAACCGCCATAGTGCCTAACCCCGCGCAATTCCACGCGGCCCCTACGTAGCCTTCCGCATGGTCGGTAGAATCGCTGGCTATGGCCGACGACCCGCGTATGGAGTGGGAGATTGTCTACCGTTCGCCGAGTGAAACGGATTGCCGCGAACATGCACTGGTGCTTCGGGCAGCTGGGATCGCGCATGAGGTTCGTTACGAGGCTGGCAAGCTTACCGTCAGGGTTCCCGCTTTGGATGTAGATCGGAGCCGCGCGGAACTCGATGCCTACGCATCAGAGAATCGTGATTGGCCGACGGCTGGTCTCGCGGTTCCGAGGCCGGCCAACGGGTGGGCTGGCGTGTTGGGCTATGCTACGGTGCTATCGATCGTGGCTGTTTGGCAGCAGCAGCATTCCTTTGGCTTGGATTGGCTTGAAGCCGGCAAGACGCACGCAGGCCTGATCCGACAGGGCCAGTGGTGGCGGACGGTAACCGCCCTGACCTTGCACAACGACCTTGAGCACTTGCTTGCTAACGTCGTCATCGGCGGTCTCGTGGGATTGTTCGCCAGCCGATTGCTTGGTTCGGGTCGTGCGTGGTGCTGCATACTTATCGGTGGCGCCGCAGGCAATTTTCTCAATGCCTGGATCCGCCCGGCGGACCACACGTCCGTCGGCGCTTCCACCGCCGTCTTCGCAGCGGTGGGCTTGATTGCGGGGCATGCCTGGCGACGAAAGAGAAGCCTGACCTCGAGAATGGAAAGGTGGGTGCCGCTGGTCGGAGGTGTTCTCCTGCTCAGTTACCTTGGTACAAGCGGAGAGCGCACCGACATCGCGGCCCACGTGTTTGGTTTCCTGTGCGGCGCAATATTGGGCGCCTTCTGCGGAAAAATGGCCGACCGGGTATGGTCTCAACTGCGAGTACAGTTCCTCTTCGGTGTCGCTGCCTTGACGATTCTTGCTGTCGCTTGGGCGTTCGCCCAGGCAGCAAACTGATCCGTGCTCTGGCTGCCTGCGCTGCAGGTCCGCCAGACACTTAGCCGTCTTGTCATCGCCGGCCTTCGTTTCGAGCATTCTTTCGAAGGCCTTCTGCAGGCTGTAGATGGCCAGCGAAATCTCGTTCCGCCCGAAGCTGTTGGAACTTTGCCAGGTACCAGCAGCGTCGCGATACCTGCGTTCGATCGTGGCCTTGAGCACGACGGTCTTGCGTCCATCGACGCCGATTTCGTTTTCCCACAACGCGCAGCTGACGCTGCCTGCTTGAATCTTCGCCTTGGGTCTACTGCCTGCCTCGGTATTTTCCTCGGGCTCGTCACCATACGTGACGGGCCTCTTCGTGTCTTTCAGGAGAGGGCCGACGAACAGCTTTCCGCCCTGTTTCTGCGTCTTCGGTACTCTCCAAATGAGTTGAGAGCTTTTGCGGCGGCGGGCACCCCAACCGACCTTCCACGCTCTCCTCCGCCGCAAAAGCTCTCACTCATTTGGCGCTTTTTGCGCACACTCTTTTGGGATGACCAACCATGGGGCCCATTGCACAATCGCTAATCCACTACATTGATCTCCTTCAACTGGAGGACCGATCGGAGCATGCCCAAGCTGCCAAGATCTTGACGGTCTACGGCCGGCTCACCGAGCACGCCGCCCGCTGGTACTTCAGCCAGTTGGAGGAACTGATTCTCCGACTGCGCCGCAGACCGAATTTTCTGCCGCGTGTTCCGGACCTGGAAGAGTTTTATCCGAGACAACTCCCGGACCTGACCCTTGGCAAGCTCGTCGAAAACTCTCTGGTTCCGCTGGGAATGCACGTCAATGATGCGATCAACGCTATCTTTGCGGGTCGCGCCGGCTCGGGCAAGACCACCGGCATGCGCGGAGTCATTCGGGCCGTCATCCGCTGGAACGAACAACACCCCGATCGTTGGATCACCCTGGTCATTCTCGACCGCAAGGGGGGCGATTACGCGGATCTTCCGCAGGCCTATCCCGGCCTTTTTCTACATGTGGCCGCCGACCAAACGCTGCGTATGGGACTTCAACAGCCACGCGACTGCCCTCCGCGCCTGGCGATCAATCGTTATAGTGAAATCATCGCCGCCCGATCGGGGCTGAGGTTCAGCGCCACGTGCCTGGCCAACATGATGGATCTCTTGCTTTGGGCACTGAATCCCGAGGCAGAGGAACCCCTCCTGTGGCCTACCTTCGCCAACCTGCTGGAGCTGGCGCGCATCGCGCCCTTGGATGCTTTTGCCGAGAAGGGCGACTATGAGAAATCCCTCATTCAACGCCTTGAGGGTTTGGTGCAGGCATCGGGCGAGCTCTTCGAGGCGCACCGTGGCCTGGAGATCGAGGAACACCTCGTCGCGCAGCGCAAGCACCTCATTATCGAGCAAAACCTTCTGTCGCCGGCATGGGTACGGGCGATTGCGACCGATCTGCTGTTCGTGCAGCTCCTGATGGGGCGCCAATACCGTTACGAGCGGCGTGGCACAATCAACTGCCTCATCATCGCCGACGAGATGGATGATGATCTCAGCGAGGACTGGGAGTCTGTCTTCGCCGGCCACCTTTCGCCGGTCGCCCAGCTGATTCAGCAGGGCAGAGAAGCCGGGATCGGGGTGTGTCTGGGCGTGCATGCTCTGGGGCGCGTTGCAAGTAAGATCCTCACCGACCTCAATTATCATTGCTTCTTCGCCGTCGGGGACTTTGCTTCCCTGAGAAACGCGGCCAACACACTCAACCTTCCTCCGCGCGGTCATGAGATCCTTCCAGCACTGGAGCCGGGCGAGTGCGTCTTCCGCAGGCCTGGTTTATGGGCCGGTGCCGTGCTGGCCAGGTTTGACGAACTGCCACCCTCGCGGGTCATGCGCCCGGCGCGGTTCGACGAACACCCTTACGTTCCTGGACGCTCGCTCCAGGAGATGCCCGAAGTGCTGGAGCGCATTCGCAGCGCGCTTACCCAGCTCCACCGCGCCCGCATTAAGGCAAAGCAAACCGGCGTTCTGTCCACCGACGCCAAACGCTTCCTTGAACTTGCGGTGGAACACCCCTATACGCCTTGCGCACGCCTTTTCGAGCGTCTTGAGGTTTCCGTTTACGACAAACAGAAGGCGATCCGCAGGGAGCTTGGCATTCTCAAGTTGGCGGAGTTTGCCGACCTTTGCCTTGGGCGCCGCAACGTCGGAGTTGTGGATGTGCTGCCGGAGGGGTACGCACGCCTGGACAAAAAGCCGCCGACGCGAAAGGGCCGGGGCGACATTGCTCACCGGCACATGGCGCACTGGGTAGCCGGCGTCGGCGCAAAGCGAGGCCACCAGGTCCAGATCGAGTGGGTGGTTCCCGGCACCGGCCATCCCGTAGATGTGGTCTGGAAGGTTGGCGATCGATGTCATGCCTTTGAGGTCTGCGCTTCCTGCACGGACAACATCGTGTCTCACCTGCAGGCCTGTCTCGTGAAATCCGATGCCGTCGCCTCCGTGACCATCATCGCCGAGAAGATTTCAAACCTGGCTCAGCTCCGCGCTGCCGTCGACTCCGAATTGCCGCTGGCCGGCGTGCGCGATCGCGTGCGGTTCGAGCCCGTCGGAGAGTACTTGAAGGAGCTGTTCGGTGTGTAGGATCGCGGCAGCGACGATCATTGTGTTGTTGGGTGCCACGTTGATCAACTGGCTCCGCAGCGGCGCAACCTTTCACATCGCCAAGGCTTTTCCTCTTCTGGGTGGATTTGAGATTTCGATCTACGACCTGGCCGGCGGGGTGATGCTGCTGATTGCGATACTCGGCGTGGCGCGGCTGTTTCGGAAGGAAGACTACGCGTGACAGGTGACTCGCTTGGGCGTGCACAGCCCCGCGGAAGAATCATGGGCATGACACCGTCGCGTCATTCAGCACAAGGGCCTTTGTCATAAGGTACGCACACTGGAGAAAGAGGAATGCTCCACATGGTGGACGATCTTCAGTGGAGAAAACCAGGGTCGAGGGGAGAGATTCGACCTCCCGAAACCGGACGGCTGGAACCGGCCATCGTTTCCAACCAAGGAGAGAGAAAAATGACTGAACGAATGATTACGCAGGGCGTTGGTCCTGTTTCCTTTCCGCCACCGGCACCGCCGAAGATGACCGTGCGCCAGGCCAAGATTCCTGCACAGGTGCATGTAGTGATCCTGATCGACGCCACAGGTTCCTCCGGCCCGTTTGCTGAGGGAATCTGCCGCACCAGCGAACTGATCCTTCGCGGCGTGGAGGCCAAGGCAGCCAAAGTGTGCTGCTCGGTACAGATTCACCGGGACGAGGATTACGGTGAGATGCCCTGCACCCTGCTCGGCGCGGGCTCCGTCGCAGAGGCCCTCGACGAGATCGCCCGCATCGATTTCAGCGGCGGCGGCGACGCCGACGAAACGCATGCCTCCGCCGTACTGCACGCGATGAATTCCGTCGGCTGGATGGCCAATCCGCGCGCCGGCCGTGATGTCATGGTTCTCATGACGTCGTCAGAGAGCAAGCCGGTCGCCGGGGTGAGTTTCCCCGAAATCGGCCAACGGATCCGCCAGCAGGGGATCCTCTTCTATCACGTGGGGGAGCCCACGCCGAACCTGAAGGCCATCACCGATGCGGCGGGCGGCATGACCATCCCGCTTTCGAACAACCCCGATGCGGGAGAATGTGCCCGCGTCGCAGCCAAGTGCGCCGCTTCGATCAGCGCAAGCGTTTCCCGCGGCGCAACCGTGCCCGTGACCGTTCCGGCATGAGAAATAGGCAACCGGCCTGCTTTCGTAAGGAAGCTCGGATAGGAAGGGATTCTTATGACCACAAGTCAATCCATAACTGTTCGTCCCGTTACAGTCCGGCGGACCAGTGCCGTAGTGCCTTGCCGCCAGAGCTGCATACTCGTTCGCGATGCCTCTATTTCTATGGAAGGTGAGAAGGCCGCGCACGCCAACGCGGCAAGCCAGGCTCTGGTCCATGCTTTGGCGGAACCGCAAAACAACGACGCATTCCGCTGCGCCGTGGTCGATTTTGCCGGCAACGCGGAAACCGTTCATGCGCTGTGTACCGCGCACGAGCTCGCCGGCCAACTCAAGCCCATTGAGATTCGACCGTCCACGGACATTGCCGAGGGCCTGGCCGCGGCCGCCGCGCTGCTGGAGAAAGACCGCAATTCTCCGTCGAACGGGGCGAAGCAGGCGCATCCGGTCGTCGTGCTGTACAGCGACGGAGGACACAACGGATCGGGATCTCCCCAGTTCGAAGCCGACCGCCTGAAACAAAATCTTGGGTGCACAATCGTTACCGTCGCGTTCGGCTCGGATGCCGATGAGGACCTCCTGCGAAAACTGGCCAGCAGCCCGGTGCATTTCTACCGGGCGAAGGATGGGTTCAAGCTGCGCGACTTGTTCGCCGCCGTCGGCCGAACCATGAGCGTGTCGCTGAAGGCAGGCGTCGATCCCCAGCAAGCCTTGGGCGGCTTGAAATAAACCGAAAGGAAGAAGCACTCTCACAGACCGGAGGATACACAATGAGCCTACGAATGAAACCAGCCGTGAAACAAGTTGAGTATTTGCTCGGCGTCGGCGTACCGGCTATCCATGAAAGGCTCCCTTTCTGCAAGTCCAATACACAACCCTCAAAGGATTCCTTTCTTCACCTTAAAGGAAGTTCCTTCTTCCTCGTTGACGGCTTCCTTGCGTC
>Ga0209777_10007348_pt1 | contig 12245 bp, 10 predicted proteins | sample FrelakmetHBP12HB_FD_187147 | JGI IMG/M metagenome (GOLD analysis project Ga0209777, IMG submission 187147) | Freshwater lake sediment microbial communities from the University of Notre Dame, USA, for methane emissions studies -HBP12 HB (SPAdes)... | ecosystem: Environmental > Aquatic >... | reverse complement strand
CACTTCGACCACATTTCTTTTGGCCCGAAGGGCAAACCAGCAGCTCGTCAGCACCACCACTACGGCCAAAATCGCATGAAATTGCTTCGGAAACTGCTCTGAGGGCAGATGGTCTGTGACAAGATCCAGACAAAAAGCAAAAACAGCAAACCAAATCAAAAAGGAAAGGGGAGCAAAAAGGGCTTTAACAAAGGCATCTTTAAAATAGAGTGAGCCCCGCTCAAACCTTCTGTGATAGCGCAAGCAACTCCTTTTCAAAATGTGCGTCACTCCATATGTCGCTAAAAAAATGATGGCTACCGTCACAAGCCAACTTCCCTCTGCATCGAGCATGTTCACAAAATTCCACAAAATCATATGCGCCTCACAAAAACAAAAATATTCTACTCAAAAGTGCACCTTTAAAAACATTGACATTTTTCTCAGAGGAGCACAAAATTTTAAAAGTTTTTTTAAAACAAGGTGTATTTATGGTGTCAGGGTCATTTTTCAAAGAACTTGTCCAAAAAAGCTGCATCTCTTTTTTCCGCACATTCTTCGTGGGGCTCGCGATCATCTTTCTCATTGTTTTTATCTCTCTATTAGGGAAAAAACCTCCCCAGGGAACCCATACAACAACCGCTGTCGCACTGCCAACACATGACTGGAAACAAAAGGATCTTTCCCGCACCACGCCAACGATCATTCTGATCGAGATCAAAGGCGAAATTGGCCTTAAAAACTCCCTGACAAAAGAGACTATACGGCAACAACTCATGGATACAATCGATGGTGAAATCAAGATCGGGCAGGTCAAAGGCTTGGCTCTTTTCATCAACTCACCCGGCGGCACAGTCGATGACTCAGATGCTATTTATCGCCTTATCAGAGAATATAAAACTCGTTACAAAATCCCCGTTTGGGCCTTTGTCGAAGGCATGTGCGCTTCAGGTGGCGTGTATATTGCCTCTTCGGCCGATAAAATTATCGCCACAGAAGACAGCATCATCGGCAGCGTCGGTGTCATCATGGGCCCTGCTTTCAACTTTTCAGCTTTGATGGATAAGGTCGGCGTTCAATCAAAGACCATCACAGCAGGAAAAGATAAAGATATGCTGAATCCCTTCCGCCCATGGCAGCCAGAAGACGGGAAAAATTTCCAAGAAATCTGCGATTCTAACTATCAGCTCTTTCTTTCGATCGTCTCTGCAGCACGACCAAAACTGACAAAAGAGACCCTCATCGACCTGGGAGCCCAAGTCTTTTCAGCTACAAAAGCTCGAGATTTGGGGTATATCGATGAAGTGGTCGACAACCGTGATGTGGCACTGAAAAATATGGCCACCTTCTTGGGTATCGAAAAGAACTATCAACTGGTCAGGCTCCAAACAAAAACATGGTTTGAAGATCTTTTTGAATATAACGCCCTCTTTAAAGGCAAAATCGAGCACACCATCAAACTCTCCAACTTCCCAGCAGAATTTGCAGGAAAGCCTCTCTATCTGTATTGCCCTGAACTTCAAAACTAGAGGTTAAAAGTGGAATCGCTTTTTCTCCTTGATGCCTCTGGATTTATCTATAGGTCCTACTTTGCGATCCAGGGCATGTCATCGAGACAGGGCGAGGCCACCAATGCCCTCTATGGTTTCATCCGTTCATTCTTTAAATTGCAGCATGAGTTTCAATTTAAACACTGCTGCGCCATCTTCGACGGCGAACATAGTAAACAGGCACGAACAAAACTCTATTCAGCCTATAAAGCCCATCGTGAGGTGACACCACCAGACCTCATCATGCAGATGCTCGAGGCAGAACAGTTTTGCCATCTGATGGGGATTCCCACATTGGCCTTAAAAGGCGTGGAGGCTGACGACTCAATAGCCTCAGTGGTGGAGTGGGGAAAGCATCACGCCAAAAAGATCTTTATCTGCACCCAAGATAAAGATATGGCCCAGCTTGTCGATGATAAAGTTAACCTTCTCAACCAGCATAAAGAGAACCTCATCATCGACCCCAAAAAAGTTGAAGAGATATGGGGTGTGAGGCCTGATCAGATCGGCGATTATCTTGCCATCATCGGCGATAGCTCCGACAACATCCCGGGGATTTCTGGTTTTGGGCCAAAGACTGCCGTCCAGCTCTTGAAACAATATGGCACGCTCGAAAAGATTCTGGCCCATGCCCACGAAATTGGCGGCAAAAAAGAAGAGACGCTGATCCAGCAAAAAGAGGACGCTTTCCTCTGGCGCAAACTCGTCGGTCTAATTTATGACCTCGATATTCCAAAAGAGACAGAATTCTACCAGCTAAAAAACCCAAATTGGGAAAAAGTTGGGGCCTTCTTCAAAGAAAAAGATTTCGTCTCGCTTTTAAAAATGGTACCTCACGCCGAGGTGAAGAGCACAACAAAATATCACATCATCAAAACAGAAAATGAGCTCGAAGAGCTGCTGAAAAAACTGGAAAATAAAAAAAGCATCTGTGTCGATACTGAGACGACAGCCGAACATCCTCTCAGGGCCGATCTTGTCGGAGTTGGTCTTGGAGCAGATGTTGAAGATGTTTATTATGTCCCTGTCAATGGCGAAATTCCTAAAGAAAAAATCCTTCGAAGTCTGAAATCGCTCTTTGAAAGTCCCCACCATAGCTTCTACGGCCACAATATCAAATATGACTACCACATCCTCCTGAATGAGCAGATCACGATCAAGCATATCGATTTTGACACGATTTTGGCCTCCTACATCCTCCACGCCCATCAGCGAAGGCACTCACTTGACGAGCTCACACTTGAATATTTTGGGAAAAAGAAGATCGCCACAACGGATCTTATCGGCACTGGCAAAAAACAGATCACCATGGCCCAAGTTCCTATCGACAGGGTCGGACAGTATTGCTGCGAAGATGTCGAATACACACTCAAACTTAAAATCCTGCTCGAAAAAGAGCTGAAAAGCCGCGGCCTTGAGAGCCTTTTTTATGATATAGAACTGCCTCTGATACCGGTTTTGGCCACAATCGAGCGCAATGGCATGTATGTCGATGTGCCCTTTTTGCACACACTCTCAGGAGAAGTGGCCCACGAGATTGCCAAACTTGAAAAAGAGATTTTTCACCTGGCAGGCCATGAGTTTAACCTCAACTCACCAAAACAGCTCTCAGAAGTGCTTTACAACGAGCTCCAGATTCCTTCTGCCAAAAAAGGAAAGATGGCCACATCAACAAGTGCCGACATTTTAGAGAGCTTGGTGGCTGCCCACCCAATCTGCAAAAAGATTTTAGAGTACCGTTCCTTTGAAAAGCTGCGCTCCACCTACATCGACACTCTCCCTTCGGAGGTGAATCCAAAAACAGGAAGAATCCACTGCCAGTTCAGCCAGTCGACAGCAGCAACAGGACGTCTTTCTTGCCAAGATCCCAACCTTCAAAATATTCCCGTCCGCACCCCTCTTGGCCAAAAAATCCGCCATGCCTTTTGTCCCCAAAATCCTGACTGGAAATACCTGTCGTTTGACTATTCACAGATCGAGCTCAGACTTTTGGCCCACTTTACTGAAGATGAGGGGCTCCTTTCTGCATTCGAGCAGGGTGTCGACATCCACACCTACACCGCATCGCAGCTGTTCGGAGTCACGATGGATAAAGTGACAGACGAGATGCGGCGCAAAGCAAAAGTGGTCAATTTCGGCATCGTCTACGGCCAGCAGGCCTTTGGGCTATCACAAGAGCTTTTAATCTCGATGAAAGATGCTGCCGACTTCATCGACGCCTACTACAAGCGCTATCCACGGGTGAAAAATTTCGTCGAGCATGTCAAACACCTGGCCCGCCAAACAGGCAAAGCGGTCACCATGACAGGACGCGAAAGGCTGATTCCTGAAATCAATAGCACCAACCAGACACTCAGAGCCCAGGCAGAGAGGCTTGCTATCAACACACCCCTTCAAGGCACCGCTGCAGACCTGATTAAAATTGCGATGCTGCGCGTCGATGAATGGATGCGCCATGAAAAGATCCAAACCAAAATGATCATGCAGATCCATGACGAGCTTCTTTTTGAAGCCCCGCAAGATGAAATTTCTCTCCTTGAAAAGAAAATTCCTTATTTTATGGAAAATATTTTCGAGCTCAAAGTACCCCTCATCGTCCAGATAAGCGTTGGAAAAAATTGGCAAGAATGCTAAAATTAAAAAAGTTAAAATTAAAGAAAGTGGCTGTTACAGGCACTCTTGCAGTTGGTAAATCGACTGTTTGCAAGTTTTTGCAGGAAAAAGGGGCCTATGTAGTCAGCTTAGATCAAGTTGTTCACCAGTTATTCTCCACAAATCATGAGTATGTCAAGAAAGTGGTTTCCCTTCTGGGGGATGAAATTTTAGTTCAGGGAAAAGTTGATAGGAAAAAAGTGGCAGCTATTGTTTTTCAATCAAACAAAAAACTTCTTAAACTTGAAAAGATCACCCACCCTCTTGTCGACAAACAGCTCAAAAAAGAGTTTAAACGCGCTCAAAAAGATGGCAAATATCGCCTCTTTGTGGTTGAAGTACCACTTCTTTTTGAGACTCAAGACCCATCCTGGTATGATGCCATCATCTGCGTTTCCTGCCCTCGCAAAATGGCCAAAAAGCGGTTTATGCATACAACAGGATATTGTGGAGAAGAATTTGAAGCGCGCCTGCATAGGCAGATGGCGCAAAAAGAAAAGGCTGCCAAGTCACACTTTGTCATCCATAACAACAAAACTAAGAGTGCCCTCAAAGCTTCTTTTGAGTCCACTTTTCAAAAATTGATACGTAAAATTTGAGGAGTTCAAAATCGCATGAGCGAACAAAACGAGAATCAAAACGAGCCCATTTCCCCATCACTTCCCTTCCCACCACCACCCTTTCCAGTGGACCTGAGGGGAGATGAACGCTTCTCTCAAGAGGCTCCTCACGAAGAAGAGAAAAAAACAGGCGAAGTTGTTCCGCCATTTAATCCCGTTCTGACCAAGATCTCAGACCTGCAGCGCATGAATATTGATGAGCTGAATCTCTATGCCAAACAAATTGGCCTAAAACACCTTGGATCGATGACCAAATCGCAAATGGTCTTTGAGATCGTAAAAATGCTCTCAGAACACCCCCAAGAGGTTTTATACGGCGAAGGTGTGCTGGAAGTTCTGCCCGATGGATTTGGATTTTTGAGATCAGCAAACTATAGCTATCTGCCCTCTGCCGAAGATATCTACGTCTCTCCTGCCCAAATCAGACGCTTTGACCTGAAAAAGGGCGATACCATCACCGGAACTATCCGCCCGCCAAAGGAAAAAGAAAAATATTTTGCCATGTTGAAGGTCGATACCATCAATGGCACGACTCCAGATACTGCCAAAGAGCGAATCTACTTTGAAAACTTAACACCACTCTATCCAGATAAGCGACTTGTCCAAGAAACCACTCGTGATAATTTCTCAGCTCGTGTCATCGATATCGTCGCCCCGATCGGAAAAGGTCAGCGCGGCTTAATCGTGGCGCCACCACGATCTGGTAAAACGATGATTTTGCAAAGCATCGCCAATTCGGTCGCGGCCAACAATCCTGAAGCTACTCTTTTAGTCCTCCTCATCGACGAGCGTCCTGAAGAGGTGACTGAAATGCAACGCCTTGTCAAAGGAGAGGTCATCGCCTCAACCTTCGATGAGCCACCAGAGAGGCACGTCCAAGTCGCTGAAATGGCCCTCGAAAAGTCTCGCAGGCTTGTAGAACACAGGCAAGATGTTATCATTCTGCTCGACTCGTTGACGAGACTTGCACGAGCTTACAACGCAGTCCAGCCCCATTCTGGAAAGATTCTGTCGGGTGGTATTGACTCCAATGCTCTCCATAAGCCAAAACGCTTTTTCGGCTCGGCACGTAATGTGGAGCAGGGAGGATCGTTAACCATCATCTCAACGGCCCTCATCGACACTGGATCGAGAATGGATGAGGTTATTTTCGAAGAGTTTAAAGGAACGGGCAATATGGAGCTTGTGCTCGACCGTCGCCTTGCCGACCGCCGCATTTTCCCCGCTGTCGACCTCATCAAGAGCGGAACGAGAAAAGAGGAGCTCCTCTACCATAAAGATGAACTGGAGCGAATCTATCAGTTCCGCCAAGCCATTGCTGATCTTTCGACAATAGACGCGATGAATATTCTGCTATCGAGATTGAAGAAGACGAAAAATAATATTGAGCTGCTGCTTTCGCTGAAGGATTATCAGTAGATTTTTTTAAGTAAAAAAGGAAGCCAGCGCAAACTGAATGCGTTTGTCTAGCTCTGTCTCCCAGCCGCCACCTGCTGATTTGATTGCAGATTCAAGAGATTGAGGATCAAGCTTTTCTCGCAGTTTTGCAAAGCTTGCTCCTTTTGCAAAAGAGATAGCGAGATGGGAAGCTTTGAGCTTTTGATAGGTTTCTTTGGTCTCCTCCAAAATCTCTGGAGAGAAATAGCGCAGGTCTTGGACATCGAGACGATTTTGCGCAAGATCTTCTAAAATTTTCCAGGCGACATCATGGGGCTTTTTCTTTTTGGCAAACTCCCACCAAAAAAGAGACAACACTTCCATGAAGGTTTTTGCCGCACGGCCTAAATGGCGATGAGATGGAACTGCGGGATCTTTTTTAGCCTCATCGACATAATCTTTTAAGAGTTTATATTGATCCTGAATCTGGCGGCTGATCTTTTTGCTCTGGGGATCGCCCGCCAAAACCCCATCAACTTGTAAGTCATGAATTAATTCTCGATCTTGTGTAGTTAATCTCATATTATTACCTCGCGTCCTATTGCTAATACTATCTATTAATTATATTTTTGTAAAATAATATTTTACATTTTGCGAATCAGGTCGCGGAGGGAGGTATAATTCTCGATGAGACGGGCTTTAAGTCTCTGCTGCTGAGCGTCTAACGCTTCACTTACCTCTCGATCAAGATAATGGGAAGGATCGGCCCAATAACAGATATAGGCCAAACTACAGAAAGCCTCTTGAAAGGGAGAGTCAATAAGGCGCTGAATAACAATCTTCCGAAAAGCGGCTGTGTCATAATACTGAGGCGGCATCAACTCATAAAGCTCAAATGGACTGCAGCAAAGCGCATTATAGGCTTTTCTTGCGTCTAAATTCCTTTCATACTCCATAAAACAGAAGCCATGAGCCAGCTTCCATCTTTCAATAAAAGAAAGAGATTTTTTCCCGGCGACTTGGTTGAGCAAATCTTGATTGATGAAAAAGGTGTTTCTCTGTTTCCACCTTTGGATCACATTATGATTACTTCCAAACTGAGGAATATCGAAATCAACATCTAAAAGAGTCCTATTAAGACCATCAAAGGCATGAGGAAGTGCGCGGATGCGGTTGCGAAAGGTTTCATCACAAAAAAGTTCATTTTCTGCTTTTTCAATATCTTCGGCCAGATCTTGCCGTGCATTTAAGCCAAGTTTTGCAAGCGCAAGTTTTGTGGTCTTGAAATAGGCAGATGCAATGGCCGTCTTAGCACTTTTTGGATCATTAAACGAACACTGAAAGCTGAGCTGTTCAATTGTCCTTACATTCAACCAGTGGAGATCGGCCTCGTTGAGCGAATCATCTTGTAACTTAGCAATAATGGCCTGAACAAGCTCTGCCTCTTTTGTGGTTAAACGCAACCAGATAACTACAAAAAAGCCCTTCAAATTACACAAGAGGCCATAAAGCCTCTGGCCGAAATTTTGTTTTTGAAGCTGCCTCTCATACCAGCCATCTGCTTTCTGAACGAGCAATTCAGCTGCTGAAACCCCACCCTGTTGCATAGGCATCTCCTTAATTTACAGCACGGGCACACACTCTTTTTTCATCACACTATCTCGAAGCTCATCGATGGTTGCATCTTTGAAGTTAACCTTCTGACAGAGATTTTTATAAGAGCAGTAGTGACATCTTTTTTTGTTTTCAGGATAGCGGAAGGTGGTCGGGTCGGGTTTTTCAAGGGGATTGGCTCCCAGTTTTTCAGTCATCGTTTTACAACTGGCCACAATTTCTTGCTGCAGCTGGATGAGATTTTCTTCCACTATCGGTCTTTCAGGTGTGCCAATTTTCACATATTTGTTCAGGAAAAGATAAAAAGGGGAAAGGATCAACTTGTCATAAGGGACACCCATCGCTTTTTTTGCAAAAAGAGCGTAGGAATAGAGCTGAGCCTCATTTTTTTCACTTTCTTGGCCTGTCTTCCAGTCAAAAAGAATCGTCGTCTCTTCTTTTCCTTTCCATTTCATCGCAAAGTCGATCACCACAATAATCTTAAAGCCTTCCAACATGAAATGGGACAGCTCTTCGACCGAGAGCCATTCTGCCTGAGGGGAAAAAGCCATCTTCGCAACGGGAGAGGCAAGCCAATTTGATAAACAGACCTTCACTTTATCCAAGTACTCGTCGAGCTTTGCTTTCGGAAAAGGATCGGATTTCCCATCACTAAAATAGTGCTCAGCTAAGTTTGCAAATTTTTTTGGAGACTCTTTCCAGGCGCCGCTTTTTGAATCTTCAATGCCTTTTAAAAGGAGGGTCTGGCCTTGTGCGACGAGCTCGTCTTGTGAGGGCAATTCTCTTTGGCTCACCCCCATATTTTGTTTAAACTGCCTTTCTATTACCTTGTGGACGGTGGAGCCTAAAAAGAAGGTCATCGGCTGGATTGCCTTGAGCATGTAGAGATGGGCGGCTAGTGGATCGATCTCTTTACGCTCATCGAAAGGAGTCTTTGGCCAACCCTCCCAGGAGCCATAATAGTTATACCAATACCTTTTTTGGCACTCGCAAAAAGTGGTATATCGTGAAAAGGACCAAGAAAACTCGTTCAATAATTTTTTTGCCATGTTTTTGAATAAATTGTTTTAATTGAAGCAGTTTGCCAAAATGGGAGATCTCATTCAACGTGTAAATATCTTATGAAAATAGCGTATCTTGGAGCAGGAGCCTGGGGATTCACTCTCGCTCGTCTGCTTGCCTCAAAAGGTTTTGAGATTGTCTCTTGGACAATCGAAGAAGAGCTTTTGAAAACTCTGCAAAAAACAAAAGAGCATCCCTTTCTAAAAGGGCGTCCCATCGAGGGAAATGTCACTTTTACTTCCAACATTGAAGAGGCGCTCACAGGCGCACAGATGGTGGTGGAGTCGGTGACAGCAGAGGGAGTCAGGCCAACCTTTGAGCTCGTCAAAAAAGTGGGACTCAGCAAACAGGTCCCCATCGTCTTGACTTCAAAAGGGATCGAACAAAATAGCGACCTCATTTTATCAGATGTTGTGCTCTCGATCATGGGCCTCTCTTTCCGCTCCCAAATCAGCTCGCTCAGTGGGCCAAGCTTTGCCGAAGAGGTGTCGCAAAAACTGCCCACCGCAATCGTCGCATCAGGCTACTCAACGACCACAGTCCATAAAGTGGTCGAGGCCTTTACCACGCCCTACTTCCGCATCTACCCCTGCCACGATGTGAAGGGAGTGGCTTTTGGCGGCTCTTTGAAAAACATCATTGCCATTGCCTGCGGCATCTCCGACGGCATGCATCTCGGCAACGGCGCCAAGGCCTCTTTAATGACACGGGGCCTTCACGAAATTGTCAAAATTGCCAAAGTGTGTGGCTGCAAGCCACAAACCCTCTACGGACTATCTGGGATGGGAGATCTCTTTTTAACCTGCTCCTCTCCGATGAGCCGAAACTACCGATTTGGAAAACTCTTGAGCGAAGGAGTTGATCCGGCTGAGGCTAAAAAACAGATCGGCATGGTTGTTGAGGGGGCATATAGTGCTATCACCGCCATCCAGCTTTCAAATAAGCATGGAATCCCGATGCCCATTTCTCAGGCAGTCGTCGATATCTTAGAGCGAAAAATTAAGCCACAAGAAGCTGTAGGGCTCCTTATGCAGCGCGCCATTAAGGAAGAATCATTATGAAAAAAGTTGTCACACATGAGCAGATGCAAGAGGCCGAAAACAAGGCAATCGTCAAAGGGATTTCCATTGAGGAGTTGATGGAGAGAGCTGGCCATCAGACCGCGTCTGCCGTGCAAGATTTTGTCCACTTCATCAAAGCGCCAAAAAAGGTCTTTATACTAGCCGGAAAAGGCAATAATGGTGGAGATGGCTATACTGCAGGACGTGAACTTGCCAAAGCAGGTTTTCAGGTCGAAGCTTTGGAGGCCTTTCCCACGCAAGAAGGAACACTTGCCGACAAAAAGAAAAAAGAGTTTTTAGCTCATAAAGGGACACTCACAACTCAATGGCCGACCTCAGGAATTATCCTCGACGCCCTTTTCGGCACTGGCTTTACTGGATCGCTCGATCATGCAACGAAAGGGCTCATTGAAAAGGTCAACTCATTGAGGCTGCCTATTGTCTCGATCGATATTCCATCGGGCCTCTCTTGCAACGATGGGAAGGCTACCACCTCCATTCTGGCTAATCTAACGTTGGCGATTGAATGGCCAAAAGTGGGCTATTACTTTAATGAAGGCTACAATGCCGTTGGCGTCGTCAGATGCCTTCCAATAGGCCTTGAAGATGGAAAGGTCGAATTTGAGCTTCTTGAACCACCAGATGTGATTCAGCTCATGCCCCCGATCAAACGATCGCGCCATAAATATGAAGCAGGCCATGTCGTTGGCCTTGCAGGCTCTTCTGGCATGTGTGGGGCTGCTATGATGGCATCACTGGCTGCCCTAAAAGGTGGCGCCGGCATCGTTCACTTGATCCTTCCAGAAAAGATTATGGCAGAGTGCGGCGGAGCACCATGGGAGATTGTGCGCGTTCCCTATAGCGCAGAAGACACCAAACGGGCAAGTGAGCTCGTCAACCATGCTGGAGCCTGTTTTGTAGGGCCGGGACTTGGCAAGTCTTTACTCCTTACTGCCTTCTGGGATCAATATAAAAACAAATCGGTCATCGATGCAGATGGTTTAGCCTTTTTGTCAGAAAAAAAAGAGGAGTGGAAGCTGCCAGGTTGCATCTTAACACCTCATATCGGCGAGATGAATCGCCTTCTTGGCACAAATGAGAAGGTGGTTACTCCTGCCTTTATCAAAAAGTGCCGTGAGTATGTCCACAAGCATGAAACAACGCTCATCTTAAAAGGAGGCCCCTCCTTTTTATTTTCTCACGATGGCCCGACTTACATCATGGCAACATCGGATCCAGGCATGGCAACAGCAGGAAGTGGCGATGTTTTAACAGGTATTTTGGCAGCCATGCTGGCACAAAAATTAAAGCCCATTGATGCTCTGAAACTGGGATGTATGGTCCATGGATTGGCGGGCATATTTGCTGCGGCAAAAGAAAGCTCTTACGCAGTCACTGCCACATCAATCCTTCATGAAATTGGGTCGGGCTGGAATAGCCTACTGCAGATGGGACAGCCACCAAGGGAGTGACCTCGGGCAGGACAAAATTTTCGTCCAAATAAAATCATCTGTAGATGGCGTTTGATCCACTCTTTTTTCGCAAATAGCCTTTTGAGATCTTCTTCAACATATTTCCGAGTTTTGGCAGTTGATAATTTCCAGCGGCGTGCCAGCCGAAAAACGTGCGTGTCGACAGGAAAAGCAGGGATGCAAAAGGCCTGCGCCATTACAACGGAGGCTGTCTTGTGGCCCACTCCTGGAAGGCTTTCTAAGTCTTTCATGTTGGCTGGCACTTTTCCGTGATATTTTTCGACCAGAATTTGGGCACATTTTTTCAAGTTTTTCGATTTGGCTCGATAAAGGCCTATTGGAACGAGCAGCTTTTCAAGACGGCCAAGATCAATGGCTGCCATTTTTTGCGGAGTCGGAGCCAGTTTAAAGAGCGTTTTTGTTACTTCATTCACGCGCGCATCTTGAGCACTTGCCGACAGCATGACAGCAACTAAAAGAGTGAAAGGGTCAACATGGTGGAGGGGCACTTGTGGGGCTGGGAAGTACTCGTCGAGTATTTTTCCAACTAATTTTATTCGCTCTTTCTTGTTCATTTTCCAATACAGAATTGTGAGAAGATTGAGTGTAAAATATCATCGGTGACCGAGGTGCCGCGAATGGTGCCAAGCTCATTCAGACAGCCTCGCAAATCAACCGTTAAAAATTCGGGAGAAACGCCAGATCCCAACCCCTGAATGACGGTCTGAATAAAATCAAAAGCTGTTTTGAGGGCTGCCTTGTGCCTCTTTTGTGTGATGACGATTTCTCCTTTTTCAGGAAGATGGCCATGCAATGCAATCTGATCAATCTCTCTTTTCAACTCTTCAAAATTGAAGA
>Ga0209777_10007347_pt1 | contig 12247 bp, 14 predicted proteins | sample FrelakmetHBP12HB_FD_187147 | JGI IMG/M metagenome (GOLD analysis project Ga0209777, IMG submission 187147) | Freshwater lake sediment microbial communities from the University of Notre Dame, USA, for methane emissions studies -HBP12 HB (SPAdes)... | ecosystem: Environmental > Aquatic >... | reverse complement strand
ACCGGTCTCAAAGTCCATTCTGAGTTGGACACCGGATCTTACCAGTCTGGCATCAAGGTGTCGGACCAAGACATCGCCCAACTCAATATTCGACGCGACAAGTTCCACGGCGACTGGAACTATGAGATTCAACCTAGAAAAGCCTAGGCATGGTCATGTTCTTTCTAGACAGTCCCTAAGTATCGAGACGACGGCAATCAGAAGCCTCTTGGGCAACCTGACCCTAACGGAATAGTCGTGCGCTGTCTCGGTGCCTCGATTTTCTAGGGCGACAATCAACTCATGCTCAGGGTGGTCAGGTTGCAACGTCCTGGAGCTGAGTCGAGGCACCAAGAACGGCCCAGAACGTTTAGGTTGCGCGAAGAAGTACCCCTCTCGGATCTTCGTCCCGAGATCCGCTAGCACTTCACTGGCCGAGTCAAACTCAATCGGATTCAGGTGCAGCAGTTCGCGTACTCCTTCCCGCCTGATGCCGCGCTGCATGTAAACGACAACTGGAAAGCCGGTTCGCTGTTGCGTCTGCTGCAGGAACGCCGCAATGGCGATCTCCTGTTCGATCCAGACCGACGCGCGCGTATGCGAACCGTCGGGAGTGCTGACTGTCCCTCGATGGTGCATGACGGCGACAAATCCGCCAGCGCGGTCGAGTGCGTCAAAAATGCTTTCTTTGAGCCCCTCCAGCGAATGCTGAAAGGAACTGGAAGGTACTGGGAATCACGAATTGGGCTTGATGGGCGTCAAGTGAGACTCAAGTATGTTTTCACCCACTTGTGGATAACTTGGTGATCGCTTCGGACGCTTTGAAAGCAGCGGTTCTCGGGCATACCGCGCTGACTGCGCGGCGTGGGATCAGACGACGCGGTGCGTGCCCCGCAGGCGGAACTCGTAGCGCTCAATCTCGATGGCGGCTTGCGTGCCGCTGCTCCTCACAACCCGGCCGGTCGTGACGATCTTCAGCGCGCATTTATTGTCCAATTGCGCAGGCCAGTTCACAGCCAGCTCAAGATGCTCTCCCGGCAACAGGGCGCGCTCGGTGGTGAATAGCACGCCACTTGAACTCATGTTGACCGTCTTGCCGCCGCCTGTTTCAACCGCGTTGCGACTGAGGATCTTGTAGCGGACCTCCTGCTCGATGGGGAAGCGCACGGCGGCGCGGCGGTCTTTCGCTTCCGGCTCGAACGCCGGAGCGGCCACCGTACCGCCCGCAACCGACATCTGTTCCAAGAAATCTCGCCTTTTCGTCAAGGCTCTGCTTCCTACTGACGGCACGGAACTGATGTAAGTGCCCAACATCCTTCTTTAATTAACACCCGCAAATCTCAGGCGGCCTATAGTCGGAAGGATTCAATTTTGAGTTGGCACCACGGTACCAGAATGAGAGCCGGGTACTGCTTGGATGCTTTGAATGCGTCTCAATCGGACCCGGTTAATTCCGATTGTTCGGCATTAATCACCATTTCTGGCCGCTGCCGCCGTAGCCGGGTGAGCAATTCTGAACAGACTGAAAAACCTTAAGCTGCTATCGTACTTTCGGAGCCGATGAGCGCAGAGCATTCGTACGTGGGCCGCACGATTTGGCCAAGGCGCGGGGTGCTTGATTCGGCATGGGCGTGCGGTTCCTCCTCTGGGCAAGAGGGACCGGAGACACCCCATGTTTTGCCGGGGTGGCCTAACCGGGGGGGACAAGATGACTCCAGAGAATCCGGGTATACCCTCGGTTGACGGGACCAATCAACCTGTCGATCTCCCGGACTTTCGATCGTCGGGGCCACACCAGCCCGTCATCCTTGTTGCTGATGATGAACCGCTCATCCGCAATCTAGTCACTTTGATTATGCAGCAATGTGGGTATTTGGTGCTTTCCGCCGCCGATGGTCACGAAGGACTAGAACTATCACGCCAGTATCCCGGATCAATAGAAGTGGTGATTACGGATGTGCAAATGCCCCGGCTGAACGGGTCCGACCTGTGCGCTCATCTGCTGGAAGAACGGCCCGAAATCAAGGTGCTGATGATGTCAGGTGCGGACATGAACGAGATTGTCGGGCAAAATGCCCATTTGCGATTCCTGCCCAAGCCGTTCAATGGAGGGACCCTGAAGGCGAAGGTCCGGGCGATCTTGGCCACTCCAGTTCAGCCGGCGATCCATTTGGATTCCTCAGACCGGCCGAGATGAAATCTTCTTATCCCACTCGGCATTCTAGTCAAGAATTGCAAGATGGTCCCACGACGCCGGTTCTGCTCAGGCTGTTTTTTTGTCTTTCTTCAGCCCTCCACACCCCGCGCTAGCGCCCGCACCGGCAGGCGGGCGGTTTTTCGACCTTGTCACCGGGTTTTTTGCTGATCGAGAATCTGCGGCGTCTCGACTGGACCGGGTTTCCGTGATGCCCTCTGGTCTCGAGCGCATCAGGGAAATGCTTCCGGAGTTGTTAGAATGAACCTGCCCATTTTGGGCGCGAGGGTGACCATGTTCAATAGTGTTCGGGCCGGTTCCATCGTGGTTGCGTTGCTGATTCTGGCCGGCTGCGCTCCGAGCAACGTTCCGCGTGCGGCGTCCGGAGCGAGCGCCTTCCCAGGGCTCAGCCTGAGCCTGGACGAACTGAAGAGCCGATACCAGCACATGTACGTGGGCAAGCGGCTCAGACCGAAGAAATGGCCCAACGGGGCACGCGTGGCGGTGGCGCTCAGTTTCGACGTCGACAACTCGACGGTGCCGCTCGGGCGCGGCACACCCGGCTCCGAGCCGATGACCACCGGCCAGTACAGCGCCTTCGACGGCCTGCCGCGCATTCTGCGGCTTCTCGATCGGCAGAATGTTCCGGCATCCTTCTTTATTCCGGCGGTGAGCGCTGCGTTAAACCCGGAGATGATCCCTGCGATTCAATCCAAGGGGCGGCACGAAATCGGCATGCACGGCTGGATTCACGAGGACCTGGTAGACCTCAACGACGAAGCTAGGGAACAGCAGCTGCTGAACCAGGCCATCGAGCTGATGACCAAAATGTTGGGCAAAAAGCCGGTTGGTTTCCGCGCGCCCTCGTGGGCGCTGAGCCAATGCACCATGAAGCAGATCAGGGATGCCGGTCTACTCTACGACAGCAGCCTGATGTCGAGCGACGACGCCTACGAGGTTCTGCTGGACGCGAAACCGACGGGTGTGGTGGAATTGCCGATCGGACGGATTCTGGACGACTACGCCTACTATGGCGGGAGCGCCGACGGCTCCATACCGTCGCCGGAAATGGTGGACAAGATCTACCGCGACGAATTTGACGTGGCCTACGAAGAGGGCGGCCTGTACGTCCTGACGATGCACCCGCACATCACCGGGCACCGCAGTCGCGCGCTGTGGCTGGAAAAGCTGATCGTCCACATGAAGAGCATGCCGGGCGTGTGGTTCGCTACGCACGAGGATGTGGCCAAATTCGTCAAAACGGCGGAGCTGCAGCAGCGAAGCTTCTCGACGGACTGCTACGCCGCAAGCTCCGCTAGAGCATTCCGATTTCGTACTTCTCACAGCACAGCCGAGGCCGGAAGGCTCCGGCTGTTTTTGTAGGATCCCAGGCGCAGCGTTTATGGACGCCAGAGGCCAGCGTCTTCGCGTCCTCTGTTGCGCCGGGTGTTGAGTCCAGTGCTTCGGACGGATTCGTGGCCGGGGTGGCAGCCGTTTTGCGTTTTCTTGTTTTTTTTTCAGACCGAGACCCTTCCAGATAGCGCCCGAACCGGTGTGCAGTCAGCCCTGCAATGGATGACCCCCCCCCATCGCGACTGGAAGGCCGGGGGCGAATCGTGTTCACCCGTGCTTGGGCCATCTCGGTTCCTTTCAGGCCGATGCGCCGCAGCGCCTCGACGAGCACATAGGCGTTCACTTTATTGACGGTTTTCGGTACAATCAAGTCCGGAAAAGAGGGGAATCATGTACCGGAAAGATCACCGCTGCCTGGAAATGGAGGGAGAGGAGCCTCTCCCGCCCAACTCGGAGGAGCCGGCTGATAGGGAGCAAGAGCGTATCGACATCGACCACCTGAAAGCGATTCCGGCCCGCTCGCTCCGCATCCCGGATGATAATGACGATCTCTAATGGCGCGTCCGCGGCCTGGCGCCGTCCTATCTCTTGCCCGCCCTCGGCGCGGCCTGGGCTTTGAGAATGCGGCTGACGGCCATTCCGAACCAGCGCTTGCCAGCGGTGCGAGTGCGGATGCCCTCATCGTTGAGCCGGTCGGCAATCACATCATAGGCGAGACCCTCGGCCCGCAAGGCCATCATCCGTTCAATCGTCGCCTGTTCGCCAGGGTACGCACCGTATGGCTTCCTTCCTTCGCACCGGCCAGTCTTGGCCTTCATACGGCTGCGGGCAGCCCGGAGCTTCCGGACGATCATGGACTTTTCCCACTCCGCAATCGCCCCCATGAACTGCCGCATCAGCTTCCGGGTCGGATCGTCGGACAGGAGGTCCGGTTCGGCTACGCTGATTAACTCAAACCCGTGCTTCTGAAACTCACCGATGATGCTCTCCTGGATGAGCAGATCGCGGGCAAGCCGGTCCAGCCGCTCAACAAGCACAGTCCGCACGCTTCGAGAAGCTGGGCGAGGGCGGGATGGGTGTGGTTCACCATGCGGGATGCGCCTGATCGATGACCACCTCGGCGTACTCCCCGCCCGGAACTCTTTACGGCGTCTTGCGCGCCGCCGCCAGCACCGTCCCGCGCCGTGTGATTTCCTGCCGCAGTCGCTCCGCCTCCGCCGGACGGAACGCGAGCCAGCGACAGTTCATGGCATTGAAATCGCCCCGGTCCCAAACCGCTTTCATCAACCCTACCTGCGCGTGCGCGCCCGGCCCGAGGATCAGGTGCCCGATCTCGTGGGCTGCCGTGTAACCGAGCAGCCTGCCCCGCGGCACACCCACCAGTCTCGCGATCTCGAAAACCTCGTCGGCGAACAGGGTGGCGTAGGCTGCGCCTTCTCCGCCCGGCACGGCAGAACGCCCACCCGGTCCGCACGTCCGCCCGGCCCAAGACCTCGGCGGCGGTTGCCGCCATCTGGCCCTGTGTCGTCGCATCGAGGCCGGCATAGTCGTAAACCAGAACGGTGGCCGGAACGTATGGTTGCGCGCAGGGGAGAACCTGCGTCGCTGCAAGGAATAGCAGGACGCGCCCTACCATATGGGCCAACAATGGCCCTGCCGGCGTCCGCGGACGATGCACGGCGCTTCAAACGCGCATCACATCTTAACCACCACATAAAAAGGGGCGTTTGGGCCTGTAGGGCGGCTGCGGGAAGCGCTCGGAGATTCGGCGGATACGCCGCGCTTTGTCGAGACTGTTCCGCGCCGTGGGTACCGGTTCCTCGCATCCGTCGAGGTATTGCAGCCCGATGGACCCGCTGCGCACTACCGCATCCTGCGCGAGGCCGGGCGCGGCGCCATGGGAGTCGTTTACGAAGCGGAGGATCTCACGCTCCGCCGCCGGGTGGCCTTGAAGTACCTGCCCGAGGAGTTGGCGAGCCATCCCCCGGCCCTCGAGCGGTTCCGCCAGGAGGCGCGCAGCCTTGCTGCACTCACCCACCCCGGCGTCTGCACCATCCACGGCATCGAGGAACACGATGGCCGCCCCTGCCTGATCATGGAGTACCTCGAAGGACGTCCGCTCAGCCGGCTCATTGAAGGAGGTCCTCTCCATCTGGCCCAGGCCCTGGACATCGCGATCCAGGTCGCCGCCGCGCTCGCCGCCGCGCACCAGGCGGGCATCGTGCACCGGGACCTGAAGCCGGCGAACATCATGCACGGCAAGGACGGGCGGGTGAAGATCCTCGACTTCGGGCTGGCCAAGCTCGTGGCGCCTGTGCCGGATGACGGCTCGGACAGCACGCAAACCATGAAGGCCCAAACCGAGGAAGGCGTGATCGCCGGCACGGTCGCATACATGTCCCCGGAGCAGGCCGAAGGCAAGAGTGTGGACCCGCGCTCGGACATCTTCGCGTTTGGGGCCGCGCTGTACGAGATGGTGACGGGCCGGCGCGCTTTCGCGGGGACGAACAGCGTCTCGACCTTGGCGGCGATCATCCGGGCGGAACCGGAGCGTCCGAGTCGCGTCGTCGCGGGCGTACCGCGAGAGCTGGAGCGGATCATCGCGCGATGCCTGCGCAAGGACCCCGCGCGGAGATATGAGTCAGCCTGGGACCTGAAGCTCGCGCTCGAGGACGTGCAGGCGGAGGCCGAGGCCGGCCTGCCCGACACACCCGCAGCGCCTCGGCGCTCACTACTTCGGAAGAGGACGACTCTCGCGTTGGCGTTGGCTGCCGTTGTGCTCGTCGCCTGCGTCCGGGCTGGCGCGGGCTTGATGTGGCAATTCCGGCCCGTTCCGGCCGCTTCCGTCGTCAAGCCGAGCAGGTGAACGGTTCATCCAGGCTCACGACCGTTCTTACGTTCGGGGGATGGCTCAATTGTCGAGTGGATTGAAGTGGACTGCTGACGACGCCACAGGCCGGGCTTCTCAGTATTTTGTGGGGCGGATGCCCGCGTCCGCGAGCCGACCCCTGGTCGGCTCTCTTCAGCCAGTCACACCCCATTCAATCCTACTGCTTCGCGACAATCAGCACGTAGAACGAGCCGGGCACGATCGACGGCCTGGGACGCGGCTGCTGCGGTGTCGCCGTGGGCGCCGGGCTCAATTCGGCCGTCGGCAGGTAGAGCTTGCCGGTCTTCAGGTCCACGGCGATGGTGCGGGCGCCCACCGCGGTCTTCACATTTTCGGCCACTTCGTAGTTCCCGTTGCTCTCGCGCACCACCGTGATGGTACCTTCGCCGTTCGAGCTGAATGCCAGCCGGGCATTGGGGTCGAAAGCGGCCCCATCAGTCCGCTCGCCGGTCGGCAAGGTGGCCACCACCTTTTCGGCCGCGGGATCGGAGACCACCATCACTTTGTTGCCACAGACCGAGAAGAGCCGGACGTTCTTGGCGTCCAGCGCCAGGCCGCTCGGCTCCTCGCAGCCTCCGAGCTTGTAGCGTTTCGTGACTGTCAGCTTCGCCGTGTCGATTTCGGCGATCTCGCTGGTGTCTTCGATGTTCACCCACAGCTTGCCCTTGCCGTCGACGGCGGCGAACTCCGGCTTGCCACCGAGCGGGATGGTGGCGGCCACCTTGCCGGTGGCTGCATCGATCACGCTCGAATCTTTGGAGCGGCCGTTGAACGTGAAGACCTTGCCCGATGCGGCGTCAAACGCGATGGCGTCGGGGTTCTGCCCTGTTTCCACCTTCTGAATCACTTCGAGCGAGAGCCGCGAAGCGGCGGTGGGTGGAGCTTCACAAGCAGGGGTGGCGGCAACTTCGTGGCCGCCGTAGTATCTTATCCGGAGGAGGCGCGTCATGAGAACCCTGTTACGCGCGAGCATCTCGACGCTAGTGATCGGGTGGGCACTAACCCTCGTTGCCCTCGCGGCGGATGTGAACGGTAAATGGCGGGCGGAGTTCACCACTCCGGATGGCACGCAGCGAATCAACACCTTCACTTTCAAAGTGGAAGGCGAGACGCTGACCGGCACGGTTGCCGGTGCCCAGGACGAGACGCCGATCAAGGACGGCAAGATCAACGGAGACGCGATCTCATTTACGGCGGATCGGCCGTTCGGCACGTTCACATACACGGGCAAGATCAGCGGCGACGAGATCAAGTTCGCCGTCCAGTTCAACGACAACAGCTTCGAGATAACGGCGAAACGCCTCAAGTAGGCGCAGTTAAGGCGCGGGAGCGGATTCTCAGGTCCCGGAACTCGGGCAGCCCTCGCGCGGCCCAGCGACCGGCTGCGGTCTGTCCGCCGAACGCCGGCATTGGCAGCCGGCTCGGTTTTCAATGGCAGTCCGCGTCACCACGCCAGAGGATGGACACCGAGCCGCGCGGAAGCGCCGGGACGAGGAGCAGAACCACCAGCGCCGGGGTGGCAAAGACGAGAGCGGCAAGCGCTCATGCCAGACGACTCCGGTTCTTGCGGTCGGCCAGGTAGAAACTGGCGTAGGCGACGAGACCCCAGAACACCATTACTTCGCCGATCAGGGAAAGGAGCGCGCAGACAAGCGTCGCAGTCAGGGCCACAGCGAGGCCGAAACGCCGACTCTTGCCTTCGCACTTCGCATAGTACAGGCTAAAGGCCACCGCGGCGATCGGGAACGCGATCAGGTTCACGACAGCGTAGCGGTGAAAGACCTCGAACACGGGCGAGCTCTTCTCTCCGTAGGAATACGCTGACGGTGGCCTGCAGTCAACTTGGTGCATAACGCGACCAAGAATGACAGAAGGCAGCCCGATGAATACCGCGACGGCCGCTGGATGACCGCCGGGGACAGCCATTCGGACAGGACGCGCCGTGAGGCATCACTCCACGCGACCGGAGCAGATTGGGTACGGCGCGAAAAGTGGACTCGTCACCCATCCCGAGACAGACGCGGCGCGATCTCGTGTTACGCGCCGACGCACAACTTACTCTGCCTCTTGAGTTGCACCGGCAATCGGGTAATACTGATCGAGGTCCTTTGACATACTCTTTGACACACGGCGCTGTTTTGCCACTGAAATCCAGGAGTGAGCAGGGGAGAGCAGAGCTTGTTATTAATGATTAGGTCGCGAGCAAGCGGTTATACCCTCAGTAACTTAGAGGCTACTCAGCGCCACTCTTGGCACCCACTTCGAGTTCGGTGCTCGACGCGGTCTGACTGAAGCCAGACGTTGTGGCTCCAAAACGGCTCCATTAAGAAACCGCCCAGAGCCAACCGGCTGAAACTCCAGTGCTTGCCGTCGCCTCTATTCCACGCCAAAGACGCCAAATCCTGTATATTCAATCCAGGCTCAGCTTCCCAAGCTGGACGTCGCGGGTTCGAGTCCCGTCTCCCGCTCCATCTTTTCAACAGCTTAGGACTCCACGAGTTCAGGCCTTCCACTCCGATCACTCCGTTTTCACTGCAGCACTGCCCTTTCCAGCACCGCCAGAGCCTCCAACCGCTGGCTCAGGTCCGTCTGGACGTAGTCGTTCAAAGCGACCCCCATGCCGTGCCCGGCCTGGTCGGCCGCCACCTTCGGATCGATCTTGCACTTGTGCGACTCGCTGTGATAGGTCCGTCGCATCACCTGGAAGTTGGCCCACGCAAGTCCTACCGGGCGCAACCGGGGTTCCATGCACCGCCGCCAGCAATTGTCCTTCGAGAGCGGCGTCTTCAGAGTCTCGGAAGGAAAGACCCACGCCTCAGAGCTCGTATCCACTGAAAGCTCTCTCCAGGCGGCCAGGTCCACCATGATCCCGGGTGAAAACCCAGCCGTGCGCCTGGACTTCACCGTTTTCGGAGAGTCCAGCCGGCCGCGGTAGACGCGCTGGACGATCTCCGCGTGATCTGGCTTGATTGATCCCCACTGCAATCCGAAGATCTCTCCTGGTCGCAAGCTCGCAAAAATTGCCAGCTTCACAATGAGTCTCTCTCTAAGATCAAGGACCGATAGGCAGGTCCGCACGTCCTCTTCGGTCATCACGCGCCTTTCTGGAACGACCGCTGCCCGTGGCGTATAGAGCGACTCGGCAGGGTTCCGATCAATGATCCGGTCCTGGACGGCCAGGGCAAAAATCGCCCGAAGATCCCATCTGACGTGGCCGAGAACACTGGCCGAAATCCCCTGCGCCGACTTGTCATTCAGAAATCCCTGGAGCTGATGACGGGTTATGGAGTCTACTGCATCCCGGCCGAACACAGGCATCAGATGCTGTCTGATCCTCTGCTCGGTCGTCCCGCGGGTCGAGTCCTTCCATTTGCCGCGGCGGAACGGCAGATACACGCACTCTACGTACTCTCTGAAGAGGCGAGCCTCGTGACGCTTCTCGAGCAGGTTCCCGTTCAGGGACTGCACGATCTTGGCTCGCTCGATTTCGGCTTCTGGTCTGCTCATCTCGGAGCACCACCCCAGTGTCCGGTGCCGCCTGTGCCCGCGCTCATACCAGAGCACCACCCAAACCCAGTGGCGCCCGTACTTACGCCTTTGCAAACTACCCTTTTGGTACCGCTGCTTACGCATGTTCCTCCATCCATGCGTCTAGCGGCGTCAAATCTCGGCATCGGACAGATCCTACCACCTTGCGGCCCACCTCGATCGCCTCCAGCCAAGCCAGTAACGCAGACCGCCGGATGAGTCTTCGTCGGCCGAGTTCGAGGTGCGGGAGCGCAGGCAGTCCGGTGACCTTGCCGTTCATGATGTTGTACACATGCGCCCTCGAGCAGCGGAGTTCTGCCGCAGCCTCCCGGATGGTGATTAAGTCGCTCATCGGCCGATCTCCTTAGATGCGGCTGCCGATCGGGCGCCGTCATCAGAAGCGCAGAGCACTCCGCGGTGGCCAGCGCTGTTCGCGTACACCCGCAGCTCCTCAGCGCGGGAGTGGACGCATTGCCCCAATCGCGGGTCGCGGGGATGCTCCTGCAGAGCCCTCGACTTGTGCGGCAGCTTAACGCTGCGCGGGCGGATTCTGGCGGCGAGGCCTGCGTCTGCTTGCGATGTGATGCCCTGATTCTCGCCCCGCGGGAGTCGTGTGTTGGCCAGCGCTTCGTCGTGCATACGCTCACTGTAAGGCCGGTTTTGGGATGGACCAGCGTTGCCGGGCGGGGGGCGACAATCCGGGGTCAACGTGTCTTGGGACGCGTCGGGAGGCCCGTTTTTCGGGCTCTTGCACGCATCGGGCGGGGCGAGCGGGGAATTTGGCGACAGTCTGGATGGGCTTTACTGCTTGACAGACTTTCGGCGGCGGACCTTGCTGAACAACTTCTGAACGTCACGGTGGAGTTGCGGGTCCTCCCAGGCCACGACCCACCTCGCCGCACCGACTATCTGCATGCCTTCCGTGGTCGCAATCAGATGCCGGTCGAGTTCCTGGCAGATCTCGTCGTACGGCAAGTTCTTCTCGAGTCCGGCGAGGATCAGCCGGTCCCGCCGCTCGTTCTTCGACCACCCGCGCGCGTGTTGCACACGACCGAGACCCTTGATGCGGTCGCGGAGTTGCTCCACTCGTGGCCTTCCCGGCGCTGGGGAGGCGCACAGCGCGACGATCTCGTACCAGGGGTACGTTTCTTCCCTCGCCTCAGGGGAAAACGCCGCCTCGATCTCGTCCGGCTCGAGCGACGATCCACTGCCGCGCAGGCGGCGCTCCCCCTCCTCCCAGGGCCGGGCCGTTTTGGGCGCGCCCCAATCGCCACCGGGCCCGTTGCCGAGCACTGCGACAGACTCATGCAACAGGATCTCGAAGAACTGATAGAGCTTCGAGTAGAACCAATCCGGGAACCCGATCGCGCGGACCCCGCGGAGGCGTTCGAAGCTCGCAAAGGCTGCAGGCTGGAGCGTGCGGTCGATCGTCTCGGTGAACTCGCCGATGGCAAAACGGTCGCCTTGCCGGCCCAGGATCGCCAGCTGGTAGAGGGTCGTCTGGTCGGGCCCGTCCTTCGCCTTGAGCGCCGGGTCAAGGAACGCCGAGACGTTGAAGTTCAGGAACTCTTCGTCGTCGAGCAGTGTGAAACGCATTGGGTTCAGCTGTCCCAGCCATTCTCCTGGGCACGCCGGCATGCCGCCTGCGGCCCCGGATCGGGGCCGGCCGGCAGGGCATCAGGGCTGCAGTTGGTCATTCTCTCACCTGTAACCGCAGTGGGGAACGAGGCGCGCAAATATAGTTATATGTATATATATACAGATACGCCGCGAAGAGCCGTGCCTGCATCCTGCTGATGTTGCGGGGGATAAATTCACATGGGGCAGCTGCGTTTGAGGCTCTGTTTTGGTATGCGGAAGAGGGACGTTTGGGGCGGTGTCCCGAGAACTGTCCCGGCCGCCATCTGAAAATCGGGGTACAAGGAGGCTTCAATGGGGCCGCGATCAGCTGATCGCGGAAATTTCCTCATCAGCCCCAATGAGGAGAGGCTCTCGGAGCTTCAATGGGGCCGCGATCATCTGATCGCGGAAATTGCTCGATGATCCGGCCCTGATGCACCCGGACATCGGCCTGATCACTGCCCGTGTATCTGCACTGACCGGCGGATGGGAAGCAGAGGTGGACTGTACGCAGCCTGGCACGCGCCTCGGCATCCCACGCAACCCTGTGCACGAAATGCTGCGCGCCCTCTACCACCCGCGCTGCCGGTAGCCGCTCCCGATGGCCTTTGGAATCGAGAGGCGTTGCTGTTTCCCTTGCTGGCTGATTCTCGGCTGGACATTCACGACAACATCGCCGCGGT
>Ga0209777_10007346_pt1 | contig 12248 bp, 16 predicted proteins | sample FrelakmetHBP12HB_FD_187147 | JGI IMG/M metagenome (GOLD analysis project Ga0209777, IMG submission 187147) | Freshwater lake sediment microbial communities from the University of Notre Dame, USA, for methane emissions studies -HBP12 HB (SPAdes)... | ecosystem: Environmental > Aquatic >... | reverse complement strand
ACCTCTACGAAGATACCGTCCTCGACAGCGTCCTTCGCGGTGTACTTGGAGATTACTGGACCGAAGAATTCATCGTCTTCCATATCAACCATCCCTTACTTGAAGTCCTCCTTAAGCCATACGCTGCCGTCGAATTCCTTCACATATCCTGGCTCCAGCCCGCAGGCACAGGACTCCGCCTTCTCCAAGTGAAGGCATTTCTCATCAATGTTCTTCTTCCACATGTTGTAACCTCGTTCAGTGTAGACATGGTGCTGGCCTATCATGATCCCGAGCATATTCTGAATGTGGTACAGGCCGTCAGGGGTAAGGCTGACGTAATGGTGCATTTCCCACGGTGGAAACATCTGATCACTCCTCTTTTTTTTGCTCTTCCTTTGCACCTTCATCCTTCTCAGTTACGTACTGCTCGAATTTTCTGGCGAGGCCAAGCGTTATCTCCCCTTTCTCATTTGGATTCGTATCAAAATTTGAGACCAACGCAGTTGCAGACTTGATGCAACTCATCCTAACAATCTGCTGGCTTCTGGAGTAAGGCTTTCCTTCCCGGTCAAGGCTGGGTTCTATGTCGATTCTTCTTATTTCAGTGACTTTTTTGAAGTCACCTGATGCCGCCCATTCATACTCGACCGTAGCCCCTTCCTGGAGTCCCTCAATGAACTTCTTGTCCCAAACCGAGTAGTTCTCTCCCCCAATGCTGAGGACCCAGTATGGCATTTTCTTCTTGGTCGTGTTCTCGAATATTCTGTCAATTACGCCTTTCATAGCGAAAACCTCCTTTAGGGATTGGTTGGGAAGAACAGTTAAGAAGGTAGTGAATGGTGTCCGCCGATTATGCCGATGACTATTAAAGCTTAATATCTGTGGTAACAAATTTAAATTACTGGATGAATATTATGATAGGACATGTGCGACAGACTTTAATCATGACTCACGCGGACTGACCAAGACTAATTTTCTGTCGCACATCGTTCCTTAAATATTCGGAGGACGGTGTTGTGACTATGGACAGGGAAAAATATCTTATAGCCTACATTGACAAGGTCAAAAAGCAGGTCCTAGAGCCGAACAGGACGTACATACTGGATTTCCTCTCGTGCGCGAAAGCCATGGGTTTAAGCAGCGGAAGAAGGGTGGAGCAGATACGCCACTTGTACAGGATATCTCTGGCCAACCCGAAAGATTTCAAAAAGTGGCAAGAAAAGGATGTGATGTCCGCAATAAACATGTTCCTGGAGTCAAAGGCGTTTTACAGGCACAGGGGAAAAGAGATAATAAGATTCGAGAAACCGTACTCGGAAAACTCCATACTCTCAGTGAAAATCGTTCTGAAGAGCTTCTTCAAATGGCTATATGGCAATGGAGAGTATCCCGAATGCGTGAAGTCAGTTCAATGCAAATCAGTGAAAGGGGTCAAGGTCACGGAGAAGGATGTCTTAACGTTGGCCGATGTAAAGGCGATGGCGGATTCCTGCACAAGTCCGAGGGACAAGGCCTTCATCTGGTGCCTTTATGAGTCCGGAGGCAGACGGGGTGAGCTTCACAGACTTAAGAGGAAAGACATTGAATTTGACGAGGGCGGAGCTGTTCTAACCCTTCATACCGAAAAAACAGAGAATCGATACGAAAGGGTTAATCCAGTAAGAAAGGTCAGGATAAATTACGGGGCATATGACCTTGCTATGTGGCTGAGTTCCATAAATGACAAAGACCCAGAATCGTTTGTATGGATAGGCGAGGGCCGGAAGAATACAGGTAAACACCTATCAGTAGATAGTCTGGTGAGCATAGTCAAAAAGGCAGTAAGGCTTTCAGGAATTAAGAAGAAGACCTGGCTCCACCTATTCAGACATAGCAGAGCAACCGAACTTGCCCCAAAGCTCTCGGACCAGGCGATGAGAATATATTTCGGCTGGTCCTCAACAAGCGACATGCCAAGCCACTACTCCCATATAACAGATACTCAGGTGGACGATATCCTACTGGAATCCGTCTATGGCATAACAAAGAACAAGAAAACCGGTCCCATAGTAATTACCTGCCCCCGTTGTAAATTCAGGAATGTTAATAGTGAAAATAGCGAATTTTGCTACGGGTGCGGATTTCCCTTGAAATCTGAACTTGCCAAAGAAGCTTTGGAGAGAAGGAAAACCGTGGACAGAATAATGAACGTTGCAACGGAATACCCTGAGCTAATGGCCGTTCTTGAAAAGATAATCAAGGAACGGAGACTCTAAAGACCGGATATCATAAACAACATCTTATAAGTGCCCGGCCAGGATTGTTCTTTGGGAGGAACCTATGTCCTTTTTCATCTTGGCCAACCTTCTCCTTGCCATCTCTACATATTTCGGATTGAGCTCTATTCCTATGAAGTTTCTCCCAAGTTTTCTCGTCACAACCGCCGTTGTCCCGCTTCCCAGAAACGGGTCAAGGACCATCCCTGGCTCAAAACCCGCACCACAACCACAATCAGAATAGCCAACAAAATGCTGTACCCCATTAACCAAGCTCTGACCACCCGGAATTCTGGTGCGATGCCGCGAATAAGTTGAAGCATGCAATTCTTTCCTCTTTTCGCTTATCGTGGGCATCTCGTTATCCACTGGCGGCAACCGTTCAAATATTTTTTCTCTCGGCTTCCTGCATTTCCTGCAAATGTACTGCGGACATCCTGCTTTAATAGGAGTCTCAACCAACGCTTCTGGGAATACTGCAAAGTGGGTCTCAGGAAAAGGATGTGTTGCGATTGTCCATACGGAGCGTTTGTTGCGACCGAATGGAAGTCCTGCCTTCCAAATCCTCCCTTCTCTCATGGCTTGCTTGGTTTTGCCAGCCCTTATTTCCTCTGGGTTATTCCTAGCTTTAGGACCTTCCGGAATAATGCCGTTCTTAAAGGCTACTAAGGTATGAGGACTCTGCGGTTCATACTGCTGCTCAAAAAAATATCGCCTCGATTTTACGAAGAAGAATATCTTTTCAAAATCCACTGTGAAGCGGTCCTTGACAGATGAGGGCATGCAGTTGCGCTTGTGCCAGATGATTTCATTGCGCAATATCCATCCCCTGTTGACCATTTCCATGGCGAAGCGTGAGGGAATTTGTGAAAGACACTTAGGTCTAAAGTTTGCGGAGGGAGGTCTGCTATTATACCCGGTCCTTCTCGCCTTCTTTCGTATGTCATGGGACATCGCACCCCAACTGCCCAGATAAGTATCGCCCAGATTTACCCAGCAACTTCCTGTCTTCCTCAACACCTGCTTGACCTCGTCAAAAATATCACACAGATGTTTTATGTAGAGTTCGAGAGTCGGTTCGAGACCAAGTGATCCCTTCCAGGCTCCGCAAAGGGTGCAAAAACAATTTCCCCTATCGTTCGAAGCGCCTTTGTCCTTGTACCACCCTTCCTTGCCGGGATTGGTTCCTCCTGACCTGTGTTTGAGGGTAATCCACATACCTTCCCATACATGCCGGCAACTTGGGTTCCCATCCCAAACAACCGGGTCTAAATTGTAGTCACGCAGGCCCCATTCCTCGCCGTGAGCTGTAAGGGGGGCTGGTCATGACCATGTCTATCGATTCGGACGGAAAGGTATTGAGGACTTTTAGGGCATCCCCGCAGATTATCTTATTCACCGGAAGCACTTCTAACCTCCTTCTGTTTCACTTTGCCCTCGGTTTTGCTCAATCAGGATTATTCCTCGCTTCTTCATCTTCAGGTATCCCCTACCTTCCATGCTCTTGATGAGGTCTTTCACCTCCCACTTCTTCAGGCAGAACCGCCTCCCAAGATAAGAATAGACTTCGTGATAGGGAATGAAGGAGGATCGAAACCTTTGCTTCAAGATGTCATAAACGTGCTGGTAGAAGTCAAACTCCCTCTTGGTCATTCCTCCCTCCCGGAATTCTTAATCCGGCGATAGAGCGCTAACACTCTCTCGACCCAAACAGGCTCCTTCCCTGGTTCTTTGCTTTCGTCAGGCATAGATTCACCTGAGAAAGGGAAGGAGGAGGGTTAAGAAATGGGTTGTGGGAGTTGGGGGTGCGGATATTGCGCTTGAAAAAGATATTTTATCGGCTCAAAATAAGTGCGAAGTAACGTGTGGAGCTTTACTTCTTCCTGAAATATTGTTTTTGGGATTTTCATTCAGAATGCAACATTTCGAATCAAAATCAACAATTTCTTTCTTGACTTCTTATGAATTTAAGAGTATTTTAATGTCGTTTTTTTCCACCTTGTCCTAATTAACCCAACAACCTAACCTATAACCCTTTAGAGTTGGCCATGAAAATAGGTTTCCAAAAGATGCCTATATAAAACCTCCGAGGGAGTTTTTTATTCCTTTGGAGGCTCTATTATTTAAATCTCTTTATGGTCAAACTGTTAACTATCGTTTTACTCCCAACTTAATTAGACCATCAAGATAAAGAAAGGGGGAAACAAATGCAATTTAAATACAAATATTTGAAAATCTGGGGAATTCCGCTTTCGATAATGTTCTTCTTTTTCTTGTTAACTTTCATCGTTCAGGCGCAAGATATAGAATCCACTTTTAAGCGTGTTCAGTGGCAAAAGGGGCCTTCGATTGCAAACCTTGGTAAAGTAGCAAAGGTCAATATCCCTTCGGGTTATCTGTTCGCCGATGGAAACGATACGAGATTACTGATGGAAGCTATGAAAAATCCACCCAGTGGAGTCGAATTAGGATTTGTGGCACCTGGTGAATTTGATTGGTATGTGGTATTCGAATTCGACGAGGTTGGGTATGTAAAAGATGACGAAAAACATTCCCTGGATGCAGATGCGATTCTAAAAGCACTTAAAACTTCAAATGAAAAGGCAAACGAGGAAAGACGCAAGCGTGGCTGGCCAATAATGACAATTATTGGTTGGGAATGGAAGCCACATTACAATACAGTAACACATAACCTTGAATGGGCTATCCGTGGAGAGTCAGAAGACAGCCCTGTTGTCAACTATAATACACGATTACTGGGTCGTGGTGGTGTTATGAGAGTCACTCTTGTTACCGATCCATCTAAACTAAATGAAACTTTGCCTAAGTTTAAATCTATTATAGATATGCATGCATTTAATCAAGGCAACAAGTATACAGAATTTCGTCAAGGTGACAAGATTGCAAAATATGGGTTGACAGGCTTGATTGTAGGCGGTGCCACAGCTGTAGCTATAAAGACTGGGGCTTTTAAGTGGCTTTGGAAAGTTGCCATTGCAGTTTTGATTGGAGCGGGAGCTCTTCTTAGGAAATTGTTTAGACGGAGAGAAGTATAAATATTCCATATGACAGATGAGCAGGTGCTATTTGCGGTAATTTGTTTTTTATATATAACGGACTGTTTTCTTTGGCTCGATAGACATTCTGTCGTGTTTGTTCTGTACTGGTGGAAGAAATGTAAGCTGGAATTTCCAAGTGCCTTATTTGGAAATGGAGATGCTGGTCTTGTTCTGTTAAACCCATTTCCCCCTTTAGGGTTATCTTATATATGTCATCTGCCACCTTTATCAATCTCACCCATCGGTATTTGTGCATACAATTTGCAGACTCTCAGGCCGGGTGGGAAATCTTCGCAAAGTGGAAAAACAGCATTGTTTACCGAAATTAAAGGTATTCATTCTAAGGGAAAAGATATCATTGTTAACGACTCAAAATTTGTAAAATGCAAAACGGAGTCTGAAGCTTCAACTTTGACTCATTTCCTCAGCTCTATTATATCTGTAGTCCAAGAAAACCGTGAGTCACTAATCAAGGATTTTTTTCGGAAAGCACTCAATCACGAGAGTGTGTGGAATGCCTTAAAGGTTGTTTATGAGCAAACACGAATTTTGCGCCTCCTGTGCAACCTTTCCTTTTTTTTTATATTTCTGGTTACACCAGCTTTAGCAATGTTTTATGGGCTCAAGCACATGATCATCCCATTAGGAATTTGCTTTTTTTTGCTATCAACTCGAATTTCTGTTGAATTTTATGCTTCCCATAAAATGCTATACCCCCAAGCTTCCGAAGACCGAATAGGCAATTTGTTAAAGATGATCCTGTGCCCACCTGTTGCAATCAGAGCGCTTGATGTCGTGGCAAATCCTTTTCTTGATTCTTTTAACCCCCTAAACGTGGCAAATCTTCTTCTTGATAAAAAAAAATACACTGCATTTGCCAAAGAATTTATGCTCGATCTTAAATATCCAATACAACCCCATCATTTGAACGATGAGGCAATGTTAATCGTGATTTGGCACAATAATACTTTATTTGATCTCTGCAAATCATATCTTGATGATGTTGCAAAGCTGAACATCGACCTTTTTAGCCCCCCAATTCAAACTGATGACTATTCGAAATCCTATTGCCCCCGCTGCCATGGTCAATTTACTAAAGAGTCAGAGGAATGCCCGGATTGTTTCGGAGTCAAGTTAGCACTATTTCCCAAAAGCAAAGAGATGAATTTCAAGAGTGATGGTTTAAAAAATGGATGATTATTCGAATGGTATTATTATTGGTATTGTCATAGTGGCGTTTATTGCTGGATTTGCCATAGTTAGTTTTATTATAAAGAAATTCCAAACTTCTCGTGTTGGTTACAGAGCGATATCTGATGAAGAGGCAAGAACGATAAGGGATAAATATTTGAAGGCCGAAGAATTGAGGAGAGAGGCTGAGTTAGAAAGAGATAAAGCAAAAACTGAACGAGAGAGAGCAGAAGAATATAAACGAAAGGCCGCAGGAGAATGGGAGAATATTAGAAACAAATGGAAGTCACAGGAAGATAATATGGAGAACCCATATAGTGTTTTAGGCGTCCATGAAAGTGATTCTCTTAACACCATAAAAGAAGTTTATCGAAAGCTTGCCCAAATTTATCATCCTGATAAATTTGGCACATCAAATGAAATCTCGAAAAAGCAAAAAAGCAATAGGATGGCAAGAATTAATGCCAGTTACCAGTGGATATTAAAACATCACAGTGCATGAAGTGATTCATAAGGAGGTAAGAAAGATGAAAAAACCTTTTCATACCTTTTATCTTACGGCCGTTTTAAGTTTACTCTCCTTCTCCTTGTTTCTGTGCGCCGCGTTTACGATGCCCGTAATGCCTGTCAGTCACGATATGCTTAATGCTGGGCCGGACTATTATGGCTATTGGGATAAAAGTTATGCCTCGCCAAATAACACAGTTTCCTATGCAATGTTCGGAATCGGAATGCCAGAATTGATAGTCATTATATTTATACTTGCACCGATCGTTCTCACCTTGTGGGCTTTAATCGATATTGTCAAGGGGGAGTTTGCAGGAATTAATAAAGTAATATGGATTCTAATCGTTCTATTCCTTCCAGTAATTGGGCCAATCCTTTATTTTGCGATAGGCAAAAAGCAGAAAATCAATGGTGTGGCAAGGGTAAATACCCAGAATTTAGAACAGCCAAAAATTCACAGACCCGAGACTAAGAAATGCCCTTACTGTGCTGAGGAGATTAGATATGAGGCAATAAAGTGTAAGCACTGCGGATCCACACTTGAATGAGTTCTTGGTTATTCAGTTTTAATCGAAAAAGAGCATCGCCTAAATAATCTTTCTAGCGGACGACTGATAGCCACCACAGATTTTAGTCGTTAATCGATATGATAGATGATATCCATTATAATTCAGATTTAGAATCAAAGAGGTGGGTTGGATATTTTGATCTCTTAGGCATGAGGTATCTCTACAAACCTGAAAGCAATATATCTATTTTCGTAGCTCTTTCAAGTGCTATAGAGAAATTTAAAGAAAGAGTTACAACTTGGCGAAATGTCGGATATGTTTGGTTTTCTGATACATTTATTGTTTATACTGACGATGATTCCGCTGAATCATTTAATCTCCGGAATCAAGATTTTACGAAAAAGTGAGAATTAAAAATAAATAACAAATTTCAAACTGACTCTCTAACCTACATAAACCCCACCAGGATCTCAGTAAACCGCAACTGACATTTTTGCAAATAAATAACAATTTATGTCCCATTTTTCAAACAATGAGTCTGTGGGGAATTCCCAGGTATAAAAAATACATCTTTAGATTTAATAGGTTGTATCGAAAGCAATTAGAGTGGCAAGAAAATTGCAGTAATTTTAAAGGGTTTACAAGGTTTATAACGGTTATAAGATCAACAAATACATAAAATTAGATACCGGAGAGAGGGAAAGGGAGAAGAGATTGTTCATTCAAAACCCAAAAGTTCTTGGGCAAGTTTTTGGGATGCTTTTCTTCATCGTGAATGAGAATTTTCTTAGGGGCCAAGAGCTTGCTTCGAATCATAAATGAAAGGAGCTGAGAACGAATGAGAGAGATGAAAAAATGTCCTTATTGTGCAGAGGAGATTTTGGCTGAAGCGATTAAGTGCAAACATTGTGGTGAGTTCCTTTCTGAATCTCAACAAAAAATTCAACCTGTTCAAACCATAGATGAGGAATCAAATAAGAAGGTAGACGAGGTTCAGAAAGAGGTTGCTGGGGTGAAGCACCACTGGTGGGAGGCCAAGCCTAGTCCCCGTGGTCTTTCTGTTCCTGAGAAGGGTATATACACTCCTATTCAGGGAAAAGATAGTGACTACTTTGATAAAAACGGGTTTCATAAGACTGATTTAATTGCTAAGGACGGATCGCCAATCTATCACGTTTCCTCAGAGAGATACAAGAAGATGCAACAGGCTTGCGAGAGGCAAAAAAGAAACCCATTTTTGTTCTTCATAACAGGGTGATTAAAAAATGAACAGACAGGAATGGCAGTTGATGCCGCTATCCCTGCCCACTTAAGGTGGTTGCCTAAGGGCATGAGTGTTTCTTATTTGAAAAAGGCTAAAGGCTAAGGGAACATTAAGGGCTAAGTGTAAATTTGACCCAGGGTTACTTCAACAAGGTGATGTTGTAACCCCATTAGAAATAAAAGACACTGAAAATAATGATGTTTTTTCGACTGAAATCATCTTTTATATCAGCGAAAAGAGAGCCTAACACTTATAGCCTTTGTTTTGATAGGAATTGTTTATTTAACAGGTTGGAAACGTTACCCTAAATGGAAACTCGTTTTTGGTGGGTAACTTTCGGTTTTGTAGGGATTATTTCCCTTACTAATCGCACTAACGGCCCTGTGGAATTTTTTATCTTTGTCATTGTGGCTCTACTCATCTGGGGATTTAAGCGTGGAAGAAATAACCTAATAAAGGAAGCCTAAATAGAGAGTGTATTTTGCATTAGTTTAAATAACGGTCATTATGAAATGCGGAAATTATCATATCGGGCAAAATGTTTCAGAAGTTGAAAACGAACTGGTAGAAATTTCAGGTACTGAACATAGTGTTTTGAAGCGTTCTTTTAAGGATAAAAAAATATACCATAAATTGGAAGACTATCATTGGTGTAATATGTGGTAAAGTCTTTAAGGTAAGCTTTTAAGCGGAGGTGAGAGAAGATGAAGAAACTATCTATGATTTTACTTATTATACTCTTCCCTGCGATTTGCTCAGCAAGTCTTTACTTCAGTCCATTTGGGTTTACTGTAAATATTCCAAGTAAGTGGGAAGTAGTGACTTCGGAGAAATGGACAGAGGCACGAGAAGCAGCAGTTAGGAAGATATTAGCACATTTTGATTCCCTATCTGAAAATCAAAGGCAGGCGACGATCAGAATGGTAAAGAATGGGGAAGTTGAGTATTGGTACTGTGAAGGTGGCAACGTTAATATTTATAAGACACGTGGAACTGTATTAAAACGTTCAGATTTTGGTGGGTTTAAGAAGGAGATGAGCAAGCAGTATCCAGAAGCTATTGTCCACGATATCAACTTGAAGAAAATCGGTGGTTGTGATGCTTTTTACTGGGAATGGAGTGGGTTGATTTATGGTGTCAGGACTCTGACGGTTGACGTTCAGGTAAAATCAAATGAGTATATAGTAGTCACTTTGACTGGGACAGATGATTCGAGCTTCCAAGGCCTAAAGAGAGAATTTTGGAATATCATGTCAACCTTTAAATCTTTCTAAGAGATATGGTTGGAGATAAGAATGTTACAAACTGAGCATGAAAGGCTCAGTTTCAACCTGATCTTTACCCGAAAAAGTGGACACCTATTTAAGCTTCACTCCCCCTCTTTTCAAACTCAGCAGGAGAACAATAATTCAAAGAGGAATGTCTTCTGGTACGGTTATAAAATATTTCGATGTGTTCAAACACACTCCCTCGGGCCTCTTGCCTGAACCATTTTGGTAAATCTTTAAGTCGGGGCAATTTAGATGTGGAAAAGTGAGACATTTTAGATGTGGAATGACAGTGCTTCTTTTTCTTGACTTACCACTCCCATTCTTTTATAGTTTGATTGTGGAAAAGTGAGTTCTTATCATTACTTTGCGTTAGTGAAATGATGCGTTGCGGAATGCAAAAAGCACTTACATTTGCTATCCTTCTTATCCTATTTTTTGCAGCCTTCTCGTGCTCTCCTTCCCCAGAAAATTCAAGTTCAAAAAGGAATCCCGATACGTTTGAGGGGCTAGATGCAATTCAATGGTACGAGAAGGGAAATTCTTTCTTTTCATCTAAAAATTATATCGAAGCTATTCAGTGTTTTGATAAAGCTATCTATTTGAGTCCTAAACTTGCAAACGCTTATGCGTCCCGCGGAAACGCCCATCTTAGTCTAAAAGACTTTCGCTTGGCGGTCAGTGATTATGATAAGTTTATAGAGCTAAACCCAAATTCCGCAGAGATTTTTCTCGCACGGGGTTCGGCTCACTATGGGTTAAGAGATTATCGGCAATGCATCAGGGACTTCGACAAGGGCATTGCGCTTAGTCCTAATGTTGCATGGGCGTATAATTTTCGGGGAAATGCGTACGCTGGTATTGAGAATGACAAGGAGGCAATTGGAAACTATGATAAAGCTATTGAATTGGATCCATCCGTGGCTGTGTTTTATGTAAACCGGGGAACTTCTCACTCACAACTCAAAAACCATCAGCAAGCTATCAAGGACTATGATAAAGCTATTGAGCTTAACCCAAATGACGCAAGTTCTTATGCTTACCGCGGTGACCTGTACGCTTCACTCACAGAAAATTATCGCCAAGCTATAAAGGACTTTGATCGAGCTATTGAGTTAGACCCAAAACATCAATACGCCTATGAAAGCCGTGGATTTGCCTATTCGAAGTTAGGCGACTACCAACAGGCAATCAGAGATTGCAACAAAGCCATGGAATTAAACCCTGGGTCGGCCCGAGCTTATAATACTCGCGGAGAAGTATATCGGCACCTCGGAAACCAACAACAAGCTATCAAGGACTTTGACAAGGCTATTGGATTAAGTACGAAACCTTTATCTTCTTATTATAGTAACAGGGGGCTAGCTTATATGGACCTTCGGGAGGACGAGAGGGCAATTAGAGATTTTGACAAAGCCATTGACCTCGATCCCAATATGGGTATGATTTACTGGAATCGTGCATGGGCATATTCACACATTGGCAACGATAGCCGCACAATCAACGATTTGAAGGTCGCGGCTAGATTAGGGAATAAGCGAGCTCAAGATTATCTGAGGTCGCAAAGGATTGATTGGTGAGCGAAATCCATAAAGTTACTTTTTTCTGTTTGTTTTTCCCCTCTATCGCAATGATCGCCGTTATGCACTTTTCCCTTTTACGGATGCCGTTGCTTAAGTTTTTTGCATTCGCGGCTCTTGCTACGGGGCTTTTGTGGTTACTAGCGCTATATGTCCGAAAGAAAGTCATTCGGGCTCCTTAACAATTCGCTACACTGGACTTCGGGGGTGCTGCCCACCTCTCGCCAGTAACCTCAATCGTTATCCACTCTTTCAATCGGTAATCATCATCTGCCCGAACCATATCGAAGTAAACAGTTGTAGGTGTAATCGCTATTCTATTAGAGATGTCTCATTATTCCACCACCCTAAAAACCCTTACCTTCCCCCTAACTCTCGCCCTCTCCGCCTTTATCAGGCCGAGGTCCCTCAGCTTGTTCACATATTCGGAATAAGTCCTTAAGGCAATGGGCTGGATTCCCTTCTTCTTGGCCCCTGAAAGGTATGCCTCCCACAACTCGTTTGAAAGGATTTCCTTCTTCGACTTGATGATCTCGAAAAGAATCCTGTGGTCAGTGGTCAGTTTGTTCAGCAGATACGTTTTCTTAATAACCTTGGCGTCTTTCCATCCCTTCTCGACATGCTCCGGGAAAA
>Ga0209777_10007345_pt1 | contig 12251 bp, 19 predicted proteins | sample FrelakmetHBP12HB_FD_187147 | JGI IMG/M metagenome (GOLD analysis project Ga0209777, IMG submission 187147) | Freshwater lake sediment microbial communities from the University of Notre Dame, USA, for methane emissions studies -HBP12 HB (SPAdes)... | ecosystem: Environmental > Aquatic >... | reverse complement strand
TCTCTGCAAATTAGGCTAATCGCCCTCGCAGCTTTAATGCGCTATAAAAGCCTCGACAGCACTCGGCCCGTTCGGGGCCGCGACCTCCACCTCGGGCTCTGTCGGGGGCTCCCCGTCCTTTTGATGCCCGAGCCACTTAATCTCTTTTGACTTCGGCGCGGGGCGCACGCCAACGCGAAATATCACCCCATGTATAGACAACTTCGTTTGTTTGTCTTCACCAAACCACTTATTCGCCCCGAGTCGGCCCACAATCGACAGCCATTCGCCCTTCTGAAGCTCACTACACGCGATTGCCAGGTCGCCGAACGAGTGCCAATTCCAATATGCGGGTTCGCGGTTTAACTCGTTCAACCCCTCGCACTTGAGCTTGATTGTCAGCTTGCACGTCGGGTTTCCCGTTCGCGTGGTATGCTTATACTCTGGCGGGTTCGCGAGCTTGCCCTCCATAACAAGTCGGCTCGTGGTTTTCACTTCCTCGGGCTCTATAAAATCTTGTACCATGTTATCACCCACTCCCTTCGCGTAGGCGTTGCATTTTAGCCCGCGCTATCATTGCGCCAGACATGCGAAACTCAAAACAGTCGCAATCTTCGCCATCTATGCACTTATACTCGCCCTCGCCGACCTCCGACCATCGGCCGAGCTCGTGGTCGTACCAATGCTCGATACCCTCGGCGCTCCAATTCCCGATGAATTGCCAGGCAATCACACCGACGCGCGGGACCCGTAAGGGCTCCAATAAACGGGGCCAGTTTTTTGAGTAGGCGATACCGCGCCCATGCTCGACCATTTGGTCATACTTCCCGAAATAAAATCCACATTTCCAACGACTATGCGCCGACTTCGTGCCCCCGCCTTGCCCGACTCGGTAGACTTTGAAGTTCATTCCCCCACCATACCGTTGCCACTTCGCCGTCAATATCCCCTTTGGGATATAACGCCAGGGGGAAACGAGTAAGTTCAGATGTAAACGGCCCGACTTATGTCTTTCCCATACTTTAACCCACGAAACCGCGAGCCCGTAAACCTTCTTGAAAAAACGCGTCAAGTACTGACAAAACTGATTAGCTACGCGTACGGCTTTCGGCTTCGGGATATTCCAATCAAACGTGCCCACCATCCAACCCGCGCCCGATTCCTTGCCCGTTTCGCCCCCGAGCTTCAAAATACCCGCGCTCACCCTCGCAGCTATGCGCCACTTTCGTACCTCCGCACATGCGACACACGTTCGCCGCTTGCACGACATCTTGACCCATCGTATAGTCCCATGTTCGCAAATCCCCTTAATCCACCCCCCGTCGGGGCACGTAGGAATATCCAAGTGCCTAAACACAGAATTGGCGTTCAGTGATGAAGTTACGCCCTTACTGGTATCAAGACTAGGGGGGCACGCCAGCGCCGCCGACATTATGGGGGCTCGCGCAACTTTGGCAGGGGCCTTTTCGCCAAGCATATCACGATGGACAAAAGGCGCGGACTGATGCGAACTGTTACAGAAAGCGGCGGACTTTTGCGGACTGTTCATAATTCAGAGCTAAAGTTAAGTTATTTAAACTTTTGGGCCGTTGACTCTTGCGCGCCCATCTGCTATGATTTCAGCCGGTCCAGGGAACCAGTCCAAAATTATAAGACTAATGACTTTCACGATTGAAGGTCGCACTATATATAAACGGTCAACGCTTTAGTCTGGACTGTCCGTAATTATACCACGAACTGTAAAAGCGGCAAGTAAAGAAAGGAGAATATGTTCAAAAAAGTCGCACAGCAGCTAATCACCCAGGAGCACGCACGGGCGTGCAATCTTTACCCACCATTTCATTCGCCGCACGAGGGGCTCGCAATCCTACAACAAGAGTTTGAGGAACTCAAACGCGAAGTATTCAAGAATCCCAACGACACAGAGTTAGCCAGCGTGCAAAGGGAAGCGGCCCAGGTTGGGGCAATGGCATTAAGGTTCTTGATTGATTGCACCTAGACGGGAGGCGAAGTTTAGGTAACTATCCCTTGACAACAGGTAGGAGCGTGAACAGATGAAACAACCAACTATAGTTTGCCTTTGTGGTTCTACTCGATTCGTGGATACATTCAATGAATGGCGACAGAAATTGACGCTTGAGGGCAAGATTGTGCTTTCGATTGAAGTCGTTACCACACAAAGAAAAGACCAAGACCCTCAGCATTGTGCCCCAGACGTAAAGGCAATGCTAAACGAGCTTCACTTACGGAAGATTGATATAGCGGATGAGATTCTTGTCTTGAACGTGGGCGATTACGTAGGGGAATCGACAAGGCGGGAAATCTTATACGCTCAATTAAACTGTAAAAAGATACGATGGCTAGAACCAACTAAATTCGATTGGCAAAGACATGATTAAGAAAGGAGTTTCCCTGACATCAAGGGATACTTACCGAAGTTTATGGGCCATTATCATCGAACCCTCACGGAGTCGCAGAAGCGACGCCATCGAGGACACGGAAAGGAACACAAGCATGGCATACAGCAAAAAGGCAATTCGTCACATGCCCGCACAGACGCGCAAGTTCGCCCGCCTCGTTAATGAGCTAGACAGCACGACGAAACGGCTCCGCAACCTCATAAACGCGTCGCTCATACTGCCCGACCCTGGCCCCACGAGCGCCAAGCAACTCAAGCACAAGCCGACGCTCGCCCTCACCGATAAAGACACGGGCGACGAGCTATTCCCTGGCGACATCCCCCTTGCCGTTAGCAAGGGCCGAGCCCCGCTCGAGACCACAACAGAGACCGAGGCCCGAGAACTTGCACGGGAGCGCAAAGAAGTCCCGTTCACCGACGACGGAAGAGACGAGGCGGGATAACATGAACCTATTAAAACCCGCGCACGAAAACCCGCCGTTCGTCTATACCGTGGCCGCTTGGATTGTCTTGACGTCCCTGGCCGTCGCGTGGCTTGTGTTCGCTGTCCCTCACGTGTGGGGGTAACTATCCCTTGACAACATGGTAGCCTATATGATAGGATAAGTGAAGATTTTGGTACAGGAGGTTAAATAATGGCAAGGTATCTCAGGGTAGCAATCAAAGAGCTAGTCAGCGATGTGGCAGTAGACCCTGTTCACGTCAAAGAGCTTGCTGACTCAATAAAGCTCAAAGGTCAGTTAGCTCCTATCATCATCCGAGAAGAAAACAAGGAAGTTATAGATGGCTTCCACCGAGTCGCAGCCATGCAAGAACTCGGCTTCAAAGAAGTAGACTGCGTTCAAGTGCCGTGCGGAGATGAGGAGTTCTGGGACTTCCGCATCATCCAAGCCTCAATGCACAAGAATGTAACCTTCGCTCGTGCGGTAGATTGGATAGACAAAGTATTTGTGTTAAGCCCCTATGCCCAAAAATATAAGAGTGCTTATAGTCTATTCGTCTCTATAAAGGCTCCGAAACCTGTTAGAGCTTGGGCTGATAATAAGGCTAAAGCATGGGGTTTAGCTACCGACACAATAACAAATTGGCTTCATGCCAAACAAACAATGGAACCTAGTTTACTTGAAGACATCAAAACAAGTTCTCAGAATCTTTCAACCGATACCTATATCAAGGTTGCACGAGGTTTACCCACAAAGCCAGAACTTCAAAGACCTTTACTCGAAAAGGCAGCTAAAGAAGACCTCTCGGCTGCTGAAATTATTGAGACTGCTAAGGCATTAAGAAACACCCAAGACAAAGCTCAAATCAAAAGCATCCTTGAGCAGCCTGTCTCCCGTTCGTCCGAGGAATTGACAAGAGCCGCCATCGTGGAAAATCTCAAAGCCGAGGTATTACCGAAGCGAGAGAAGAAGCAGTACGAACTTACTGGCCTTGCCCTGGAAATCTATCTGCATCTTGATAGCGCGATAAATAATGTTCAGCGCCTCAACCCCGAAGTCATAGCAGCACTAACACCGAATCAAAAAGCTGATATGCTTCGTGTAGTTAATGAACTCATGACCGCACTCCTAGGTCTCGCCGATGAACTCGGCGGCTATATTGAAGGCAAAGTGCTAAAGGAAGTGCAATCATGAAAGCAGCTATCAATAACTTCAAAGACAAGACTGGACACATTGACCTCAATAGTTGGCGTCATGACATCTGCGCAAGATTGCAGATGGATGATGCTGCCGAAGGACTCACGACAAGCGATCTCTGCATGGTCTACTTCGGATATGCTGACCTCGAAATGAAGCTCTGGATTAACGACCAGATGCAAGCCGTTAGACAGATGTTGCAGGAAAGAGCCTTGCCCCTAATCCTGCGCACCTATAGTCACCGATGGTACATTGTCAATCCGAAAGATGGGAAAGCAACCCGTGATTTTATTTCCGAGCGTGCGCTCCGCTTCATTCGTGGGCACAAAAGGCTACAGAGATATTCTGAGATAGGGCAAGAGACTTATCGGCTTTCCGCTAATGACCGCTTGCTCACAGCGATAGGAGGCGCTACCGCAGGTGTTCATAGAATAGAGCAGGTACTACAGCTTGAGAAAGGAAAATCTAATGGCAAAAAAAACAAAGCCGTTCACCAAAGCCGAGTTTGAAAATCTTTTGAGCCGAGCCGTGCAGCCTCATCACGAGAAAGCACAGTCACCCGATTCAAAAGAAGATGAAACATTGAAACCGAATCCCGCCGATGATTATAGCGAAAGCCATATTCATCAAGATAGTTCTGGAGATACTTAGGAGATACGGCATGATAGACACCATCTATACCCCGCTTGCACAGACTCCAGAACCCCTCAATCGTATTCGTGTGAATCAGCCCACGAACATATCGCTGAGCAGCATGTTGAATCCGCTCATGGGTATAGCCGAGCTTCCGAACGAGATTGTAGCTTCCAAGCTCATCCGAATACACAATAGTAGTTATCTCTCTCGGCACTTGCTTCCACAGAATTGGCAGCAGAGTCCGAGCCTTGACATCGGGTACTACCTTAGCCATGACAGCCCCACCACGCTTGACTATGCCCACTACAGCAGTCTTAGACTCAAGGCTTCGACCTCCCTTGCCACCTCTACCCCCGAAGTACGACTCGTCAATCTCAACCTCACCATACATAGACTTCTGAGTCTCACCCATAAGCAGCCTGATTTGATGGAACATTCGCCAAGCTGTCTTGTAGGTAACTCCAAGCTCTCGTTGAAGCTGTTTGGCAGAGATACCACAACGAGTCGAAGCCATCAGGAACATAGCATAGAACCAAGACCGCAAGGGAGTAGACGAATGATTAAAAATGCTATCAGCAGTAGGACTAACCTGAGTCCCGCAGAAACCACACTCATAAGTTCGTCTAGCAGTCAACGGATAATGCTTCGTAATCTTGAGGCACTTCGAGCACATAACCCCTTCAGGCCAGCGAATCCTGAACAGAAATTCAAGGCAAGCCTCATCATTCGGGAACTGAGCGTTAAAATCATCGACTGTGTACTTTGTGGTTTTCATGAGCTTTCCTCACTTTCTAGCCTCATTATACCACAAAAACTACACGCTGTCAAGGGATACTTACCCGTGTGGGAGTGGGCCAGGTGATAAACATTCGGGACAAGGAGACATACATCTTATATTTAGGGTTGCGCGGCCACAAGCAAGACAGAAATCTCGAACTCAGGCTTTGCGCCCGCATGGCCCCACTCTGTCACAAGCTCCACCGTCTGACATGCGACCATTGCCCCGACCTCGTGCCATGCCTCAGTTTTTGGGATGAGCACGTCGTCAATGCAAAGGGCCACAAGGGAATAATCGCCGACTTACTTATCAAATGGAGGGAGGCTGTACTACATGACAAAGCGTAATCCGCACCCGCCCCGCGACGACCGTGACCTCATCACACAAATAGCGGGCGACGCTCCCGAGCTCGTGGGCCGCATGATTGACCAGCTTTGCTCCCACTGTACCGAGCGCCGCAAAGAAGCACCGCTCCCCGAATGTCGACACAATCTACTCCCGCTCACCTCGAAGCATGAGCCTTGCCCCTACTATTCCCCTGGCGACAAGAAGCCATTATAAACACCACGGTCGGCGAGGCTCTATCGAGGCCCCGCCGACCTCCACTCTCGACCGAGCGCCCGCGAAACACACCAAGAATAACGTCAACCAGCAGTTATCAAGCCATACTGCACTTCGTTCCGTTATGGCAAGATAACGAGCAAGGTAAGCCGTTGAAATCGTCTTCTTAGAGCTCTGCTCCAAACCTCGAGGTTTAATGCCCAATACCCGAGCCTGGCCGCGCCAGCGTAATTTTAGCGCCTCCGAGGGCATAGAAAGAGCCCGTCAGCCGCTACCTACGCGCTACCGACGGGCTCGCCCGCTTGGGCATCGGGGCCTACATTTCGTCACCTCTGGCGTGTAGGCGATTGCTATTATACCACTCGCGCCAGGGACGGCAAGTTACTTTTCGGGCTCACTATGGTCAGCCACATACCCCGCGAGCTTCTCCGCTTGCCGCATGATATAAACGGCCTTTTTGCATGCGGCTTTGAAGTCGGCATTGATGGTAAAAGTGCCGCTCGCCGCTTCGCTTAATAGCTTGCACGCTTGGTCTATACTCATCTCGCTCATTCTATCACCCCCTTTCGCGTTAATCGACGGGCTCTTTTGTGTCATAGTAGGGGAACACTATCTCGCTAACGTTGTCTATTCCGTAGGTGGTCGCGGGGATAAGGTCGACTTTGCTAATGACTTCGACGTCGATACAATCAAGCTCGGGCACATAATGGGGCACGAGATACAGTTGCGTTGCCCGCTCGAGTAGAATGTCGACGCCCCCGTAATGAGTATCATACAAAATCCAGTTCTCCATCTTTTCGTTCTGCCAGAGCCCCAACAAGGCCCGAGTCTGCTCCTCGTCGTGCCAGAAGCGCGGGGGAAAAGCGCGGTCGGCCTCCGCTATCAATATAACCTTGTGTCGCACGTGCTCGGTAATCATGCGGCGAAGCACGACCATTAGCTCGGCGTTTGTGAATTTCTGATAACCCTTGATATACACCGACTGATTGCCGCAACACTCGCTCGGCGAATAACCCCCGTAGCCCATGAGCCACAAGAGCATAGCGACAAGGACGGCAGTTTTCCCCTCGCGTTGCCCCGCCCAGGCTTGCGTTATGAGCCCGACGCCAGGCTTGATAATGTCCCTAAAGCCGCTCATTATTTGCCGCCTTGTATCATACTGAATAGGCCCCGCGCCTTTTCGTGCTCGCCCTGTTCCCACCATTGGAGCGCCCGCAAGAATTGGAGCCGACTATTCTCGGGCCAGCCGACGGTCAGTTGTAAGTCCTCAACGTGGTCGCAAATGGTCAGTCCCCACTTCCAGGCGAGACCACGGCCACGAAAGAACGCCCGGGCGTACGTGAGGCCCGCCGCTTGTATCGGGCTCACCTGGCGATTGGCGACTCCGACTTCCAGCAGCTTCGACAAGATGTTGCCGCCCTCGCGCTGTTTGAACAGCGCCCGCGTCTTTTCGTTTTGCACCCAGTCTTGAATATCAGTAGGTATCTTATCACCCATTGGCATTGTGTCGCCTCCGTTCGCAAAGATTATGAATGATTCGGATTAGCATGCGGCCCACAACCCCGACGTAAAGCACTCCACCAACATAGACAAGGGCCCAATTCCACCAAAGCATGCGGGCCGCATGGTGAAGATAGGGCCCGATAGGAACCCCCGCAGTTATGTTGCCGAGGGGACTAGACACCCAGGAGCCCCCGCAGCATGCTATATATCGGCGCCCCCTGCGGGAACGGGGTTATAGTCGGGGTGACATTGCCAGGGGCCACGCCCGTATGCCCGTGCAAAGCGAACTTCCACACGATGAAGCCGATAATGACAGCCGCCGCGACGAATAGCAGAATCTTAAACGTTGACCCCATGCCGCCCGCCCGCATGCGTTCGTACTCGGTCTCGAGGTCAGTCATTACGTGGGAGCGGAAGAAAGCCGAGAGTTCGTCTTCATCCATCGACACGCCCGTACCAGTGAACGGGCACGCGACCATTTCGCCGTTTTTGACACCGATTAGCCATTCGCCCTCGAATACCCCGAGCTCGACGCCCGTGAGCTCACGCCTGGCCCTTTTCTTTTCAGCCTCGGCCGCCGCCAGCGCCGCGTTCGCGTTCTTGGGCCGCCCATGTTCGGGCTCAATAACGTTCCCGTCCTTGTCTTTTTGCTCGGGCACTCGTTCAAGCTCATATTGCAACTTGTGAGGGAGCGCCGAGGGAACGATTACGAGGTCGTGCCCGCCGTAGATAAAACCACGGCCCGCCGCCGTGATGCGCCAGAGCCGAGCACGATATTTATTATAAAACGAGCCGTCGCGTTCAAATACCCACGCGCGGCTCCCCTCTGGCGTCCTGAACCTCCACCACCAATCCCCCAAGTCCTCCATGACATCGTCCAGAATCTTTGGCATAAGTCACCACCTTTAACCAATAATAAAGAGCAACAATGAAATAACAGCCATCACAATAGAAATAAGTTGTACCACCAAGTTGTCCCACACTATTACCACGCCCGCCCACGCGAAGCAATCGACGAACCACAGAAGCCCGCCGCCCCGTTTCGAGAGTACGGCCAAGAGCCCGAGCCCGACCGCTAGGCAAAGCACCACGAGTTGAATTATTAAGCTCGTGTCGATAATGTTTAATGTGACCATGCCCGACCTCACTTATAACACGTCACAGCCATGGTACAGGTTGCCGTAACGCCCGAAACGTTAGTCCAACTCAACGTGAAACCATCAACATCGTATGACACAAGCGTAGCTACCTGGTAGCCAGATCCGCTTGCGTTATAAATGTATACAATGTAACTATCAGTTACACCCCACCACTCACTACTTCCTGATTTTGCACAATAATCAACCACGTTATACATAGCCGAATCGCTACTACCAAAGCTCGAAGAATAAAGGGTATTAAGTGCGGCCCAAATAACAACGGCCGTAGGCTTAAACCCCACGCCACTGTATGACACATTGCCAGTACCAGCAGTCATACTACGTGTATACATCTTGGTTTTTGACGATAAGCCCGCCCCCGTAATAGTGATTGTGGTATTGTCAGTTCCCTTCGTAGATATATTGGTTCCACCAACAATCGAAATATTACCAGGATTATAAATAATCCCCGAATCCGTCGTTATATTACCCACCAAACCCGTAGCCCCAGTATCCCCCTTCGGGCCCTGTGTACCTTGGGGGCCTTGCGTTCCCTGGGGGCCTTGTGTACCTTGGGGGCCTTGCGTGCCTTGAGGGCCAGTCGGGCCTTGTATGCCTTGAGGGCCAGTCGGGCCTTGCGTGCCTTGAGGGCCAGTCGGGCCTTGTGTGCCTTGAGGACCAGGGCTCCCCATAGGGCCAGGGGGGCCTTCGGGCCCCGTTACGTTCCCGACGCTAATTGTGAGGCTATTGTCGCTCGGGTTGCCGCTCACCGTAATACCTGGCCCGCCCTCCACGCCCATAGAACACGCCGAAACCACGAGCGCGACAATTAGAGCAAGCGCGACAAGCTCGACTCTATAACGCCTCACGGTCAACACCCCTCCGCGTAGCCAATAAAAAAGTAAGCGCGGCCCTTGCTGCAGCACGCGCACCGAGACTCGCGGTATAAATCGAACGCTCTACGCAGCGCCGCTATGCGGTCGGCCGAGGAGCCGTCGCATACCGAGCACACGATGAACCATAAATACAGCCGCATTGTCACCCCCTCACCATCGCCATCACGAGCCATCCAAGAGTAAACGCGGGTGGTATAAATAAGCACGTCGTCGCCCATAGGGGAATCCCGCCCGTTACACCGAACGATAACAGAGCCCCATAGCTCGCCAGGCATTGCAGCACCCAACCGAGGATATTGATTATGCCAATAAGCACGTCGACCACCGAGACCGTCGCCGCCCATGGGAGCCAATACCACGCGCCGCCCGTGGAGGCGTGGAGATATGGCAACGTCCACGAGCCCAAGTGCCCAACAACGCTCGATACGTAGCCAAGCGAGTTACCATAAAGGCCCATGAACACATAAAAGGCCACGAGGCCCATTATCAACATTGCGTCCCCGCTACCCGCGCCGCGTTGTTTCATTGCGCCTTGCTCCCCCCTCGGCCCGCCAGTGTCAACAAGAGCCCGAGGGCCACTATCCCGCCAATGAGATAGAGCACGTAAAAAGGATAAAAGCCGTAAACAGAGAAGCCGACTACACACGCCAGGCCATAGGCCAATATCACAACCCCCGCCGTGTTGCCCCCTCCGTGTTGCCCCATAAGGATACCGATTACCAGCATGCCCCCTATTGTGGTCACGAGGGCCAGTATGAGCTTGACGTTGGCATTAAGATGAAAGGGGAGATTCACAGGAGGGACGATACCGCCCCCGCCAGGCCCCGCCGTAGGAGTCGGCTGAGCGTACATGCTGTATGAAGTGGTGAACACCTTTACCGTCCCATATCCCGTGCCAAGGGTGTTCTTGGCCTGAGCTCGCACTTCATAACTCGTATTTACCAGCAAGTTAGACAGAGACGCGCTAAACGAATCCCCCGTGCGCCAGGGCTCCCAATTATGAGTTTCATACATATCGTTCCAGCCGTTAATCCAAGTACCAGAGCCAGAGACCCGATACTGAAAGCCCACAAAACAGTCAAGGTTGCCATCGTATGCTATCCGGCCATGCAAAACCGCGCTTGTATTACCGATGTCAGTCGTTACGTCCGTGACAACATAAGGGGCTTCAACTTCCGTTGTCGTCAACGTGTCAAATAGCTCGACCGGAGTCGTCCAATACGAGCCGACTTCGTTAGTGAATACTACCCAGTAGCCGTACTCGCTATTGGGTATCAGACCCGTGAGCCCGATGGAAAAGTCTTCGCCCGACGCAACATTCCCGTATGTTTGGTTGCCATCCTGCATAAGACTCCCCCACATAAAAACCGCAGAACAATTACCGACCCCGCCACTGGTAACACAATGCGCGTTAATGGTTGCGGAGTGAGCCGTTATGTCAGTCGCGCCCGTTGTTTCGCCATAGGGAGCGCTACTACCAAACGTCACAGACAGGTACGGGGCATAACCCGATTCTAACGAGTCGAGCTTGATACTAGACCACGAGCTCCCGACCGATTCACTGTCAAACTTCACCAGCAAGTCAACCGAGCCATTACCCGTATCAATGGCATCTTGCACGATTCCGGTTATATCGACCGGAACCCAGCCATACTCGGCAGGTACGGTAAAAGTACCGCACGCGGGAGAGGTTGTTACATAATCGCCCCCACCACTCGCCCATGCGTTCGTACCGTTGTATTTGTCCCACGTTACGCCCGCATTTGTCCAGTTCCCCTTAGTCACCTTACAAACAGCCATTTCCTTCCCTGTCGCGTCGTGAGCACCCCCTCGATAACCGTCATAGCTATAATGCAGAAGCACCACAGCACTACTCACCGTCGCGTTACCCTCTGCCGAGAGGTCGAAGGACAAAATACCACGACACGCTTCGTTTGTGGCTCCCAAATCCTGTAAAAGCATATAGGTTAAGCCCGACTCGTTTGTCGTATGGTAGTACTGATTAAGATAGGAGTCCTTTGTAGCATTGAACGTCAAGACCGTCGCGTCAGCCCGCAGGGGAACAAAGACCGAGCCAACCACAGCCATAAGGAAAAGCACGGCCACAAGAAGCCGAGCCAAGAACAGCCTGTCAATTACCCTGTTATACACCGCGCCCCCTCTTGCCCTTGAACGTGTATGGGGAGCCGTGGGGGTGACGGGCCGCCCAGGCCCACCCATACACGCGGGCCGAAGCTCATTTGCCCTTCTTGCGCGACTTCCGACTCGCGCCGCCCTTCGAGCCGCCCCCCGTGAAATGCTGAATCCCGTACAGGAAAAGGCCCACCACGGCCAGCACGGGGATAAGCCACTCTCCCATCGTGAAAAAGGTTGCGACTGTGCTATTAGTCGGAGCCGTTATGTTCCCGAGCAAGTTACTGAATTGACCGATTAACATAAAGCCAACGTATATGATAACAATGGCGACGAGGATAGCGTTAAGCTCGGCCGCGCCAGCCTGGCCCGACTTTTGCCTCGCCATCTCCCACGCCCATAACTTCCGTATTAAGTTCATCATTCTATATCACCCCCTCTCTCTGCAAATTAGGCTAATCGCCCTCGCAGCTTTAATGCGCTATAAAAGCCTCGACAGCACTCGGCCCGTTCGGGGCCGCGACCTCCACCTCGGGCTCTGTCGGGGGCTCCCCGTCCTTTTGATGC
>Ga0209777_10007344_pt1 | contig 12252 bp, 5 predicted proteins | sample FrelakmetHBP12HB_FD_187147 | JGI IMG/M metagenome (GOLD analysis project Ga0209777, IMG submission 187147) | Freshwater lake sediment microbial communities from the University of Notre Dame, USA, for methane emissions studies -HBP12 HB (SPAdes)... | ecosystem: Environmental > Aquatic >... | reverse complement strand
AAAAGTATCGAAAGGACTCTTGATTTTCCTGCCGGTATACAAAAAATCATTGAGATGCGGGGAGTGCCCATTGAATGGGAACGGCTTCCTGCATTCCTTTTAACGATACGCGACATCACCGAACGCAAGCTGGCGGAGGAGAAGATAGAGCGCCTTAACCGTGTCCTTCGTGCTCTCCGCAATGTCAACCAACTTATCACCAAGGAAAATAACCGCGACAACCTGCTCAAAGGAGCCTGCGACAATATGACCGAAACTCGCGGCTACAGCAGTGCCTGGATTGCTCTCTTTGATGACAAAGGAAAGTTACTTTTCACCACCGAATCTGGTCTGGGCAAGGCTTTTCTGCCGGTGGTTGAACGGCTTCAGCGTTGCGAGTTGACCAAATGCGGCCATCATGTGCTGAGGCAACCCGACCTATTCATAAAAGATCCGTCATCTGACTGTGCCGATTGCCCATTGGCAACGACGCATGCCGAAAAGATGGCACTGGCTGCCCGGCTGGAATACGGCACCAAAACCTACGGTATGTTGGTGGTCTCCTACCCAACCAACCTCACCCCGGATAAGGAAGAGCAATCATTATTCCAAGAACTTGTCGACGATATCGCTTTCGGCTTGTACAAAATAGAAATGGATGAGCAGCGCAAGCAGGCGGAGGAAAAGATCGAATCGCTCGCAAAATTCCCCGAAGAGAATCCAAACCCGATATTCAGGATAGCATATGACGGTGTTCTACTCTTTGCCAACAGGAGTGCTGAATTCCTTATTAACGAGTTGAGGTTATCCGTCGGTACAAAGGTTCCGGAATTTCTTGAAACGATCTTAAAAGAGGGAATAGAGCGCGGTTCGCGGCTGGAACTGGAAAAAACTGCAGGTAAAAGAACATACCTCCTCACCATTGCCCCCATTATCGGACAGAACTATGTAAACATCTACGGGCTCGATATTACCGAGCGCAAGCGGGTGGAAGAGGAGTTGCGCAAGAGTGAAGACCGCTACCGCTTGCTGTTTAATTCAATCGACGAAGGGTTCTGTATTATTGAAGTGATTTTCGATGAAAACGAAAAGCCGATCGATTATCGTTTTCTCGAGATCAATCCGTCGTTCGAGAAACAAACGGGACTCATCGATGCGCTGGGCAGGAGAATGCGCGAGCTTGCCCCAAAGCACGAAGAGTATTGGTTTGAAATCTACGGGAAAATCGCTGTAACGGGCCAACCGGCTCGCTTTGTGAATCGTGCTGAGCAATTGCACCGTTGGTATGATGTTTACGCCTTCCGTTTGGGCCAACCGGAAAACCGGCAGGTCGCCATCCTGTTTAACGACATCACCGGGCGCAAGAGGGTGGAAGAGGAGTTGCGTGTTGCCCAAGAAAAATTTACAAAAGCGTTCCTGTCGGCACCTGATGTAATCACGATCAGCGAACTGGAATCCGGGCGTTTCTTTGAAGTAAACGATGCAGCAACGGCAATTTTCGGGTACTCCCGTGAAGAGTTGATCGGAAAAAGTGCACTTGACTTGGGCATCTGGCAGAAAAAAGAAGACCGGGATGCCTTCATCGATCAGCTAAGGGAACATGGCAGGGTACACCAATACGAGATAGTAGAACGACGCAAATCCGGTGAACTGTTCAATGCACAGATTAATGCTGATAATATATCAATCGGGGGTATGAACTACCTCATCACAATTATCAGGGATATCACCGAACGCAAACGGACGGAAGAACAACTATCCGAATTCAATGAGCGCTTTAAAAACGTAGCCCGTGCGACAAACGATATCGTGTGGGATTGGGAATTAACGACAAACAAGCTGTGGTGGAGCGATTCGATATACACCGTATTTGGATATTCGCACGATGATATTGAACCGACCATTGAATCATGGTATACACGGTTACACCCCGAAGACAGAGACAGGGTCGTCACCAGCATCCATGCGGTCATTGATGGCGGGGGACAGTCATGGTCGGGCGAATACCGGTTTCGTAAAGCAGATTCATCGTATGCGTTCATCTTTGATAGAGGATTCGTTATCCGCGATAACCTCGGAAAGACCGTACGCATGGTCGGGGCGATGCTCGACATCACCGAGCGAAAACGGGTAGAAGAGGCACTGCAGAAGAGCGAGGATCAGTTCCGGCGCATCTCATCCCTTATCTCAAATTTTGCGTTTTCCTGCCATAAAACCCCGGGCAGCGATTATGCTATCGACTGGATGTCCGGAGCTGTGGAACAGATCACCGGGTTTTCCGTTGAAGAGATCAACGCCCGGCTATGCTGGAGATACCTCGTAATTGACGAGGATCTTCCGGTTTTTGATAAGAACGTAACCGGTCTTCTCCCGGGTGAATCGGCGTCAAGCGAGATGCGCATCCGGCATAAGGCAGGTGCGGTTGTCTGGCTGGATACCTTTGCCCAATGCGTCATGGAAAAAAACGACCCGGTTTCTCACCGGCTCTATGGGGCATGCAGGGACATCACCGACCGCAAGCGGGCTGATGAAGTTCTCCGTGAGACCACCGAGTATCTTCACAAGCTGATCGATTATGCAAGCGCCCCAATCATGGTCTGGGATCCCCGGTTCCAAATCACCCGGTTCAATGAAGCGTTCGAGCGCCTGACCGGCAGAACCGAACAGGAAGTCCTCGGGCAGAAGATTGAAATCCTGTTCCCCGCAGAGAGCAGGGAAGCGTCACTTGCGCTGATCAAAAAAACGCTGGAAGGCGAACGCTGGGAGAGCGTCAAAATTCCCATCCTTGCTGCTGATGGGACGATCCATACGCTGCTGTGGAACTCGGCAAATATCCTGACTGCCGATGCAGAACTCGTATCCACCATTGCACAGGGTATTGATATCACCCAGAGCGAACGGGCAGAAAAGGAACTGCGCGAGAGCGAGACGCGGTACCGGCATATTGTCGAGGACCAGACCGAGTTTATCTGCCGGTTTACCCCGGATGGGACACTCACGTTTGTCAACGACGCATATTGCCGCCATTTCGGGTTGAAACGGGAAGAATGTATCGGGAAACGGCACTCTGTGGTACTTCTTCCGGATGATGTAAGCCTGATGAAAAAACACATCCGATCACTTACACCGGAAAATCCTGTTGGGTTCATTGAACACCAGATCATCATGCCCTCTGGCGAAGTCCAGTGGCAACGCTGGAGTGACCGGGCAATCTTTGATAAGGATGGTCATGTGGTTGAATACCAGTCTGTCGGGAAGGACATCACCAAGCGCAAGTGGGCAGAGGAAGAGATCTGGGCACTCAACCGCGACCTTGAGAAACGCGTAGAGGAACGCACTACCCAACTCAACCAGTCTCTGGGGGAGAAAGAGACACTCTTAAAAGAGATCCACCACCGGGTAAAGAACAACCTCCAGATTATTGCCAGCTTGTTGAACCTCCAGTCACAGTTTATTAAGGATGAAAGGACTCTCGCTGTGATCAAGGACAGCCAGAACCGGATCAAGGCAATGGCGCTTATCCATGAGAAGATCTACCAGTCAAAAAGCCTTGACCGCATCGATTATGGGGATTACCTTGAAAAAATCACCCGGTCTTTCTTTGAGTCCTACGGGGTCAGTCCAAAAAAGATTGCAATGAAGATCCATGCAAAAAACATTGTCCTGCACATTGACAAGGCAATACCCTGCAGCCTGATCATCAATGAGCTGTTGTCCAATTCGTTCAAGCATGCATTCCCGAAGGATCGAACAGGAGAGATTCGGATCGACGTTCAGCTCGATGGGGACACGATCCGCGTGCTTTACAGCGATAATGGTATCGGGCTGCCTGAGAGTGTTACTCTGGATCGCACCGAATCTCTGGGTATGCGGCTCATCGCCGGGCTGACGCAGCAGTTGAAGGGGACGGTTGAGATCCAGAGAGGCGAGGGCACCACATTTATCATTGCCTTTAAAGTTTGAGCGGGGGGCAGTCACCATGGAGAAAAGGGAGAAACAAAAAAATCCAGAGACGAGGGGGCGGCACCAAATGGAGAGCGAGGCCCTGCTGAATGAAGTCAGCGAGATGGCCCATGTAGGCGGCTGGGAACTCGACGTCAGAACAAAGGAGGTGCACTGGACAAAAGAGACCTACCGGATCCATGATATTTCCGAGGATGAGAAATTCGATCTTTCAAAAGCGGTGCTCTTCTTCGATCTTCCCGACCGGTCCACGCTCGAAGCGGCGCTGCAGCACTGTATGGAGACGGGGGAGCCATTCAATCTTGAGCTTCCCTTCACCAGCGCAAAGGGCAGGCATCTCTGGACACGGGCAATAGGGCGTGCGGTCAGGATCGATGGTGAGGTGGCGAAGCTGACCGGGACCTTCCAGGACATCACCGAAAGTAAGAAGGCGGAAGAAGCACTCCTCGCGAGCGAGGAGAAGTTCAAGACCCTTTTTGAGGATGCAAATGATGCCTTTTTCACGATGGACGGCACGGTGTTTTTAGACTGCAACCGTACAACGCTGGCTCTCTTCGGCTGTTTACGGGAGCAGATTATCGGGCATTCCCCGGTAGAATTTTCACCTGAGCGCCAGCCGGACGGGCGGCTTTCTTCGGAAAAAGCAAAGGAAAAGATTGCTGCTGCCTTGGCCGGAGAGCCCCAGTTTTTCGAATGGGTCCATCTCCATCAGGATCGCACCCCTTTCGATGTTGAAGTGAGCCTCAAACGCATCCTGATCGGTAATGTCTGGTACATCCAGGCTGCTGTCAGGGACATCACCACCCGCAAGAAAGCAGAACTGGCGCTCCTCGCGAGCGAGGAACGGTACCGGGACGTTGTTGAAGACCAGACGGAGTTTGTCTGCCGGTTTGCTCCGGATGGAACGCTCACGTTTGTCAACGAGGCATACTGCCGGTATTTCCAATTGAACAAAAATGAATGCATCGGGAAGCATCACTCGGTGATCATTCCCCCGGATGATACCAGAAAGATGAAGGGACATATCAAAGCACTGACACCGGAAAATCCTGTCGGCATGATCGAACATCGCATCATTATGCCTTCCGGGGAAGTCCGGTGGCAGCGGTGGAATGATCGTGCCATCTTCGATAAGGACGGTCATGTGGTTGAATACCAGTCCGTCGGCAGAGACATGACGGAACAAAAACAGGCACAAAAAGCATTACAGGATTCAGAACGCCGTTTTGCCGATATTATCAGTTTCATACCGGATGCGACTTTTGCAATCGATCTGGAAGGAAAAATAATCGCATGGAACCGGGCGATTGAAGAGATGACCGGTGTTGCTGCGGACGATATGATGGGAAAGGGGGATCATGAGTACGGCATCCCATTTTACGGTGAGAGACGCCCGATTATGATTGACCTTGTTTTTAAGGAGGACGAGGAGATCAAGAAAAAGTATCTTTCGATCCAGAAAAAAGGAAAAAAAATTATTTCGGAAATTTATATCCAGCGACTCTATGGCGGAAAGGGTGCCCATCTCTGGTTCATCGCATCTCCGCTCTATGACACGAATGGAACGGTCATAGGAGCAATCGAATCGATCCGGGATGTCAGTGATAGAAAAATGGCGGAGGAGGCGCTCCAATTCCTGACCGAAGACTTGGCGGACAAAGTGAAAGAAAGAACCGCCGATCTTGAAAAAACCAACCGGTTACTTGAACAGGAAATTACGTATCATAAGGATGCAGAGAGAAAGATATCGGCTTCCCTGAATGAAAAGGAAGTCCTTCTCCGTGAGATCCACCACCGGGTCAAGAACAACCTCCAGGTTGTTGCCAGCCTGCTGAACCTTCAGTCAGGGTATGTTAAGGACGAACAGACTCTCGCGGTGATCAAGGACAGCCAGAACCGGATCAAGGCAATGGCACTTATCCATGAGAAGATCTACCGTTCAGAAAGCCTTGACCGCATTGATTATGGGGATTACCTTGTAAAAATTACCCAGTCTCTCCTTCAGTCCTATGGAGTCAGTCCCAAAAAGATCACAATGAAGATTCATGCAAAAAACATTGTCCTGCACATTGACAAGGCAATACCCTGCAGCCTGATCGTCAATGAGCTGTTGTCCAATTCGTTCAAGCATGCATTCCCAAACGATCGTACGGGAGAGGTCCGGATCGACGTCCAGCTCGATGGGGACACAGTCCGCCTGCTCTACAGCGATAATGGTGTCGGGCTGCCCGAGAGTGTTACCCTCGAACACGCCGAATCTCTCGGTCTGCGGCTCATCTCCGGGCTGACCCAGCAGTTGAAAGGGACGGTTGAGATCCAGAGGGGCGAGGGCACCACATTTGTCATTGCCTTTAACGTCTGAGCGGGAGGCAGTCACCATGGAGAGAAGGGAGATTTCCGTTTCGATCCCCAGGCAGGATCACACGCTCGCCACCCCGTGTGCGGACAATGGCGCTGGCATCCCGCAGGACTTCGACTGGCGCAATGCAAAATCGATGGGGCTCCGGCTTGTGATCGGTCTCGTGAATCAGTTGCAGGGCACAATTGATCTTGACCGGACGGCGGGAACGACGTTCAATATTGTCGTGAAGGAGAAACAATGAACCGCAGAGAAGATACAGGTAGTATAAGTATGGAAGATGACAGGAATGATCGGGGCACCGGACAAGGCCTCGTTCTGGAAGAAGTCCTTCCAGAGAATGTCTGGCGGGCGCTCATCCTCGTCAGCACGGCGGCAGTCCTCCTCTTTTCTATCTACTGCCTCTCGCACGGTATCACGATCATCTTCATGCACCTGTACTATTTCCCCATTGTCCTGCTTGCCTACCGGTACCGGTACCGTGGTTTTGTGCACGCCACGCTCCTTGCTCTTGCCTATGTCGGGCTTGTCGTTTTTTTCCATCCCGAACAGACTGAGGTCACCGGTGCGTTCTACCGGTTCGCGGTTTTCATCGGCATCGCAGCCGTCGTTGCCTACCTGTCAGAGCGGCTGGCTGCTGCACATATTTCCCAAAAAGAAGGATTGGGGACAATCCAGAATCTGCAACAGTTCCAGGAAAGCGTTATCACCAACGCGAATGTCTGGATCACGGTGCTTGCCCCTGACGGGACGATCCTTGTCTGGAACGATGCAGCTGAAGCGATCAGCGGGTACAAACGGGGCGATGTCCTGGGAATGAAAACGGTATGGAAGAACCTCTACCCGGACAAAGTGTACCGGCAGAAAGTAACCCGCGAGATCCAGAGGGTCATCGGTCGGGATACGTACCTGGAAAACTTCGAAACCGAAATCCTTTGTGCTGACGGGACACAAAAAACGATCGTCTGGAACACGCGGGGTATTCATGATCCAACCGGCACCATACTGAGCTATATCGCGATCGGGCGGGACATCACAGAACAGAAACGGGCAGAGAAGGCATTGCGGGAGCGCGAGACCCTGCTCAATGAAGTTGGCGAGATGGCCCATGTAGGCGGCTGGGAACTCGACGTCGGAACAAAAGCAGTGCACTGGACAACAGAGACGTACAGGATTCATGATATATCCGAAGATGAGAAATTCGATCTTTCAAAAGCGGTCCTCTTTTTCGACCTTCCGGGCCGGTCCATACTTGAAGGTGCACTGCAGCGCTGCATGGAAACGGGGGAGCCATTCGATCTTGAGATTCCCTTCACCAGCGCAAAGGGCAGGCATCTCTGGACACGGGCAATAGGGCGTGCGGTCAGTGTCGGTGGTCAGGTGGTGAAGATTGAGGGGGCCTTCCAAGACATCACCGAACGCAGGCAGGCGGAAGATGCGCTGAGGGAATCAAAAACCCTCATCGATGCAGTCGTGGAAAATGTCCCGCTCATGATCTTCCTCAAAGAAGCGACAGATCTGCGTTTCGTCATATTCAATCGGGCGGGAGAGGAACTTCTCGGTTATGACCGCCAAGCATTGCTCGGTAAGAACAACCTGGATCTTTTCCCTCCCGACCAGGCGGCCCAGTTCATGATCAAGGACCGGGAAGTGCTGGATGGAGATGCCGGCATGCTGGACATCCCCGAAGAACCTATCACGACGGCCAAAAAAGGCCTGCGGCTGCTTCACACCCGGAAGGTCTGCATCCGTGGTGGCGACGGGACTACGAAATTCCTGTTGGGCATATCTGAGGACATCACCGAGCGCAAGCGAGCGGAAGATGCACTTCGGGAGAGTAACGAGTATCTTCACATGCTGATCGATTTTGCCAATGCCCCAATCATCGTATGGGATCCGGAGTTCAGGATCACCCGGTTCAACCATGCATTCGAGAGCCTGACCGGCAGGGTCGAGCATGAAGTCATCGAACAGCCGCTGGACATCCTGTTCCCGAAAGAGAGCAGGGACAACTCGCTGATTCTGATCAAAAAGACGCTCAAAGGCGAACATTGGGAGACCGTTGAGATCCCGATCCTTACCAAAGAGGGCAGTGTCCGGACGGTACTCTGGAATTCGGCAAACATCCTTGATTCTGATGGCAGGATAATCTCCACAATCGCTCAGGGTGTTGACATCACCGATCGGAAACGGGTAGAAGAGGCACTGAAAAAGAGCCAGATCCAGCTCGCTGAGGCGATGGATCTTGCACATCTGGTGAACTGGGAATTTGATGTCGCTACGGGTATCTTTACCTTTGATGACCGGTTCTACGCTTTATATGGTACCACTGCAGAGCAAGAAGGCGGCAATAAGATACCTGTCGAAGTGTATGCCCGGAAATTTGTTCACCCGGACGACCAGTACATGGTCGCTAATGAAGTGAATAAAGCCATACAGGCCACTGACCCGGGGTTCGTGTCGCAGGTCGAGCACAGAATTATCCGCAGGGACGGTGAGATCCGGCATATTGTCGTGCGTTTCGGAATCACGAAAGACGCGAACGGCAGGACTATCAAAACCCATGGTGCGAATCAGGACATTACCGAACGCAACCGGGCGGAGGAGGCAATAAGGGAGAGCGAAGAACGGTATCGCACCCTTGCGGAAGCTTCACCTGATCAGATCTTCATTGTTGGCAGGGATGATACCATGAAATACGTCAATACCGCTGCGCAGAAAATGTTCGGTCTACCTTACGATAAGGTGGTTGGAACACCAAGAAAAAATCTTTTCCCACCTGCTATTGCCGATGCACAAGGCATTCTTTTAAAGAAGATATTTGAGACGGGAGAATCCATTAAAACGGAAGAAAAAATTCAATTCGGTACGCAGGAATTTTGGGTTGACACGAGTTTTGTGCCGTTAAAAGATAAGACGGGAAATGTCACGGCGGTTCTTGGTATAGCGCATGATATCACGGAACGGAAAAAAGCCGAAATGTTGCTGAATCAGTTCAACGAGGAACTCGAACAACAGGTAAAATCCCGTACTAAAGATCTGGATGTATCACTCAAAGAAAAAGAGGGCCTCTTAAAAGAGATCCACCACCGGGTGAGAAACAACCTCCAGGTCGTGAGCAGCATCATCAGCCTCCAGGCAAAATCGGTCGGCGATCCCGCTTCGTTACAACAAATACAGGAGATCAGGATGCGTATCGGGACCTTGGCGCTCGTCCATGAGATTGCCTACCTCGCAAAAACCCCGGAATCCATCAACATGCGGGATTTTCTCCACCGCTGCACATCCAGAGTCATTGATGAGTTTAAGTGCGAGCCGGGCAGAATCAATATCACCATCACTGCTGAAAATGTGCAGGTCGCCCTCTCCCAGGCAGTCCCTTGCAGCCTGATCGTCAATGAACTGCTGATGAACTCGATCCGGCATGCATTCCCCGGTAACCGGCGCGGTGAGATCAGGATCGGGTTTTCGATCACAAAAGGGAACTATGTACTTGAGTATGACGATGACGGTGTCGGGCTTCCCGAAGGGCTGCACCCGCTGCAGGCTGAGACCGGGGGTTTAGCCCTGATACATGGCCTTGCCCGGCAGATCCGGGGTACAGTAAAATCCAGGACACACCCCGGAACAGGGTATACCCTCACATTTCCTGCGGAGATAGGGGGGACGTGAGGGTATGGCAAAAGCAACAATTCTTGTTGTTGAAGACGAATTCATCACCGGCGCCGACATCCAGAACAACCTGCGGGAGACCGGGTACGATGTCCCGTTCGTTGTTGACAACGGTGAGGATGCCATCACAAAAGCCGGGGAAATGCACCCGGACCTTGTCCTCATGGACATCACGCTCATCGGGGAGATGACCGGTATCGCGGCAGCTGCGCAGATCCGGGACCGGTACGGTATCCCGGTCATCTTCCTGTCCGCTCATTCTGACGATACAACCATCACCCGTGCCCTTGAAAGCGAGCCGTTCGGGTATGTCATCAAACCGTTCGAATCACGGGACCTGAAGATACGGATCGAGATAGCGCTCTACAAGCATGCGATGGATGAAGCTCTCAGGGAACGCGAGAGCACCATCAACGCCCTGCTCAACACCATCCCGGACGCTCTTGTCCTCCTCGACCATGAAAAAAAGATCGTTGCCGTCAATGAGACAATGGCACGACAATTACAAAAAAGCCGTGAGGCACTCAAAGGGCTGGACATCGCCGATCTCCCGCTGGCAAATACCGGTACCCTGCAGCAGATCGATGACGTCTATGTGCAGGGCAGACCGGTGCACGGTGAGGAGAAACGCGGTGACCGGTGGTATGAGGTCTCGATGTTCCCAATGACTGACACCAACGGAAGGATAACCCGGATCGCTATCCAGTCGCATGATATCACCGGCCGGAAACACTTCGAGGAGCAGCTGAAAAATGAGGGGGTGGGGCAGATCGAGCAGAACATGGAGCAGTTCCAGACCTTAAACGACCAGATCCGGAACCCCCTGCAGGCAATTCTCGGGTACCTCCAGCTGGGTGATCCCGCCTATTTTCCAAAAATCATACACCATGTACAGGAGATCGACAACCTTGTTGTAAGGCTCGACAAGGGCTGGGTACAGTCCGAGAAAGTGCGCTCATTCCTTTTCCGGCATTACCGGCACGGTGCAGGCATAGTGCCTGACCCGGACGGGACAAAAGGGGAAGCGGACTAAATGGAGACGGTCATGATTGTTGATGATACCCCTGCAATCCGGGAGGTCTTTACCCTCTTTCTCAAACGGTCAGGCTACCTCGTGCACGCAGTCATGGGCGGGAGAGAGTGCCTCGAACTCTTAAAGACGGTACAGCCCGACCTCATCCTCCTTGACATCATGATGGAGCCCGAAGACGGGTGGGAGACGCTCGATGCAATAAAAAGCAACCCGGCAACCCGGCAGCTGCCGGTGATGATGTTCTCGGCAAAGACGCCAACCCGGACCGAAATCCGGGAGCATGGTTCACAGATCGAGGATTATATCTTCAAACCGGTTGAACTCGCCGTGCTCTCCCGTTCCATAGCATCGGTCATTGAGAACTGCCGGGTCGTGCAGAGGGAGAAAGAGAGCCTGATACAGGCAGGAAGTGACCGGGACACGATAAGCGAGTACTACAACCGCCTGCGCAGTGTAACCCTCATAAAAAAACTCATGCAGCGGTTCCGGGATGCCGAGAAAGGAGATGAAGACATGATCCGTGTGCAGGAGGAGCAGATGGTCCAGTTCAGAAAAAACCTGAGGCCGGGAACAGACCGGCCACAGTTATCAGGGGGGGAGATACATGGTCAATGAAAAAATTCTTGTTGTTGAAGATGAATTTATCACCGGTTCCGATATCCAGAGCAACCTTAAGGGAATGGGCTACGATGTACCGGTGGTTGTCGATACCGGCGAAGGTGCGATTAAAAAAGCCGGGGAAATGCACCCGGACCTTGTCCTGATGGACATCACCCTGATCGGTGACATGAACGGTATTCAGGCAGCAGCGCATATCCGGGAGCGGTACGGTATCCCGGTCATCTTCCTGACCGCCCATTCTGACGATACAACCATCGCCCGTGCCCTTGAAAGCGAGCCGTTCGGGTATATCGTCAAACCGTTTGAGGAGAGGAATTTAAAGAGCACCATCAGGATGGCGTTGTTCAAGCATTCGATGGACCAGAAACTCAAAGAGCGGGACAGGACCATTGACACCCTCATGAACGCCACTGCCGATGCAACCGCCCTCCTTGACCTGGAGGGCAGGGTCCTTGCCGCGAACGCTGCATTTGCACAGCGGATGGGCAAATCTCCCGGGTCCGTCCTGAATACCATCATCTATGATTATATCCAAACCGGCGGTATTTCAAAACGTTGTGCAGAAGAACTGACCCATTGCCGGGCCGGAACGCCGGTACGGCTGGAAGAGGAATTAGAGGGAAAA
>Ga0209777_10007343_pt1 | contig 12252 bp, 5 predicted proteins | sample FrelakmetHBP12HB_FD_187147 | JGI IMG/M metagenome (GOLD analysis project Ga0209777, IMG submission 187147) | Freshwater lake sediment microbial communities from the University of Notre Dame, USA, for methane emissions studies -HBP12 HB (SPAdes)... | ecosystem: Environmental > Aquatic >... | reverse complement strand
GGGACAGGCCTCCTGGCCTGTACCCGAGGGCCTGCGGCCCGCGAAACTTCATGAAAAACATCCAGAACCCCGGAATGGAGATCGAGCCAGTCAACGCGGCATGAGTGGGCGGTTTTTCGACCCTGTCGTCCCGATACACCAACGTTACAGAGACAGGCCAGGAGGCCTGTCCCACATCGTGACGCGCCGCGCCGCTACGCCCCGGCCGCGGTCTCGTACTCCCGCCACACGTCGAGCAGCGGGAAATACAGTCCCATGCGCACCGGGCGCGGGTCGAAGCGCGCCAGCAGTCTGCGGTATTGCGTCATCGGTTTGCGGTAGCGTTCGAGTTCAGTGTCGAGGAACGCCTCCACGTCGCCGCCCTCGTGCGCGCTGGATTTGAAATCAACGATCCACCGGGTCCCTTCCGCGTCCACGAACGTTCGGTCCACGCGCGCGGCGATCACTTTGCCGTCCACCACGCCGTTCAGGGCAAACTCGGACTCCGCGTGTTCGTGCGACGCATCGAAGATCCACCTGCCGCGCTCGCTCGCGAGCGTCTTGCACACGGCCCGCCGCACAGCCTCAGCAGCGTTTGCGACCTCTGCGGGAGGCACGCCTGATGTGCGAAGCGCGGCCTCGATCGATGGATTCCAGCTCTGCACCCGCACCTCGTCCCAGGCCCCCATGCCGTCCTGCGCCACCTGCTGCAGCATTCGATGAACCACCGTGCCGATATGCCGCAGCGTATCTCCCACCCAATCGAAGGTCACACCCGCTTCCGTGGCAACCTCCTCGGCGTGTCGCGGCAGCGGCACGGGCGCCGGCGGCTCGGGGAGCTGCCACGCAAGGGGCAGCCGCACGAGCGGCGCAGTGCGAATCTCCTCTTCGGGCTGCTCCACCGCCGCCTCGATCTCCGCAGGCGGAGTCGCGTGCAAGGCACGCTCGAAGTCCTCTTCCACGGCATCCCAGAGCAGGTCCAGCAGGGATCCGCGGCGCGGGCTCCCGAGCGCCGGCCGGCCGTCTTTGATCTTCACGCCGGCACACCCCACCAGGTGAAGTTCGCTTCTCGCGCGAGTCGCCGCCACGTAGAGCAGCCGTGCCGTCTCATGCGTTGACTTCTGCTTCTCGATTGAGCTCACGTACTTGTAAACCGGGTCTCGCTCCTCACCGGCGGGCTTGATGGGCGCCAGAATCAAGCCCTCCCCCTCAACTCCCGGGCGCTCGAGCCAAGCCAGCAACCGCTGCTCATCGCCCTTGGTATACCGCCCGAGCCCCGGCAGGATCACGCAGTCGAACTCCAGGCCCTTCGCTTTGTGGATCGTCATCACCTGGAGCGAGTCGCCGGCCTCGGGATCGGCCCCGGCAAACAGCACCTTAGCGCGCTCTGCCAGCACCTCGAGGTCCGCATCGCCCCCGTCGTCGATCCCATCGAGCAGATCGAAGTAGGCCGCGCCATTTTCCATGTCGCCCGGACGCGAAGCGCACGCCGGCCCGCCGAGCGCGAGCCAGCAGCCTTCGATCCAGGACCGCAGGCGCGGCGCCCGGTTCTCGAGAACGGCGTCGAGGACCTCGCGTGTGCGCACGGCGCGGTCGCGCCCGTCTTCGCTGAGCCGCGCGATGCGAGCTTCATCGTGCATCAAGTCGCACACGGCGCTGCGCCGCGCCCCCACGGTCAGCGCCAGGAGATCGGCCAGCGTAAGGCCGCACCACGGCGCGCGCAGCACCGCCAGCCAGGCGATCCGGTCCGCAGGGTGCAACAGCGCCCGGGTGAGCGCCAGCAGGTCTTGCGTGATCGGAAGGTCGCCAAGCTGGTCGATGTCTACCGCGCGGTACTTGAACCGGGCGGCGCTGAGAGCGCGCAGAATGTCGGGGAGGTGCGTGCGCGCCCGCACCAGCACGGCAACCTTGGCCAGTGGCGTCCGCTCGCGGATGCCCTCGATGATCTTCACCACGCAATCGGCCTCGGCCGCATCACCAACGTTGATCAGCGGGTGAACCGCCACCGGCTCTTCTTCTTCCGCCGGTTTCGCCGCCGTCGAAGCCGCGAACGATACCGCGCCGGTCGCCACGTCGTCCACGCTCTTCAGAACGTTCGGGAACACCTGGTTCGTCCACGCGACCAGCCCAGCGTTCGAGCGGAAGTTGGTGGTCAGCCGTAGCACGTCGAGCCGCAGGCCGCCCAGTCCTTCCCGCCCCGCGTGCAGGAACAGCCCGACCTCGGCCTCGCGGAAGCGATAGATCGATTGCATCGGGTCGCCGACCGCGAAAAGCGTCCGGCCATCACCCGAAGTCCACCCCGCAGTGAGCCGCTTCAGCAGTTCGAACTGCGTGATCGAGGTGTCCTGAAACTCGTCCACCAGCAGGTGCTCGATGCGGCCGTCGAGCACCAGCGCCACGTCGGTCGGTTCGCCCTCAGACCCGAGCGCCTCGAGAGCCGCCGCAGCCACCTCGCTGAAATCCACCTGGCCCGCCGCGCGGAACTCCAGGCGCAGGTTCGCGTACGCCGCCACCAGCACCGGGACGAGCGCGGAGAGGACTTCCCACTGCTCCGGCGAGTACGCGGGCGGCGGCAGTGTCCGCACCTGCGCGAGCGCACTGAGGAATTTCTCGTAGAGCCGCAAACTGGCAAGCAGTTCCTCGGCAGCCTTTTTCTCGCACTTGTACCCGGGAGGGAAACCCTGCCGGACGTCGTATTTCTTCCTCAGCTCGTTCTTGTCCGTCAGCAGCAGCGCCGCTATCCCCCGCCATGCGGCAACGTCCTCCACGGCGCAGCCGGGCAGCGCCTCCAGCCCGGCGCATTTCGCAACTTCGCTCTCCGCATCGATGTGGCTCGCCGCGTGCCGCGCAAGCGGAGGCAGATCCTCGGCCAGGAACCCCGGCGCCAGTTTCCGCACCTCGGCCAGCGTGTCCCCGATCGCGCCGCAAAGCGCCTTCTCGAGAAGCGGACGCGCAGCTTCGGGCTGGTCCACCGGCAAGTGGCGCAGCCATTGGTCCCGCCGCTTCAACATCTCGATGAGCAACTTTTCCAGTGCGGCAAAGTCGTTGTCGAGATGCAGCAGCACTATCTCGAGGCGCGCCGCCCATGCGGGATCGGCAAGCTGCGCGATGGTGGCCCGCGCGGCACGCTGGTACAGTTCCGAGGCGTCCTCGGCCACCTCCGGCATCGCGCCGAACCGCGACAGCCACGGCATTCGCGAGGCAATGGCCGAACAGAGCGAGTCGATGGTGCGGATGCCCAGCCGGCTTGGATTCCCGGCCAGGTTCCAGCCGTGCGCCGCGGCCAGCGCCTGGACGGCGCGCGCCAGCCGCCACGTCTCCGCTTCGTGCGGCTTCTCGGGTTCGGGTCCGCCTGCGCCCGCCAGCGCCTCGAGCACCCTGCGGCGCATCTCACCGGCGGCCTTCTTCGTAAACGTGATGGCGACCACGGCTTCCGGCCGAACCACGCGAGCGAGCTGCCTCAGGTAGCGCTGGATCAGCAGCTCGGTCTTCCCCGAGCCCGCAGGCGCCTGCACCAGGAACGAACGGGTGGGATCGAGGGCGCGTGCGCGCACACCGGCGTCGTCGATTCGCGTCGTCTCAGGCATCTCCGTTCCCCCGCTCCTCAAACCTCGAAGCGGGAGTCTCCGCTTCGCTGAACCGGCACAGCGGCCCCAGCTCACAGTGGCGGCAAACGGCTGCCTTCTTCGGATTCACGGCCGCATCTCCCGCACGGAACGCCTTCCCGAGACCGTCCAACACTTCCCGCCATTCGGCGATGCTGTGCTGCAGATCGCCCGCACGCACGCCGGGCAAGAGTCCGTCTGCCTCGGCCAAGCCGCTGAATCCCTGCTCGCGGAGCTTGAGCCGCGCGAAGGCCACCGCGGCCAGCGGCGGCTCGTGCGTAATCGCATAGAGAGGAATCTGCGGCTCGTCGGGACGGTCGCCCTCCCACGCGCGAGCGTTCGCCGTGCCCGACTTGTAGTCCACGATGATCTCGCGGCCGTCTTCCAGCCGGTCCACGCGGTCCACCTGCATACGCACGCGAACGCCGCCTACCGTTTTCTGCCGCGGCTCCTCGGAGAAAACCACGGTGAACGGCGCGCGCGCCTTCTCAATCTCGAGCCACCGCAGAACCGCGCGCTCGAGCCGCTTGCATTCGAGTGCGGCGAAACGCTCGTCGAGGCCGCCCGCACGGCCCGCCGCCAGACCTGCGACCGCGCTCTCGGCCGCACCGCGCACGACCGCCTGCAACTCTGCCTCGCTCGCTTCGCACAGCCGCTGGTGCGTACGCAGATCCTTCCAGACAAGCTCGAGCACTCTATGAATCAAGCTGCCGCGCTCGAACGGGTTCAGCCCGGGCGTTGGGGAATCGAGCGCCTCCGCGTCCAGGCGCAGCTCTGCGAATGCGCGGAACGGGCACTGGGCCTGGTATTTGAATATGTTGGTGCCGCCCTTCGCCGCCCCCTCCGCCACCGGCGGGGCCATGCGATCGTCCACACTGTCAGGTTTCTCAGGCGCCGCGGCGCGAATCACCTCGCGGTACGAAACGAACGGGCCCGCGTCCGGCTGCCGCTGCGGAAGATGCCGGATCAGCGGGCTCGGCCCGAGTTCGCGGTCTTCCTCGCGCGTCGGGTAACTCGCAATCACATCGGGCGCAGCCGCGAGCAGGCGGCGGGTGATGCGCTCGGCGAACGCGAGCTCCCGCTCCGGAGACGAATGCGGCAGCCCTCGCTCGCGCGCCACTGCGGCCGGAATGAACGCGGGCGGACGCGCCGGCTCCGGCCACGACTCGTCATCGAGCCCTGCAATCCACAGGTGCTTGAACTCCAGGCCCGCCGTCTCCATCTCGCCCAGGATCTCCACCGCTGCTTCCGTCGTCTCAGGCTGGAACACGCACTCGGACGCCATCCTGCGGAATCGCCGCACCGCTTCGCTGTACGTGATCGGGGGCAGCACGGCACCGAGCCCCGCCAGATCGGAACACACGTCGCGCCATTTCGCGAGCGCCTGGTATTCTTCGCTGGCCGGCGTGTTACCGGGGAGCCCCAGCGCTTTCAGCAGACGCGAAAACGCGCGAGCCCACTCGGCGGGCGACTGGCGCTGGGGCAGCGCACCGCGCTCTCGCCGCCACGCCTCCAGATTCCGAGCCAGCGCGCCGCAGCGCCTTTCTGCGGCCAATCCGATCAGGGCTTCGATTGCCACGCGATCGCCGCCCTGGCTGCGCAACCTCGCATCGAGAGCCGCCCGCTCGCTCCTTTCCGCCTCCGCGCCGGCCAGGTGTGGGCAGCGCAGCAACCGGCTCACGACGGCCATCTCGTTTTCCTGCGGCGAGAGTTCCAATACGAGCAGTGCCGCGCGAATGATCGGATACGAGGCCAGCCCGGGGCCGGCCGAGATGTTCAGCAGCTTCCGCCGCGGAGCCCCTGGCAGCACCGAGCCGGGATCCAGCACCTCCAGGAAGATGCGCTCGACCGCCGCCCGCGCTTGCTTCAGCCCGCGCACGACCACCGCGATGCCATCCTCGCCCGCCTCGAGCAACTCTCGCGCCCAACACGCGGCCGCGCGGAGTTCATCCTCGCGTGTGGCGAAGGCGGCGCGCGTGGCGCGAACCTCCTCCGGCGCCGGCGCTGCCGCCTCGATTACCGTCAGTCCCGCACGGCCGCAGGCCTCGAGGAACTCGCGCTGTTGCGGCGTGAGTTCGTCGAAGCCGGCGAGCACCATGCGGGAGGGCGAACCGGTCAAGGGAAGATGTTGTGCCACCAGCGCGGCAGTTCGCGACTGCGGCGTGCATCCGCCCGCCGCCGCGCGGCCCTCGAACGCGCGAAGCCAGCCCAGCCAGGCCCGCGAGTCCTCTCCGCCGCGCGCTTCCATTTCGGCGCGGCTGAGCCGCCGTTCTTCGGCCAGCGCCGCAGCCTCCATCGCTGCCGCTGCCGTCGGGGGGATCTGGAGCAGCCCGCCGCTTTCGGGCGAGTCCGCAATCACCTGCTCCCACAAGGCGAGTTCCTGCTCCTTCCCGAGCGCCACCGGCAACGCACCCGGTTTCGAGTAGAGCAGCGCATCCCGGAGTTCCCCCAGCCAGGCGCCCCACGGAAGGATCCGCGGAGCACTCCACACGTCCCTGCCCTGCGCCTGTTGCCATGCGTCGTAGCGCACGCGCAGCGCCCGCGACAGCCGCTTGCCCGCCGTGACGATCATGGCGCCGGACTCGGCTTCCGCGAGCATCCCATCGGCGGTCATGGCGGTGCGTTCGATCATCTTTCCCTCGGGAGAATCCAAGTATGCAACGGCCGGTAGCTCACGGGATGAGTCACCTCAAAAAGAATATGCGGAAAGCGTCTCGAGAAGTCCCTGCCAGACCTTCTCCCGCAGCTCATCGGGGCCTACCACATCGACGTCTGACCCAAAACGGAGTAAGTGATTAGTCCCGGCCGTAACCAAGCCAGTCCGGGAGATTCGTGCGACACCACTCCCGATACTCCTCCATTGTCTCGAACGAGCGGAATTCGGCATCGTCCAGCACAGGCTTGTAGGTGTGGATGAACGAGTTCCGTATGTGCTGCTCGATCGGCCTTTTGGCCGCCGCCTCGAAATCCTCCCAATCAGCCGGATCATCCCTCGTGGCATCCATAAACCACTCCTGCCCGCGCCTGGTTCGCTCCAAAAAGCAGTACGTCCTGCCCGCTACTTCTTTATACGCCAGATAGAGCACCGCGAAGTCGGTGCTAATACGGATTGATCCCCAGTTCCTGCAGCTTGCGACCCGCCGCCGGTAGACCTTCCCTCACCGCCGTCCACACGATGGCGTACGGCTCCCACGCCACACCCCCGCGGAACGTGCGCCCAACCGGGTTGTCCTTCCAGTTCCACAAGCGGGTCCAGTTGTGGTTCACCGTCTCCGGCGAGTTGTCCCAGTGGCCCTTGGGATAACAGTAGACACCGAGCCCCTGGATGAAGCACCCCCACAACGCGGCGACTGCGAACGCGTGCTTCAGGCCCGGACGGCTGAGGGCCGGCAGCCCGATCGCGATCAGCGCCATGATCGGCGGCAGAACCTCCGTCAGGAGCCGCGGTCCCCAGCAATATCCGCCCCACCAGATGGGCCACTTGGCCACCACTGCGGTGTGCAGAGCCGCGAACACCGCCGCTGCCACGAACACCCCCTGCTGCTTTCGACGCGCCTCACGTGCGGCCGGGAGAAACGCGCACGCCGCAAAGAGCGCCACCGGAGTGTAGATGAGCAGCCCGCGCCCCGGACTCAGCAGCAGGCCTGGCAACCCCGCCCAGAAGTGACCGGCGCTCGGCGTCCCGTACTGCCCGGAGACCCTCCCGACGGCCACGTAGTTGTACGCTGCCGTCACCAGTCCCGCGGCGACGGGCGCCGTGAATGCCTGCACATAGCGTGGCAGCCTCGCCCTGGTAACGAACAACGCAGCCGCCATCGCCGGCAGCAGCATCACACTCGTCGGACGGATGGCGAGCGCGCACCCCGCGAACACTCCCGCCAGCCAGTGCCATCGCCCGCCCTCCGGCTCATCGCTCCACCGCGCCACCGCGTAAAGACATGCCGCGATCGCGAGTCCGCCGAAGCTGTGCTGCCACATCGCCTGGCTCGAGGTGGACCAGTTAGCGGTCCCCAGCGCGAACACCGCCATCAGCAGCCATGCTTCCCTTCGTCCCGTCAGCCGGCGCAGAAACAGCAGCATGACGACGCCAGTCAGGGCCGCAAGTGTCACCGCCACTACCTTCTCCACTACCCGCGCGATTGCCACAATCTGCGCGGGCTCCATGCGGCTCACCTGCGGCGCCAGCGCGAACGGAACGTAAGCAATGCTCACCAGCACCGGCCCGGCGATCGGATAGACGCTGTACGCGTGCTCGCCCCGGGTGTGTATCGCCCCGGGTGCATGTGTGCTCAGCCACGCGCTGAACCGGTCGAGCGCCACCGAGTGATCGAGCACAATCGAAAACGGAATCAGCGACGCCCCCAGCGAATCCGCCGACGCCACCGGCCGCAGGTTCGAGTGGTACAACACCGAGAGCGCCAGGAAGAGCCAGACGCAGTTGCGCAGCTCACGCCGCACACCACGAACGCTCCCGCCCTTCGGTTCTTCGCCGGTTTCCCGCATGCCGATCGCCGCCGCGGACCCGCGGTTACTTGATGGCCGAAAGCTCCCAGGCGGCCCACATCTGGTTCACGTCCAGCTTCACGGCTTGCTGGAACTCCGTGCGCGCCTGCTCGTTCCTGCCCGCGCCAAGGTGCCCCAGGCCCATCAGGTAGTGCGCCCGCGCCTGCTCCACGTTCGCCGCGGACCGCTCGCCGAACTTCGCGAAGTCCGACACGCCCGCTCCGCGCGTGAGCAGTTCCTGTCCGGAAGACACCAAGCCATCGAAGATCGCGCCGGCCTTCTCCGAGGCGCCCAGCTTCTTCAGTGCCAGTGCCTGATAGAACGCCACCTCAGCCGAATCGACCGCCCTGCGCCTCCGCCGCGAAACACCCGGCGCCTCGGTCGAGGCCGTTTGATAGTGCTCTCGCGCCTTCGCGGCATCACCAGCCGCCTCGTATGCCGCGCCGATCCAGTATTCCATCACCGCCGACCGGTCCGCGCCGTAAGGCTTCCCGACTCCGAAGCGCTGCGGATACTCCCTGGCCGCCTCGTAATCCTTCACCGCTTCGAGCGGCTTGCCCGCCTTCAGCAGCTTGTGGCCCCGCAGCAGGTGCGCATCCACCCACGCGTCGTGCGCCGAAACCATCGCGCCTTCCCAGATGTGGAACGTGCGGCTGTCGAGATGTTTCAAGGCCTCATCGTAGTTCCCGGTCTGCACTAAAAGTTGGATCTCGCGCGTCAGCGTGTCATCGCGGTCCAGCGCCACCTGCTGGTTCTTGCGGAAGAAGTCCAAACGCTTCTCCGGCGCGACCTCCCCGGCCTGGTACAGCTCGTCCAGCTCGTACAACCAGCGCGGGTCCTGCTTGCGTTCGAACGCCGCCTCGAGCGACGGCACCGCCTTCTTTAGATCGTGCTCCCGCCGCGCATACGCCAGAGCCAGGTTCCGGTGCACCATCGCGAGCCCGGGTTCAAGCTCCCGCGCGCGCTCCCATTGTTTGATCGCCTCCGCCGGCTGCAAATCGTAAAGCAGGTTGCCCAGGTAGTACGCGGCGCGGCTGTCCTGCGGATTCCGCGCGGCCGCGTGCCGCAGGATCCTCAGCTCTTCCAGCCGGAACGGGAAGCAAAAGTCCGGCCCTGCCGCCCGCGCACGTTCATACATCGCTGCAGCTTTGTCCGCCGCGCCGAGTTTCTCCTGGAAATAGCCGCCGTAGTAATACACCAGCGGCGAGATGCGCGCGCCGGCGGGCTGTGCGGCAGCGTACTCTTCGAGATCGATCGCCGCATCCTGATACATGCCCGCGCTCGCGTAACCGATCGCAATTTCGAGCGCCGGCTGCAGATCGGCAACTTCCGCCGGATCGCGCGCCGGTTGCGCTCCCGGCGCCAGCTTCAGCGTCTGGAACAGCCACACCTCGTACTTCGCCCAATCGTCGAGCGGGTCCAATGCGAGCGCCGCCACCGCCAAATCGTCCGCCTCCTCCGCGCGCCCCATGTGCCGCAGCACCGCGGCCTTCAGCACCATGGTCTTCGTGCTCCGCGCGTTGTTGGCGAGCGCGCGGTCCAGGTGCTCGAGCGCCTTGGCCCACTCGCCCCGCGACGCCGCCATCTCCGCCAGCGCGTATGATGAAGCGCTCGTCCACGCGTAGCTCCACGATGCGCGGTAGAACGCATCCGCCGCGGCCTCGCTCTTGCCTTGCGCCCGCTGCGCCATGCCCAGGTAGTAGTAAGCTTCGCCGTCGCGCGGCCGCGTGTAGTTGCGGAACACGCGCTCCACCGCCTTCGCCAGGTGCTGCTCGGCCTGCGCGTACAATGCGCGCCGGTAGTAGAGCAGCCCGAGCGCGGTGTTGGCCCGGTAGTCGCCCGGGTCACGCTTCACGGCTTCGAGGTAGTAGCCGTCCGGCTCCCGCGCGGGGCTATGGAACTGCTCCAGCCGCTGGCCGGTGAGGTAGAGCTCCTCCACCGTCTGGATTTTCTCCGGAGGAGGCGGCGCCGTCACCGGCGCCGGCATCGGCGCCGTCGCAAGCACCGCCGGCTGGTACGCAACCAGCTCGCGCCCCTTGCTCGTCACGGCGACGCGCAGGTCCTGCTCCCGCGTCCCCGCAGGAAGCTGCACTTCAGTCTGGAACGGCGTGCCCGGCGCAAGCTCGGTCTTCAGCGCCTGCTCGAAAATCGTCTTCCCCGCCGCCGTCAGCGTCACCTTGGCGCCCGAACGCGGCTCGGTAGTGTACACGCCGATCTTCGCCTTCCCGTCTTCCACCTCGAGGTTTACCGCCGCATCCAGGTTGGCGTTCTTCACGCCACCGATATCCCGAAACGGGTACCAGAACTCCTTGACCTCTTTCACTTCGTACGGCTGGATCCAGCTATAGTCCGGCTGGTTGTCCGAGTAGCCGCCTACCATCAGTTCGAGATAAGGGCCGTCTGTGTCGCTCAAAACGTTGTCCCAGGTCTTACCCTCGCCGCCCACGCCCCACGTGAAGAACTTCTTTCCGGGCATGATGCCGTGATCGGCGATGTGCAGCGTGCCGGCGTGCTTGCCATGGTCGTATCCGGCCAGGAAGTCCTCCTGGCACTCGAAAGCGAACATCGAGGTCGGGCTCGGGTGGTTCTTCCACAACGACACGTTCACGCCCTTGGTGAAATCCACTCCCCCGTAGTTCTGCCGTGAAAACGGCCAGTTCGAAAACTGCACCTTCGAATGCTGCGTGGCCCATTGCACGCTCGGCGGGAAGATCACCTGGTAGTTCTCGTTCGTGTGCACGGACACGTTCGCGAAGTACAGGAACGAATTCGTCACCGGCGTTTCATTGAACAGCCGCAGCGTCGCCTCGACATACGCCTTGCCGGGCCGCAGCGTCAGGCCCATCACCCAGCGCATCCGGTGGCGCAGCTCCATCTCGCCCACCCAGATCGTTTTGCTCCCGTCCGCGTGCTCTTCGAGCTTGTACTCCACCGGTATGAAGCTCGACGCGCGGTGGTGGTGCGGAATGTTCCACTCCACGCCGCCCGAGATCCACGCGCCCAGCATGCCGATGAGCGCCGGCTTGATCACGTGCTGCCGGTAGAAGAAGTTGTACCCGTTCGTCTTGTCCACGGCCTCGAAGATGCGGCCGCCCAGCTCGGGAAGTACGCACAGCCGCACGTATTCGTTCTCGAGCCACAGAGCCTTGTAGGTGTGGTCCTCCTTCGTGTCGAACAGCTTGTCGATGATCGGATAAGGATAAATAGGACCCTTCGCGCCCTGATAGGTGCGGCCTTCATAAAACAGCGGGCTCGGGTCCGGCCCCGCCGCGGGATACGTCGGCACCACGACCGGCGCCTCCCACACCTTCACCTGCGCCGAAGCGGGCGCGGCCATCCAAGCGAGCACCGCGGCCAGCGCGAGCGCCACGGAAAGAACCCGATTGAGCATAACGTTGCCTCCGAAAACCGATCTACCAGTAAACTCCCGAAGCAGGATCGCGCGCCACTGGGTCGCGGCCGCGCACCCCGCACGACCGGGCAGGCGCGTCGCGTCTCGATCCGCCCCCGCACTGGTTTCCCGCTGAATCGAAGGGCCGGTTGCCGCCGCATCCGCGCGCACTCCGTTTCCGAGCCGCGACCGAATCCGTTACCGAGCCGCCACCGTAAGGAAGTCGGCTAGGCCTCGGGTGTAACGAGCGCTTACCGAGCCGCAACCGAATCCGTTACCGAGCCGCCACCGTATCCGTTACCGAGCCGCCACCGTAAGGAAGTCGGCTAGGCCTCGGATATACCGAAAGCGAAGCGCAGAGCCGCCGCTCCGGCACCGAGCCACGAGCGACCAGCGAGTGGTCCGCGTCCAACTCGCCTGATTCTACAAACGCTCTCAGGCCGGCGCCGCACTCCCGCTGATCACCGAAAGCTGTTCGCTGTCCGCTGAAAGCTAGCCAAGGGATTCGCCCTTGGGAAGCCGGGGACAGTACACTCAAATCGAGTTTCTTTCGTGCCACCTGAACTATGCACATCCCGCCCCTGTGGCCTTCGGGCGGCGTGACCGATTCGGATTCCACTTTTCTTGAACATTCTTGCAAGTTGTTGAAACTATTAGCCTGGCCGTGCATAGCATTCTATGCACGGCTTCTGTCAACGCGCGGTGGTCGCTGAAAGCCGCATTCTTGCTGGGTCTCGGAGTAACCTCTCAAGATTGCTTTACGGCGGGCTTTCC
>Ga0209777_10007342_pt1 | contig 12253 bp, 9 predicted proteins | sample FrelakmetHBP12HB_FD_187147 | JGI IMG/M metagenome (GOLD analysis project Ga0209777, IMG submission 187147) | Freshwater lake sediment microbial communities from the University of Notre Dame, USA, for methane emissions studies -HBP12 HB (SPAdes)... | ecosystem: Environmental > Aquatic >... | reverse complement strand
ATTCGCGTCATCCAGCGCAGGGCCTATGGTATCAAAGATCAAAAGTATCTAATGCTCAAGGTCATTACTTCTTTCATTGATGACCATTGAAATGATTCATTTTCTGGTACAAAAAACCGAAAGACCCATTATTTTAGAGAAGATATGGCTAGAGTGCTCATGCTTTCATTGGTTTATGGCCCTGATACTGTGTCCACGGCGGTCTTAATGACGGAATTGACAAAAGGGCTGCAAAAAAAGGGTCACGAAATAACCGTACTGACATCAATGCCGCACTACAACCCTTCCGATGAAGTCCTTTCCAATCCCTTATATAGAGCATCTTTTTTCAAATTTTTCACTGAAACTGTCGAGGACGGCATCCGCGTCCTTAGGGTCTATATGCCGCTGAAAAGCCAGCGCATCTGGCTCAGGATTTTTGACTATCTGTGGTTTCATATTATTACAACTTGCGTAGCGCTTGCAACAATCCGTTCACAACGCATTATTTTTGTGCCCTCGCCGCCGATAACCCTTGGACTAAACGGGTATCTGCTGGCAAAGCTTTACAAGGCAAAACTCATATATGACGTACTTGAACTGTGGCCGGATGCGCCTATACGCATGGGTTTTATAAAAAACAAAAGCCTTGTTCGCCTTGCCTATTGGGTGGAGTCATTCGTCTACCGCCACTCATCGATTGTCGCTTGCATAGCTCAAACATTTGTAGATGCACTACTAAAACGCGGCGTTCCTGCAGAGAAACTACGTTTGGCCCCACTTTTTGTTGATGTTGAGCGGATATCTCCCCGCCCAAAAAAAAATACATTTTCTTGCAAGCATGAACTCCAGGATAAGTTTGTCGCCTTATATGCAGGCAATATTGGGCTATCGCAGGGAGTCGAAATGCTGGCTGAGGTTGCAGGCTACTTACAAAAAGAAGAGGGGATCCGTATTGTCATTATCGGCGATGGTGCAAGGCGGCCAAAACTTGAACAGGCTGTCACCGTGGCCAATCTCTCAAACATTTACCTTTTGCCTTTTCAGCCTTATGAGTGCGTACCTGATATATATGCCACTGCCGATGTGGCGCTTTCGCCCATGCAGCCCGGACACTCGCATGAAAGTGTTCCTTCAAAAATTTTTACAGTTATGGCTTCCGGGCGCCCTACCATTGCAGCGTGCGAGCCGAATACCGAGACATCTATGCTTATCGCCCATTCCCGGGGCGGATTGACGGTGCCGCCAGGCTCTGCAAAGGAAATGGCCGATGCAATATTGTATTTGTACAAGAATCCCGATAAGACCAAAAATATGGGGGAGCATGGCCGCAAGTGGGTTGTTGACAACTACAGCAAAAATGCCGTCATCGCCATGCATGACAACATAATTATTGAAACCGCTCGGAAGTAAATTGAAATCTGAGCGTGTTCTGATTACACCGGTTCTCCCTCACCTTGCAACTCCGGAATCATGTGCAAATTCTGCAAAACGATGGCCTTCGCGCCGTATATAGAACCTGATCTTTCAGGGAATAAAAAAGGGCCAGCTTTGCAGCTGGCCCTTAAAAATATATGGCGGGGACGACGGGACTCGAACCCGCGACCTTCGGCGTGACAGGCCGACGTACTAACCAACTGTACTACGTCCCCGCATATTCTGTGCTGTTGTCAAAATTATGGGCGATACTGGGTTCGAACCAGTGACCCTCGGCTTGTAAGGCCGATGCTCTCCCAGTTGAGCTAATCGCCCGAAATAAATAAAAAATATATCCCAAGTTCTCTTGAAAGTCAAATAAGAAAACAACCACGCACGCGGTTCTTATTTTATTGATGGATCTGAGGTGGAATATCTTTCAGTTCTGCATTTCCAGCAAAAAATGGCTTTTGACCTCCTGTCTGCCCGGCAAAAGCCTCGACCGGAGCCGGCGCCAGGGCAAGACGAATGACCTCATCCATATGATCAACCACGATGACATGCATGTCCTTCAAAATCTTCTCTGGTATTTCCTTAAGGTCTTTTTCATTCTCACGCGGGATAATCACCGTTGAGATAAGACCGCGGTGGGCGGCAAAAATCTTTTCTTTCAGCCCGCCGATCGGCAGCACCCTGCCGCGCAGCGTAATCTCACCGGTCATGGCGATATCACTCTTGACCTCGACGCGGGTTAAGGCTGATATGATGGAGGTCGTTATGGCGATGCCCGCCGATGGGCCGTCCTTGGGTATGGCCCCTTCCGGCACATGAATATGCAGGTCGATGAGCTGATAAAAATCCTTGTCAAGCCCGAGCAGCTGCGCCCGGGAGCGCACATAGCTCATGGCCGCCCGCGCCGACTCCTTCATCACATCTCCCAGTTTGCCCGTGATGATCAACTCGCCCTTGCCGGGCATGATAGCCACCTCGATAAACAGCAGCTCGCCCCCGGCCTCGGTCCAGGCAAGGCCTGTGGTGATGCCCACCTTGTTTTTTTCTTCAGCTTTGCCGTATCTGAATTTTGACACGCCCAGATACTTTTCAACAGAAGCCTTGTCGACCTTGAATTTCCGTTTCGTTTCCTCCTGCAGCCCATGGCGAACTACATCAGTTGCCACCTTACGGCACACTGATGCTATTTCCCGCTCAAGGTTGCGCACGCCCGCTTCCCGGGTATAGCGCCTGATAATGTGCAGAATGGCATTATCGGAAAACTCGAGCTTCTCAGCCTTCAGGCCATTAGCCTCAAGCTGCTTGGGAACAAGGTACTGTTTTGCAATCGAGAGCTTCTCGCTTTCCATGTACCCCGGCATGCGAATGACCTCCATGCGGTCCTGCAGCGCAGGGGGTATGCCCTGCAGCGTATTGGCGGTTGTTATGAACATGACTGCGGAAAGATCATAGTCCATATCAATATAGTGATCATTGAAGGTGTCGTTCTGCTCAGGATCAAGCACCTCCAGCAGCGCCGATGACGGGTCGCCCCGGAAGTCGGTGCTCATCTTGTCGACCTCATCCAGCAGAAACACAGGGTTGTCGGTGCCCGCTTTCTTGAGCGACTGCAGAATCTTTCCCGGCAGCGCTCCGATATAGGTGCGGCGATGCCCCCTGATTTCGGCCTCGTCGCGCACGCCCCCGAGGGACAGGCGCACAAATCGCCGCCCGGTTGCCCGGGCTATGGATTTACCAAGTGATGTTTTCCCCACGCCCGGCGGCCCCACAAAACAAAGAATAGGCCCTTTCAGCTTCTGCACGAGGCTTTCTACTGCAAGGTATTCCAAAATCCGCTCTTTGGGCTCTTTCAGGCCGTAGTGATCGTCGTTTAATATCTTCTCGGCCGGGCCTATGTCCATCTTCACCTCGGACTTTTCGCCCCAGGGCAGCGACAGTATCCACTCGATATAATTGCGCACAACGTTCATTTCAGCTGACATGGGCGGCATCATCTTCAGCTTCTTTATTTCTTTATCGACCCTGGCGCGGGCCTCCTCGGAGAGCTTTTTGCTCTGCAGCTTCTCTTCAAGCTCACCAATTTCGGCCTGCCGGTCATCGCTGTCGCCTATCTCCTTCTGGATGGCGCGCATCTGTTCGCCCAGGTAATAGTCCTTCTGGGTTTTCTCCATCTGCCGCTTGACGCGGGTCTTGATGCGCTGCTCGGTGCGAATAATCTCCATGGCGCTTTCCATGATGGCATACACCCGCTCGAGCCGCTCACACACATCGGTTAATTCAAGAATCTGCTGTTTATCCGCAAGGCTGATATTGAGCTGCGGCGCAATGAGATCGGCAAGCCGCGATGGATTATTAACGGTTTGAGCCGTTGTCAGCAAGTCAGGTGAAACGCGCTTAGTAAATTTGGAGAAATTATCAAGAGAGGCAAGCACCATGGCATTGAGCGCATCGAGCTCATGTTCGTCCCGGCAGGTGTCGTCTACCTCGTCGACCAAGGCTGAAAACGCATCATCCTCAACAAGAAATCTTGTGATACGGGCCCGTTTCCTGCCTTCAACAAGCACCTTTATGCTGCCGTCTGGCAGCTTGAGCATCTGCAGAATTGTGGCCAGTATGCCGACATTATAGACCATCTCCTGGCTGGGGCTGTCAATGGCGGCGTCTTTTTGCGTGACCAGAAAAATAGTCTTGCCTTGCTCAAGGGCTTTTTCAACAGCAGTGATTGAGCGCTCCCGGCCCACAAACAGCGGTGACACCATATAGGGAAAAACCACAATATCCCGCAGGGGCATCATCATGTAGACAACAGCATGTTCCTTTTGCGATTTAAAAATCATGGTCGGAGCCTTTCAAAAAAAATGCTGGGGGCGGGGAACCCGTCTGCCGGTGATCCACAGCCCTCAGCATGCTTGTCCCAGCCTGATTGTTACGCTGATTCCTTCTGCTTGCTGTACACCAGCAAGGGCTTTATCCCCTTAGTGACCACTTCTTCACTGATGAGGCATTCCTCAACATCGGTGCAAGAGGGCAGATCATACATGATGTCGAGCATGATTTCTTCCAAAATGGCGCGCAGCCCGCGCGCTCCGGACTTGCGCCGCATGGCAAGATCGGCAATCGCCCCGAGCACCTCGCCGGTAAAACGCAGCGTGACGTTTTCAAGCTCGAACAGTTTTTCATACTGCTTGGTAATGGCATTGCGCGGACGGGTGAGAATTTCAATAAGCGCTGCCCGGTCCAGATCATCAAGAGTTGCCAGCACCGGGAGCCTGCCCACAAATTCCGGTATGAGTCCGTACTTAATGAGATCTTCGGGCTGTACTTCCGCAAGAATCTCGCCGACATTGCGCTTTATATTCTTCTTCATCTCGGCGCCGAAGCCTATAGTTTTTTTGCCCGTGCGCTGCTGAATCACCGAATCAAGGCCGTTGAACGCGCCGCCGCAGATAAATAAAATATTGGAGGTATCAACCTGCAGGAAATCCTGCTGCGGGTGCTTGCGGCCGCCCTTGGGAGGCACATTGGCAACGGTGCCCTCGATGATTTTCAGCAGCGCCTGCTGCACGCCTTCGCCCGACACATCGCGCGTGATGGAGGGCGTGTCGGACTTGCGGGATATCTTGTCGATCTCATCGATGTAGACGATGCCGCGTGAGGCCTTTTCGATATTATAGTCGGCTGCCTGCAGAAGGCTCAGGATGATATTCTCAACGTCCTCGCCCACATACCCGGCCTCGGTAAGCGAGGTGGCGTCTGCTATGGTAAACGGCACATGCAGCATCCGGGCAAGGGTCTGGGCAAGCAGTGTTTTGCCCGTGCCAGTGGAGCCGATCAGCAGAATATTGCTCTTCTGCAGCTCTACGTCATCCTTGCCCTTGCGGTAGTCGATCCGGCGGTAGTGGTTGTACACGGCAACGGAAAGAATTTTTTTTGCCTTGTCCTGCCCGACGACATACTGATCAAGAAACTTTTTGATTTCATAGGGCTTGGGCACTGCTGTCTGGCGGGCCGAAAGAGACTCACGCTCCTGCTCTTCGGCGATGATGTCATTGCAGAGTTCGATGCACTCGTCGCAGATATACACCGACGGCCCGGCGACAAGCTTTTTCACTTCTTCCTGGCTCTTGCCGCAAAATGAACAGAACAGATTGCTGCCTTTGCCTCCCAGCGTTTTCTTTGTGGCCATGATTTCTCCCAAACCTCAGGTGGTTGTTTCCCGCTTTTCAATGACTTTGTCAACTATACCGTACTGCTGAGCCTGCTCGCCGCTCAGAAAAAAGTCCCGGTCGGTATCCTGATGGATCTTTTCGATAGTCTGGCCCGTATGGCGCACGAGAATCTCCTCGAGCTCCTGGCGTGTGCGGATGATTTCGCGGGCATGAATGTCGATGTCAGTTGCCTGACCCTGATAGCCGCCCATGGGCTGGTGCAGCATGACCCGTGAATGCGGCAACGCAAAACGCTTGCCCTGAGCGCCTGCCGTCAGCAGAACGGCGCCCATGCTTGCAGCCTGGCCGAAGCACAGCGTTGATATGGGCGACCTGAGATACTGCATGGTGTCGTAAATTGCCATGCCCGCCGTCACTAAGCCGCCCGGCGAATTAATATAAAGATGAATGTCTTTCTCGGGATCTTCGGATTCCAAAAACAGCATCTGGGCAATGACGATATTGGCCACATGATCATCGATTGCGCTGCCGAGAAATATGATACGGTCTTTCAGAAGGCGCGAGTATATGTCATAGGATCGCTCGCCCCGGTTGGTCTGCTCGACAACGAACGGAACAAGCTGATTTGTCGTATGCTCTACACCATTCATAATAAGTCCCTGCCCTGCTGAGTTGCGCACGAGTGTCTCCTGCTACTTTTCGGTTATATGTGCTTTTGCTGTAATAAAATCTATCGCTTTTTTTTCTACTATCTGCGGCCGCAACGCCTCGGGGTCAAGTGCGGCCTTTACCGCTGCCACATCCTGTCCGTACTGCGCGGCGATCTCGCTGTATTGCTGCTCGAAATCGGCATCATCGGCTGTCAGGCCCTCTTTTGCAGCAATAGCTTCAAGAATCAGGGCAGCCCGCACCTGACGCTCCGCCGCGCCCCGGTACCGCTCGATGAGCGACCCCGCGCTTTGCCCCAGGCTCTCAAGCTTGATGCCCTGCTGCGCCAGCATCTGCTGGGTCTCCATCACCATATTGCGGGCCTGCGTGTCGATAAGTGATTTGGGCACATCAAATGCATTCTTCTCAATAAGCGCATCATAGAGCTTCTCTTTGAAGCCATGCTCGGCCTGATTGCGCTTGCGGGTGCTGATCTCGTCTGAGAGCGCTTTTTTGAGATCATCCAGGCAGGAATACTTCTGGCTCAGATCCCGTGCGAACTCATCATCAATCACGGGAAGCACCCGCTCTTTCAGGCCCTTCAGCACCACCTTCACGTCAACCTGTTTGCCGGCATACTCCTTATTGGCAAAGTCCTCGGGCAGCTGCAGAGAAAAGCTCCGTTCATCGCCTATCGGCATGCCTTCGACCTGGGCCAGAAATCCGGGCAGATAGGATGTATCGGAGGCTTCCAGAAAAAAGTCCTTCTGCGCGCCGCCGCCATAGGGTTTGCCTTCGCAGACAGCATCAAGATCGAAGATGCCGAAATCGCCTTTTGCAAGAGCGCGGCCCTCTATGTCTTTCAGTGTAGCATAGGTGCTGCGCAGTCCTTCAAGAGCGGTCGCGAGCTCTTCATCTCCTGCCTGAGCGATTTTCTCGCGCTCAAGCTCAAGGCCTTCATAGCCCTGCGGCGCTATTTCGGGCTTTACCTCGAAGACGGCCGTAAAGGAAAATTCCTTGCCGCACTCGATGCCGGCGTTTTCAATCTTGGGCTGCGACACAGGCACCGTCTTTGCTTCATCGATGGCCTTGGGATAGGACTCCTGCACGATCTTTGAAATGACGTCCTCTTCAACCTGCGCTTTAAAATATTTCTCCAGAAGGGACAGGGGGGCCTTGCCGGGCCGGAAGCCCTTCAGACGCACATTCTTTTTTAGCTCTTTGTATGCTTGCTCGAACTGGCTTGCTACAGTTTCCTGCGGCACGACAACGGTCAATCGTTTTTCAATGTCACTAACATGTGCAACGTCTACTTTCATTATCTCCTCATTTCGTTTCTTTTCATGCGAGAGGGGGGATTTGAACCCCCACGGTTTCCCGCTGGATCCTAATTCCAGTGCGTCTGCCATTCCGCCACTCTCGCTATTTTAATGGGGTACGCACTACCTGTGGCAATTGCCTTTTACGAGGTATCTTTTAATAGTATTTTTGACCTGCGGTGTCAAGCAGTTTGGCTGAACGCAAAATGAAAAATTATAGAGAAATTAAAGAGTTTTGTGAGGTTAAGGAAAATAGTGCCCATTCAGTGTTCATTTATAATAATTTTATCCTCCCGCAGATTCCGGCTGCGCACCAAGGCCTTTTTCCGCCAGGCCGGGCTTGCCAGCAGGTCTGTTCCATGCAATGATTAACGCCGAGATTGCTGCGATTGCCTTCACACGCAAAGGAGATGCCCGTGCAGGATCACAAGCTTGTTGCCGACTACCTGAGAAAATGTTTCGTCAGCGTCGACGGCCTCTGGTTCATGAAGATCGAGGAAGATGCTGATTTTGAAAAAGCGCTGAAAATCGATATTGCCGTGTGGAAAATACTGCCCAAAATCGAGGCCCGCACCATAAAGGAGCTGCTTTCGCTCGGGCACGGCATCGAGGCCCTGCACACGGCCCTTGACTTCAAGCTCAGGGCCGAGCTCTACAGCCACAGCCTGTCACCCGTTGCCGAAGATGCCTTTACCCTTGACGTCCATGACTGCCCGTGGGTACAACATATAAAAAAGGCCGGCAGAGCCCATTTCATTGAGCGGATAGCCGCCTCAATCTGCCCGGCTGAATATGGCGTCTTCACCGCCGAGTTCGGCAAAAGCATTTCAATAGATCACCAGCACAGCGACTGCGCACAACACGGACGGTGCAGGTTTGCCTTCACCAAATAATACTTCTGGTTATCTCCAAAGTTCTATTAATCCCAGATTCTGGATTCCCGCCTGCGCGGGAATGACAAGATTTTATAAGCGCACTTTATTGCGCTGTCATTCCCGCGCAGGCGGGAATCCAGTCTTTCTCTTATTCACTCCATCACTTCGACACCGTTATCGACACCACATTGCTGGCCACTGCAGCATGAGGGAAACGGGCCTGTATATCATGGGTGCCCGGCTCAAGGGGCAGATACGCCTCGTAGGGGTAGGCGGCCGTGGCCATTGTTTTTCCATCCACATACCAGATGATCTCGGGCACCGCAGGCGTTACCGCGGCACGAAGGGTTAAAACCTGAAACTGCAGGGGCGTATCCGGGTCGAGCATGAAGCGGCAGCCGTCAACTGGGTTCTGAATGCGAATTCTGGCATTTATGATCGGGGCAGGCCCGGCTGCGGGCCGGGCATAGTCCCTGCGGCTGCTCCAGCCGGCGTACTCCGGCGGCAGGGCTGTGCGGGTTTTGTAATCAATAAACTGCCCGGGCGTTACAGCCACTGCGTCTGCGCCCGTACGGCGGTCAATGGCGTATTTCAGATGAACATTGCAGGATGCCACGGGCTCGGTTTCGGGCTTGAAGTATTCCAGCATCACATCCGGGCAAATGGGCAGGGCCAGCATGCCAGACACCGGGCAGATCCGCATGGCCTTATACCCGCGCGGCTCGGGAAACGGCGCTTCGTTGAGGTCGCGGCTTTCATCGGGATGCAGCCACAGCATAACGTTTTTTGCAATGTCGGCAGCCGATAGTCCGCTCACACGGTTCATGCGGTCGTTTTTGGGGTGGCCCATCCACACGCCGACGATATAGCGCGTGCTGTAGCCCACTGCCCAGGCATCGCGAAATCCCTGCGACGTGCCCGTCTTCACCGCCACGGGAAACGGATATTCAAGAGCGCCCATGCGGTTAAACGAGGGCAGCCGCGCCAGCGGGTCGGAAAGAAAAAGCGTGATCTGCCTGCAGACATCCTCGGGCAGCACCTGCTCAGGGGCAGCAGATTTTTTTGCATCATCCTCAAACCAGGCAAGCGAAAACGCCCGGCCATCGTTTGCCAGCATCCCATAGGCAGCCACCAGGTCTTCAAGCGTCACATAGAGCCCGCCAATGGCCATGTTCAGGCCGTAGTAGGAGGCCTGCCGGTCCTTACGCGCAAGCCCGAGGCTACTGAAAAAGCCGTAAGCTTTATCAATGCCAACAGTTTTCAGCACCTGCACCGCCGGGATATTGCGGCTGTTGGCAAGGGCCTTGCGGTAGAGCATGGGCCCGAGAAACAAATCGTCGAAATTGGTGACCGTGTAGTTGCCGCTTTCATGCACGATGTGCAGGGGCAGGTCGGCAATCACGCTTGCAGGGCTGTAGAGCTTCTCAGTGAGCCCCAGAGCGTAAATGAAGGGCTTGAGCGTACTGCCCGAGGAGCGGGGTGTGCGGGCATAGTTGATGGCGCCGGAATGCGCTTTGCTGCGGTAATTTTCCGAGCCCAGATACCCGCGCACTTTGCCGGTTTCTTTTTCCACCACCATGATTGCGATATTATCCGCCCCCAGGGGCCGGTAGGTGTGCATGGCAGCCACAGCCTGGCTGTAGAGCTGCGCCTGCACCGACAGATCAAGAGTTGAGCGCAGCGGCCTGTCAAATCCCACCCGGTTCTGACCGTGCAGCATATCTTCAAGCCGCAGTATGGCATGATAGCTCTGAAACGGCCGAATCTCCTTATCGGGCCGGCTAAGGCCGCTCAGTTGCTTCAGCCCCTGGTTATATTCTTCATCGGTTATTTTTCCCTGAGCTTGTAAAAGCCTGAGGATAAGCCCGGCGCGGCTCATGGCGCGCACAAAGCCCTCGGGGTCAAAGGGGTTCATGCTGGTGGGCGATTTGGGCACGCTGGCAAGAAGCGCCGCCTCTGCCCAACCAAGGTCCTGCAGGGGCTTGCGGAAATAGCGCCGCGCAGCATAGGCAACGCCGTGCATACGGTTGCCCTGCGGCACGAGGCGCAGGTACTGCCGCAGCACTTCGTCGTGGCCGAACTTGCGCACGAGAAGATACGCTGTCACGGTTTCGCACAGCTTGTTCCAGTAGGAGCGTGGGCCGCGGTCCTGCATGCGCGCCACCTGCATGGCAATGGTTGATGCTCCCTGCCGGCCGCTGAAGGTAAGGTTTCGCACCAGGGCACGACAGATAGATTTGAAGTCGACACCGCCGTGCTCGTAAAACCGCTTGTCCTCGATGCTGATGAAGCACTGCCGTACGCGCTCCGGCACCTGCTGCGGCACTTCCCAGAACCCGCGGGGGTTGTCATCATTCCAGCCTTCGGCAAGGTAGCTGCCATTGCGGTCTTCAAGAAACGGCGTGGGCTGCACCGGCATGAGGTGCACCGCGTCTTTCACCTCAAGGCATACGCCGAGGCAGATGAGCAGCATAAGCGCTGCAAGCCCTGCGATAGCGGAACGGATTGTCAATTTTGGGTATTTCATTGGCCGCGATTTATTTTGACAGAAGAAAAATTATCCACTATATCTTTAGTCGTTATCCTCGTCCCCGCCTTCGCGGGGATAAACTCCGGCGGGGATCCGGAAAAATGTCTTACGATTTTATAAGCACGAGAGACCGCCATGTATGAAACCATAGAAGCCCTGTGCAAAAAGGGCAAAATTTATCCGCTCACCGGCAAGCTTCCCCAGAAGAGCACTCGTGTCCTGATTACGCTGCTTGACTACAGCGGCCAGCCTGCCTTTACACCACCGGCTCATACAATAACCAAAGCCGACGTGCGCAAGTTCACCCGCTCGATACAGCTGAAAGAACCACCACTGGCCTTTCAAAAGAGAATCAGAAATGAGTGGTGAGCAGCTTCTTCTCGATACCAACGCTGTCCTTTTAATTCTCGGCTCCGACAAGGAGTTTCACGCCCTTGAAGGCAAGCAGATTGCCGTCTCCTTTGTCACAGAGCTTGAGCTTTATTCATATCCGGCGCTGACCAGAGAAGAAGAAAGGATCATAACCTTCTTTCTGCGCAGGGCAGCAATTATTGACATTACACAAGACATAAAAAAGCTGGCTATCGCATTAAGAAAAAAGCACGGGCTGAAACTGCCCGACGCCATCATATGCGCAACCGCCATGAGCTTGCGTTGCCCGCTAGTCTCCAATGACAAACGGCTAAAGAAAGTAAAAGACCTCTGCCTGCTGACCCTTGCCGAAATATAGTCTTTCCCTCACCCCAGACCACTGATTCTTGTAAGATTTTAAGATTTCTGGATTCCCGCCTGCGCGGGAATGACAAACCATTACAGCGGGTTGTTTTGTTTGTCATCCCCGCGCAGGCGGGGATGACAAACAAATTTATTCTTTACATAAATTAAATGGTGGGCACAGCCCACCCTACATCTAATTGGCAGAAATAATTTTTTTATTTCGCCTATCGTTTTTAACGAATATAGCAAATGGGAGCACAATACCGAACAGATACGCTACAATCATACCATCCGTCATGGAAAACCAAAACCAACCAATTATATTGTCTTCTCCTTTTGCTCCAAAAAAACTTCCTCCAAAAAACAAAATAAATATGGGTATACAAATTGAGCTCATCAGGATTGAGACAATAACCATAAACCCTCTGTAAGCATTATGATAAAATAGCCCGGCGAAAATACCCGGCAATAGAATTAGTGCTAATAAATAAAGGTGGTTATGCAGTTGACTCAACCGACCACAACATGTACTATCAGCGGGTATGGAAGACTACCCAAAAAGCATGATGGAGCTTGAGAAACGGTTCA
>Ga0209777_10007341_pt1 | contig 12253 bp, 9 predicted proteins | sample FrelakmetHBP12HB_FD_187147 | JGI IMG/M metagenome (GOLD analysis project Ga0209777, IMG submission 187147) | Freshwater lake sediment microbial communities from the University of Notre Dame, USA, for methane emissions studies -HBP12 HB (SPAdes)... | ecosystem: Environmental > Aquatic >... | reverse complement strand
TTGTCCGCGTCTCGTGGGAACGGGCGATGGCGTTCTGTGGTTGGCTCTCGAAGAAAACGGGCCTGAGGTTTACGCTCCCCACGGAGGCCCAGTGGGAGTACGCCTGCCGGGCCGGCACGGCCACGCCCCTCTGGTACGGGACGCTCGACGCCGACTTCTCCCGCTTTGCCAACGTTTCGGACGCCACCCATCAGGCCATAGACCCGTTCGGCTGGTCGGGCCGGCCGGAAGTGATCCCGCCGTGGCGCCCCGCGGACACGCGGTTCAACGACCACAGCCGGGTCTCGGCCCCCGCAGGCACTTACGAGGCCAATCCCTGGGGGCTGCACGACATGCACGGCAACGTGGCGGAGTGGACCCTTTCGGCGTACAGGCCGTATCCCTATCGCGGGGACGACGGCCGCAACCAGCCCATGGCCGAGGGGAAAAAGATCGTGCGGGGCGGCTCCTGGTACGACCGGCCCGACCGCTGCCGATCTGCGTTCCGACAGGGCTATATGCCGGAGCAGGGCGTGTACGACGTGGGCTTCCGCATCATCTGCGAGCACGAGGCGCCGGCAGAGGGTTCCCCGGAAACAGACAGGGATTCCGGCCGTCCTGCAGGCTCCCGTTGACTGTCCGGACAAACCGCCTCTCGTCAGGTCCTGAGTCTCCCGAGAACGCCAGCCGTCCCTGAAATCTGATTGGGGTTGTGCCGGGCGTGTCAGCACGAGCCAGTTGCCGAGACTATGCCGCAGATCGGGCGGGCAGGGCGCGCGGACGCTGCGTTTCACGCCTCGCGCCGGACATCGTGGATGCGATCATCGAAGGCACCGAGCCGAGCGGTCTCAGGATTATCTCTTTCACTGTGCACATACAGTATGGGCCGGCTGGTTGTTGCAGCGTCACTGTGCGAGAGGTACGACGGCGCTGAAGGCAAGACAGTCCGGGCAAACAGGGTTTCCAACAAAGGGGGTATGGCTATGGGCGAGGAAGCCAAGATCAGCGGCAGGCCGGTCGCCAGTCCGGCAAAATCCGGCACCGGCGTTTCCCGTCGGGCCTTCCTCGGTCACCTCGCTACGGCGAGTGCGGGGGCCATCGTTTTCTCGGGCGTCGCCACCGGGCGGGCCAAAGCCCAGTATGGCGCTCCGGTCATGGACGGACTACCCCCGGAGCAACTCACCACGATGTACACAGACATGCTGAAGATCCGGCTGTGGGAGACGAAGATCAAGGACCTGCTCCTCGCCGGAGGCTTCCGCGGCGGCGTCGCGGTAGACCGGCCCCTCCATTAAAAACTTCGTGCCGAGGACGGCCAGTCACCGGTATCCGCCCGCGCGGGCGGCGGCGATGGTCTCGTCGGCGATGTGAAGCCAGGGCAGGGGGCTCCGGGGCGCCACGCGCGGCATCGCCTGGTGGATCGTGTTATCGGGCGAGATGAGAAACTCCGCCCCGATGGCGGCCAGACGCCGTGCGGAGTCGAGCATGAGGTCCGCGACGGCCTGCCAGTCGCCCCGCTCGATGCCCTCCATGTAGCGGGCCAGGGGGTGCGTGTGCATCGAGATTTCCGGGTGGTTGTGGCGGCCCATGCGTGCGGCGGCCTCGGTCGAGATCGTCAGGTAACAGAGGGCCGCGCCCTCGGCGCTGCACGCCACGATGCCGATATGCCTGGCCATGGTGCCTCCCCGGAAGTGCGGCTCTCACAATGTAAACCGCGCCGGAGGGCCGGGGTTTCGGACGGATAGCGGGACTCGTGGCTGCGCGGTGGCGGCGATGGTGGCATCGAGCCTGACCGTGCTGGGCAACTCGCTCAGGCTGCGGCGGTTTCCGGCAGAGTCGAAGGCCAGCGCATCCTGACTTTGCGTGCTTGCTCGGCGGGTCGGAGTTTACCCGCTTGCCCAATCGAGTTTTCGACCAGGCCGGGAACGCGGCGCGCCCGTCGCGTATTCAGTTGTCTGCCGTGATCTACACGATTCACGGGCTGGGCGTCAACTCTGTGCCTGAAATCTATTGGCGGAACAACCATTTCCCGGCTAGCATATTGGTGTTATTTCCCTGAGCCGTGCGGGAGCCGACTAGCGATTCATGCCGTTCGGCATGACAGGAAAGGGGCAGGAGAATAATGCCTACGGAGCCTCGTCTTGAACTCCAGACTTTCAAAGTCAAGCAACTGGTTGAAGACTACCGGGCAGGACGGATTGTCATTCCAGAGTTCCAACGCGAGTATGTTTGGAAGGGAAGCAGGGCTCCACGTCTTATAGACTCCCTTTATCACTGGTTTCCTATTGGGTCTTTGCTTTTGTGGCGGAGCACCGAGGAGATGCGCCCACGGCGACGTGACCCCCGACCACGCAGTTCGGCAATTATGGACTGGCTGATAGACGGTCAACAGAGAATCATCACGCTCTCGCGGGCAATAAATGGCGACGAAGGAATCGACATTGTCTTTCACGCGGAACAGGGGGAGTTTCGGCTTGTGAACGCCGCCACGCGCAAGGATGGCAACTGGGTACGATTGTCAGAACTATTGGATGACGCACGGTATCGACGTCTGAGACGCAACCTGAACGGAAGCCAAAACGCAGACATGCACGAGGCCCGCTTTGAGGCGGTGCGAAGGATTCTCGACTATGAGATAGCCGTGGTCCGAATGGTTGACCATAGTTTCGATGCTGCCGTGAAGGCCTTTACTAGAATCAATACGATGGGTGTTCGACTCAAGAAGGAGGACATTGAGAGCGCCCAGATAGCCGCTCGCCATTCAGGATTTGTGACAGACGAGGTTATGCCATTTCTTAACAGAGTTAGGCAACAGGGGTTCAGCCGACTCAACGTCATGCATTTGTTCCGTGCCTGCGCGTTTGTTGCTAGGCCAGACGGACGCAATCGCACGCCTCTGCAAGAACTGAATCGACGCGACGTGCTTTCGGCATGGAAGGCGACAGAGAGGGCCGCTGAGCAGGCAATCGGTCTGATCAGAAGCGAATTCGGACTCGTGAACATGGACATCCTCTGGTCCGGTGCCCTGTTGGTTCCCGTGATCGCATTGTGCGCAACAATGTCACCACGCCAACGTGACTCCAGGGAACTTGCGGGTTGGCTGGCACTGGCCGCCCTTTGTCACCGCTACAGCGGTTCCAGTGAGACCGCGCTCGACCAAGACCTTCGGGCGTGCCGGAGTTCCGACCCTATAGGCGGACTTCTAGCAAACCTCAGAAATGTCCGCTCCCTCAGGGCCAAACCCAAAGATTTTTCGGGAGCCCTTGCAGACAGGAGCGGCCTTCTGACGCTCTATATCGCCTGTATGAACCGAGGCATACGCGATTTCTACACGGGTGGTAAAGTCATACTTCAGGGCAACGTGGATCGGCACCACATTCTTCCGCGTGCACAGTTCCCCGAGGAGATCCGATTGACCGCGGACAATATTGCGAATATCGCCTTTATAGTCGGCGACGTGAACAAGGCCATCGGGCAAGCCGGTCCCGAAGTATACCTGCCAAAGATCAAACAGCGCGTCTTAAGAAGTCAATGCATACCTGCCGAGAGCGTTTTGTGGAGAGTCGACCAGGCAGCCTGGTTCTGGCGCGCCAGGCGCAAACTCCTTGCAAAGTCGTTCAATGAGTATATTCGCGAGTCGCTTGCACGCCGCCATTTGTGACAAGACGGCTTGTCACGCCATGTTGCGGATGAGTTCAAATCGCCCCGCGCGTGCCGCCTCCAGGATCGGACGCATGTAGCGGTCGACCGTCTCGGCGGTCATCGGGATGGGCATGTTCTGGAGTTTGGAGGCGAGTTTCGGGTCCTTGGCGGCGGCCAGCGCCCGGTCGATGTGGGCGTCGGTGAAGCCGGGCACCTCGGCCAGCGTTGTCGGGTAGCCTATGGAGCGGGCGAGGGCGATCATTCCGTCGGCCACCGCCTCGCCGAGAGCGCGCCCGCCGAGGCGCGAGAGGTCGGCCTTCACGTAGCCGGCCTTCCGGTAGATCTCGCCCACGGCTCGCAGGCGGTCCTCGATGGCCGGGGCGAAGAACACCACGTAGTACGGGTTCATCAGGGCCACCGCGCGGCCGTGGGGCAGGATGTCAACGAGGGAGAAACTCGTGAGGTGCCCGCCGCTCGTGCCGCCGATCATGATGGAGTAGCCGCCCAGGTCGGTCGCGAGGCCCAACGCCTCCCGCGCCGCGAGGTCCGACGGCGAGCGCAGGGCGGCCTTTAAGTTCCTCACGACAAGATCGATGCCCAGGAGCGCCACCTCCGAGCCTTGCGCGAACTTGGCCGCAGGCAGGCCCAAGAGGACCTCAAGACAGTGCGCGTGGCCGTCCATCGCGCCGTCCATCGTGAAGTCCGGCGGCATGGTGACGGTGAGGCCGTAATCGAAAATGGCGCGCGGCGGGACGAGCGCCTCGTCGATGATGAGCATCTTCTGGTGCGTCCGCATGTCGGTGATGTTGGCGTACTTCGTCAGGTGCGACCCGGAGGCCGAGGCGAGTTGGGCGACCACCAAGGGGATCAGCCGCCGGCCGGTAGAGCGGAGCATGGCGGTGACCTGGCCCATGCCGAACCACGCGTCGAGGTCGGGGTATTTGTCGCCCAGGACGTGCCACGCGGCGGCGGTCTTGGCGGCGTCGATGTTGCTGCCTCCGCCGATGGAGATGACGAGGTCCGGCCGCTGGGCGGCGAGGGCGGCGGCGATGCGCGAGACGTCTTCGCGCGGGGAGTTATTGGCGGCGCCGCGGATGAGGTCGCCGGCAAGTTCTACCCCGGCGGCGGCGAGCGACTTCCTGGCGGCCTCGTGGATCGGCGGCCCCCACGGTTTGCCGACGCCGCTTGCGATGACCGATGCCCTGCGGCCGAGCATCGCGGCCACTTCGCCCAGCCGCCCGAAGCACCCGAGGCCGAAGACGTAGCGGTCGCCTCTCCACTGTGTGAGGAGGGCGCGGGCCTGGTCTTTCATGGCGGAGAGGGAAGAATTGTTTGGCATGGCGGCCTCCGGTATGCGCGAGTCAGCAATGTGGCACGGCTGGCTTGTCCAGCCGTGGGAAGCGTCGCGGGCCTTCCACCACGGCTGGGCAAGCCAGCCGTGCCACACCTGCTACTAGTAGCTTGTCAGGACTAAATCTGTGGGTGCCACGGCTGCGCCTTGTGCAGCCGTGGTCGTCGTCCGGGACGCACGGCTGCAAACTGCGCAGCCGTGGCACCCACAATGTTAAAGTTGACAGGCTACTAGCGGCGCGCCACACGCTGACCAGCCGTGGCTATGGTCTGCGACGTTCCCCACGGCTGGACAAGCCAGCCGTGCCACAACGGCCGCGCGTCGCCCGGCGGAGGGGTTACTGTAGCAGCGTCGCCAGCCAGCCGGCGGTCTGCGCGTGCACGGTTTCGTAGAAGAACGGGATGATGCCCAGGAGGACCACGCCCACCGCGAGCACGGCGGTTGCGACGGCCAGCGGCCGGGAGATCGGCAACTTCGTGGCGCCCTCGAAGACGGGCTCGATGTACATCTGCCGCACGATCCGCAGGTAGTAGTAGAGCGAGACCGTCGAGTTCACCGCGGCCACGGCCACGAGCCAGTGGAAGCCGGCCTTCGAGGCGATGCTGAAGAGGAAGAACTTTCCGACGAAGCCCGAGAGCGGCGGAATGCCCGCGAGGCTGAAGAGCGCCACCATCATCGCAAGCGCCAGCAGCGGGTTCGTGCGCGACAGGCCGCGGTAGTCCTCGATCCGCTCGCGCCCGGTCGTGTTGGAGTACCAGACGATGGCGGCGAAGACGGCCAGGTTGCTCACCGTGTAAACGAGCATGTAGAAGATCATGGCCGCGACGCCGTCGGCCGACGGGCCGAGGAACCCCATGATAAGGTACCCGGCCTGCGAGATGGCGCTGAAGGCCATGAACCGCTTGATGTTCTGCTGCACGATGGCGACGGTGTTGCCGACGGTCATCGTCAGGGCCGCGAGGATGGCGATGGGCAGCGCCCACTCCGAAAGGTGCGTCCCCATGAGACGGAAGAACAACTGGAAGACGAACGCCAGCCCCGCGCCCTTCGAGGCCACCGACAGGTACGCCGTCACGGGCATCGGGGCGCCCTGGTACACGTCGGCGGCCCAGAAGTGGAACGGCACGAGCGTGAGCTTGAAGCCCGCCCCGGTGAGGACCATCGCTGCCGCCAGCCAGAAGGCGGGGGTGGACTTCACGGCGCGGCCGATGGCTTCGAGGTCCGTCGTGCCCGTCAGGCCGTACAGGACGCCGAGGCCGTAGAGGATGAACGCGGAGGCCAGCGCTCCGATGATGACGTACTTGAGGCCAGCCTCGCCCGACTGGGCGCTCTGGCGCTGCCAGGCGGCCAGGGCGTAAAGCGGGATCGTGGCCAGTTCCAGGCTTACGTAGAGCGTGATCATGTCGCGGGCGGAGACCAGGTACATCATCCCGGAGATGGTGAAGAGGAGCATCGTGTAGTATTCGCCGCGCGAGCCGATGCCGGCCGCGCGCACCAGTGCGCGGCCGTCCAGCAGGTCCATCGAGAGGACGACGGTGATAAAGCCCGCCAGGAGGAAGATGAGCTTGAACCACCACGCGACGGGGTCCATGGCGAAGCGGCCGCCCAGGAGCGAGCCGGCCTGCGGCGTGGCGAGGAGTGCGGCAAAGGCGGCCGCCAGGCCGGCCAGCGCCAGCGGCGCGAGGGCTCGGCGCCCGCGCTCCGAGAGGCCGAGGTCGGCCAGCAGAAGCACGAAGGCCGCCGCGATAACCACGAGTTCCGGAAGCATCAACATCCTTAGTCCCCTATCCCTGGGGTGGCATGGTCACGCTGTTGCGTGACCATGCGCGTCGAACGGCGCCTGGCCCGTCACCGCGACATGGTCACGCAACAGCGTGACCATGCCACCCGGCCTACTGCAACGCCGTCAGCGCGCCGGTTGCATGCAGGCGATTGACGATCGGCATCAGCGAGCCCTCAATCAGGCTGATGAAGAACCACGGCATAAGGCCGACGAAGAAGAGCGTCGCCACCAGCAGGCCGGTTGCAATCTTCTCGGGCAACCGGGCGTCGGTCAGGTGCTCGAAGTGCGGGTTGGTGATCGGCCCCTGGAAGACCTTGGCGAGGCCCCGCAGGACATAGACCGCCGTCACGACGATCGAGGCGGTGGCGATGATCGTCAGGACGCGCGTCAGCCACACGTTGGTCCACTCGTTGCCGAAGAAGCCGCCCAGGAAGACGTGGGCCTCGGCTACGAAGCCCGCGAGGCCCGGCAGCCCCAGGCTCGCCAGGCCCGCGATGTAGAAGACCGTGGCCAGCCAGGGCATGACCCTCGCCAGGCCGCCCATTTCTGGGATCATGCGGGTATGCGTGCGGCCGTAGACCATGCCGATGAGGCCGAAGAACAGCCCCGTCATGATGCCGTGGCTGAACATCTGGATCACGGCGCCCTTGAAGGCGATCATGTTGAGCGCGGCCACGCCGAAGAGCACGAATCCGCAGTGGCTGACCGAAGAGTACGCCGTGAAGTACTTCAGGTCCTTCTGCATGACGGCCCCCAGCGAGCCGTAGATGATGTTGATGGTCGTCAGGACCATGAAGAAGAGGCCCCAGACCTGCGCCCCCTCGGGCAGCAGGTACACGCCGATGCGGATGGCGCCGTAGCCGCCCAGCTTCATCAGCACGCCCGCGTGGAGCATCGAGACGGCCGTCGGGGCCGAACTGTGGCCGTCGGGCGACCATGTGTGCAGCGGATACAGCGCCCCAATGACGCCGAAGCCGATGAAGATCATCGGGAAGACCCATTTCTGGAAAGCCGTGGTGTACTGGGCGTGCGCCAGTTGCATGAGGTCGAACGTGTGCATGCCGGAGGTGTGGTAGAGCGCCAGGAAGCCCACGAGGACGAACGCGCTGCCCACCAGGAGCATCAGCGTCAGTTTCATGGCGGAGTACTCTTTCGGCCCCGTGCCCCAGATGCCGATCAGGAGGTACATCGGCAGCACCGCCAGTTCGTAGAACATGAAGAAGAGGAACAGGTCGAAACTCAGGAACACGCCGAAGACGCCCGTCACGAGCACCAGAAGCAGGGCGAAGAACTCCTTGACCCGCTCCTCAACGTACCAGCTTGCCAGGACGCCCGTGAAGATGATGAGCGAGGTCAGGATGACCATGCCGACCGAGATGCCGTCCACGCCCACGTAGTACTGGATGCCCAGCGACTCGAACCACGGCACGCGCTCCACCAGGTAAAGCTTCGAGTACAGCGCATCCTTCATCGAGTCAAGGTCGGGCGAGGCCGCCTGCCAGTACAGGAACGTTACGATAGCGGTCAGCACGAGATGTGTCCCGGTGCCGATGGCGGCGATCCAGCGGATGGCCCGCCACTGTCTGCCGGGCGTCAGGACGACCGCCAGCGCCGTCAGCATCGGAAGCGCAATCAGCCAACTGACAATACCCATGAAGCGACTGCCTCCTTACGAACCGTGCATCGCGGCCCAGAGCACCAGCAGCACCAGCACGAGGCCCCCGACATACCAGACGCCGTAAGTCTGCACCTGCCCGGTCTGCGTCTGCCGGAGGCGCGCGCCGAGGGCGCGGGTGATCCAGGCGCTTAAGTTCACGCCGCCGTCAACAACGTGGCGGTCGAACCACGCGATGGGACGCGAGATGTACCGGATGATGACGTTGTGCGTGATGAAGAGGTACACTTCGTCGATGTAGAACTTCCGCTTGACGGTCCGGTAGAAGCCGCCCATCGCCACGACCGCGCGCTCGGCCCGCTGGAGGTCCTTGCCGTAGAAGAACCACGCCAGGGCGATGCCCACGAGGCCCACCGCGGAGGCGGGCAGGGCGACGGCGAGGTTCACGCCGTGATGCTCCACGCCTGCGCCGATGCTGACGAACTCGCTCATCGGGACGAAGCCCGCCACGATGCTCGCCAGCCCGAGGACGCCCATGGGAATCCACATGATCGCCGGCGCCTCGTGGGCGTGCTCGGCGCCGTGGCTGTGATGCTTGCCCCAGAAGGTGACGAAGTAGATGCGGAACATGTAGAAGGCCGTCAGGCCCGCCACGAAGAGGGCGATGGAGAAGATGCCGTACCGCCCGCCCTCCAGCGCCGACGCAAGGATCTCGTCCTTCGAGAAGAACCCCGCCAGCGGCCAGACGCCCGCGATGGAAAGCGTCGCCACCAGGAACAGGGCGTGCGTGATGGGCATCTTCCTGGCCAGGCCGCCCATCTCCCAGATATCGTTGGTGTGCACGGCGTGGATGATCGCGCCCGCGCCGAGGAAGAGAAGGGCCTTGAAGAACGCGTGCGTAAACAGGTGGAACATGCTCGCCGTGTAGCCGAGCGGCTCGGCCATCGTGACCACGCCCAGGGCGAGCATCATGTAGCCGAGCTGGCTGAGGGTCGAGAACGCCAGGACCCGCTTGATGTCGTCCTGCGTGATGCCGATCAGGGCCGCAAACGCGCACGTGAACGCGCCGACGTAGACGACCACCATCAGAGCGTCGCCGCTGGCCGCGAACGCCGGCATCAGCCGCGCCACCAGGTACACGCCCGCCACGACCATCGTTGCGGCATGGATGAGGGCGGAGACGGGCGTGGGGCCTTCCATGGCGTCGGGGAGCCAGATGTGCAGCGGGAACATCGCGCTCTTGCCCGCGGCGCCCATGTAGACGAGGACCATCGCGAGCGTCAGGAGCGTCAGGCCGCCCAGCCCGATGCTGATCGAGTTCAGGTGTGCCAGGACCCCGGGGCTCGTCAGGTACAGGAAGTCGAACGGCTGGAGGCGCTCCACGCCGGCGACCGCGGCCTGCGGGGCGAGGGCAGGGGCGAACTGCTGGAAGACCCCGTAACCGTAGAAAGTGAGTATGAGAACGCCGATCAGGAAGCCCAGGTCGGCGAACCGCGTAACGACGAAGGCCTTCTTCGACGCCGCCACGGCCGACGGCCGGTCATAGTAGAACCCGATGAGGAGGAAACTCGAAACGCCCACCAGTTCCCAGCAGACGTACATCTGGATGATGTTCGGGGCGACCACCAGGCCCAGCATGCTCGCCGTGAAGAGGTTCATGAACGTGAAGAACCGCCCGTAGCCGCGGTCGCCGTCCATGTAGCCGATGCTGTAGAGGTGAATCAGGGCGCTGACGGTCGTGACGACCACCATCAGCAGAACCGAGATGGGATCGACCAGGACGCCCATGCTTGCGGTCAGGCCCGCCTGGAACCGCAGCCACTCGAAGCTCCACGGAACGAGCGTCGGGTGCTCGCCGCCGGGCGGATACAGGTGGAAGTACTCCCATGCGACCATCCAGGCGACGACGGCCGCCGCCGCCACCGACAGCGTTGCGACGATCCCGGCCGCCTTCCTCGACAGCGGGCGCACCAGCAGCCCCACCACCGCGAACGAAATGAGCGGCAGCGCCGGAATAAGCCACGAGTTTTTTAGGGCCCAACCCCAATCCATGAGTCCACGCTCGCTTAGTACCGCCCCCCATAAGTGGGGGGACGGGAATCCACTCTCCTGTGGTGCCACGGCTGCGCTGTTTGCAGCCGTGTCGCCGCCCGAACGACCACGGCTGCAAACGGCGCAGCCGTGGCACCCGGCTTAAAATTTCATGATGTCCATGCGCGTGACGTCAACCGTTGACCGGCGACGGAACAGGGCCACGAAAATGGCCATGCCGACCACGACCTCGGCGGCCGCAACGGCTATGACGAAGATGGCCATCATCTGGCCGTCGACCTGGCCGGGGGCCACGTAGTGGTTAAAGACCACGAAGTTCAGTGCCCCTGAGTTCAGCATCAACTCCACCGCCATGAGGACGCCGATCGCGTTGCGGCGGCTGAGCAAGCCGTACAGGCCGATTGAGAACAGGATCGCGCTCAGGACCAGCCAGTGGCCGGCGCCGGGGGCGATTGTCTTCAAGAGTTCGGTCATGGCCGGCCTCCCGTGACGGCCTTGTCGCTCTGGCTGCGGGGCAACTGGCCGGTCACCTCGCCGGGCAGGTCGCCGCCGCTCGTCAGGGGCTGGTTGCGCGGCGGGGTCTTGCGGGCGATGACGATCCCACCGATGATCGCCGCCAGCAGGAGCAGCGAGATGATTTCAAATGGGAGCACGTAGCCGCCCGCGCCGGTGTCGAGCAGTTGACGGCCTATCGCCAGCGTGTTGTCGGCCGGGCCTGCGGCGCCCGGGCGCGGCTGGAAGTTCGAGGACCAGAAGATCAGGCCCGACAGTATGAGGAACGCGATCGAGGTCGTGCCGCCCAGAATCATGCGGCCCACGGTGGGCTTGTCGACCAGCAGGTCCGCCGACCGCGTCAGCATCACCGCAAAGACGATGAGCACCACGATGCCGCCCACGTAAACGAGCACCTGGATGCCCGCGAGGAACTCCGCGCCGAGCAGGATGTAGAGGCCCGCGCTCATGGCGAGGACGCCCATCAGGTAGATGGCCGCACGCAGCAGCCGCCGCGAGTTCACGACCGCCAGCGCCAGCACCACCGCCGCGGCGCCGAGAACGTAGAACAGGATCGTGCTGGTGGCCTCCTGGGGCGTCACGGGGCACCTTCCTCCGGCGTGTCGGTCACGGGCGTGACGGGCAGGGGCCGGATATTCGGCAGCGGATGCCCGTTCAGGGGGACCGGACCGCCGTAACGGTCGCGCGGCGTCATGGCTTTCCGGCGTGCCGCAGGGTCGGGCTCTTTGAGCATGGCGTTGGCATGCGGCCCGGCGTAGGTGTTGAGCGTGAACACCAACAGGCGCCGGTCATACACGGCGTTTTCGAAATCGTGCGTCATGGCGAGCGCGCCGAACGGGCAGGCCTGGACGCATGCGTTGCAGAAGACGCAGGAGTCCAGCCGCCAGATGTAGCGGTCGAGGGCGACCTTGCACAGGCTGCCGCCCGATCCGCTGATGACCTTGATGGAGGCGTTCGGGCACGCCCGCTCGCACATGCGGCAGGCGGTGCACAGGTGGTACCCGTTTTCGTCGCGGTTGAGGCGGAGCATGGCGCGGTACCGCGGCGGGAACTTCAGCGTGGCGCGGTTCTCGGGATACTGCTGCGTGACGATCTTCGACGGATGAACGAGGTAGTTGAGGGTGACCCCGAGGCCGTCGAGCAGGCTCTTGGCGGCCCCGAGCAGGTCTCGCTTGATGCGCGGCGTGACGGCCACGGGTATGGTCTTGCCCGCCAGGACCCGCTGCTCGTGCCTTATGTCTTTGAAATCTACGCGACCCATATTGTTGCTTTCGATTACTACCGCACCGGCTGTGGCACGGCTGGCTTGTCCAGCCGT
>Ga0209777_10007340_pt1 | contig 12253 bp, 9 predicted proteins | sample FrelakmetHBP12HB_FD_187147 | JGI IMG/M metagenome (GOLD analysis project Ga0209777, IMG submission 187147) | Freshwater lake sediment microbial communities from the University of Notre Dame, USA, for methane emissions studies -HBP12 HB (SPAdes)... | ecosystem: Environmental > Aquatic >... | reverse complement strand
TCCGATCTGGTTACGACGCGAACTCGGAGGACCGCCAGAACGGCGGCAACGGCAACGCGGGCAAGGTTTTCAGAACCTCGGACTCTGGAAAGCACTGGAAGAACATCAGCGGGAACATGGACGCGGCGCACGGCCTCGACGTCCCCATGGCCTGCCTCGCCGTTGACCCCAAGAAAGAGAACCAGCTGTGGGTCGGCACGGACACCGGTGTCTACTCCACCGGAGACGGCGGCCAGCACTGGGAGTCGTACCGCGGCAACATGCCCGTCGTGGCCGTGATGGGCCTGGTGGCCAATCGCACGACGGGGTACCTGTGCTGCGCCACGTTCGGGCGCGGCGTGTGGAGGAGCCCTCTGAAGTAGTGAGGAGTGAGGAGTGAGGAGTGAGGAGGGAGGAGTGAAAAGTAAAAAGTGAAAAGATAAGTCAAGTCCCAGTTGCTGTCACTGCGAGGCCGCAGGCCGCGGCAGTCTTCCGTCATAAGGATGCATCGTGCTTGTCCTCGTTATAGCCCTGGCGGCGGGCGCCCTCGCCATCGTCCTGGTCCTGACCGTCGAGAGGTGGCTGCTGCCCATCCTCAACATTCTAGACCGCCTCCTGACGCGGATCGGTTTCGGAACGTGGTCAGCGCGCTGCCTCACGAAGGCTGAGGAGTGGGTGTCCAAGAGGGCTGGAAGACGGACCCGGCGCGTGTGACGGGGGCCCCGGATGCAACTCCTCTTCTGCGTCCTCATCGGGTTGGCCTTTTTGCCTGTTCTCAAGCTTCTGAACCTGATCTTCGTCATCGTGGCCGCGGTGAGCGCCGGCAAGGGGGAGCACTACCGGTACCCCATCGCAATTCCGTTCCTGAGGAAGTAAGGGTCTCCGATCGGCCTGGTGGACACTTTGTCGGCAGGGATGGAGCCTTGCGGCCATTCATTCCATGTTGAGTTCAGAATATCGCTCTTCGTGGCCGTCTTCCTGAAGACATCATCGAAGCGGAACCCCTGAAGGATCTCAAGCGAACTATGAGCTAGGTCGTCAATGGAGATCCTTCCCTTGGGGTGCTTCTAAGTAGCCGTCAGGATGACGGGTTCGCTGCAAGACGAGCGCATTTGACAGAAACATCGTACTGAGCCTGCACAGCCATGCGCCCCGGCCTCCGTGCTAAAATCCAGCGCGGAGGGATCTCATGAATCAGAAGATCTTCGAACAGATCAGGAATGAGAATATCGAGTTCGTGGACCTGATGTACGCCGACCTTTTTGGCGGGTGGCACCACGTCACGGTGCCCGCGGAACGCTTCGACGAGGGCCTCTGCCAGAAGGGCGTGGGCGTGGACGGATCGTCGGTTTTGGGGTTCCGCAAGGTGAAAGCGGGGGACATGGTCCTCGTCCCGGACACGCAGGCCCACTTCAAGCATCCCTTCGCGGAGCACCCTACGCTCTGCGTCCTCGGCGACCTTGTGGACGTGGGCGCCAAGGAGGGCTTTTCGAGGGACGCGCGGTACGTGGCCCGAAAAGCCGAGCGGTACCTGGGCCGGATGCGCAAGGGCGAGCGGAGCCTCTGGCTGCCCGAGCTCGAGTTCTACCTCTTCGACAGCCTCGAAGTCTCAGGGAGGCCGGGCCACAGCGGCTACAAGATCCTCTCGCGGGAAGCGGGGGCCCTGGACGGAGAGCCTCGCGTGCCCGAACACGAGAACCTCAAACGCGGCTACCACAGCGCTTCCCCCGAGGACCGATTCGAGGACATTCGCTCCGAGATGTGCTCCGTCCTCGCCCCCGTAGGCATCCCGGTCAAGTACCACCACCACGAGTGCGGCCCCGCGGGGCAACTCGAGATCGAACTGAACTTCATGCCGATGGTGAAAACGGGGGATGGCGTCGCCCTCGCCAAGTGGATCATCCGGAACGTTGCGGACCGCCGGGGACTCGTGGCAACCTTCATGCCCAAGCCCTTGTATGGCGAGGCCGGGTCGGGGCTCCATTTCCACCAGTACCTCGTGAAGAACGGCGTCTCGGTTTTCTACGATCCCAAGGGAGCCGCGTGCCTCTCCAAGGTGGGCCTATGGTACGTAGGCGGTCTCATCGAGCACGGGCGGGCGCTGTCGGCCTTCGCCAGTCCATCCACGAACTCCTACAAGCGCCTCGTGCCCGGTTTCGAAGCCCCGGTCCGGCTGGCCTATTCCGTCGGCAACCGCACGGCGGCAATCCGAGTGCCCGGCTACGCCATCGGCCCGGAAAATACGCGTATCGAGTACAGGCCGCCAGACGCCACATGCAACGCCTACCTCGTCACGGCCGCCATGCTCCTCGCGGGGCTTGACGGCATCAAGCGCAAACTGGACCCTGGGAAGCCCTTATCCGAGGACCTTTTCAGGCTCTCGCAGAGACAGCTCGGCGACATACCCGCCCTTCCCGAGAGCTTGGGCGAAGCCCTGTACTCCCTGGAAAAGGACAGCGGCTTTCTCCTCGAGAGCGGCGTTTTCACGGAGGATCTGCTGGAGTCCTGGATCAACCTCAAACGCGCGGAGGACCGGGAGGTATCCCAAAGGCCGCATCCACGGGAGTTTGAGCTCTACGCAGGGATGTGACGCTCCAAAGGTGTCAATGACGGCAACTGGGATTGGGCCAGCCTCACTTTGGTCGGGCCTTCTTTTCCGCAAGCGCAGGCACAAGTGCGGTTGACTCCGTGGCACCCCTTGCGTACACTACCCCGTGCTCGGGAGCCGGCATAGCTCAGTCGGTAGAGCAACTGATTCGTAATCAGTAGGTCCGCGGTTCGAATCCGCGCGCCGGCTCCACTTTCTCCTTTATTATCAATAAATTACATGCAAGGAAATTGAAAGGCGCGCAGGGCCATTTCTTCTGGTAGCCGCCTGGTAGCCACTCGGGAGAGGTTTCGCTGCGCCCTGCCCGCTACCGGCCTCCAAGGAGGGCGAGAGGGGAACAGGTCAGTGGGGGAGTATGCTCTCGTGGCCATGGCGACCTCCTCACATGTTGGCCTGCAACAAGCCTCCACTCCACCTCCCTGCGGGGGTCACGGGTCGGCTGCGCAGGCCTGGCGAGGCGACATGCCGATATAAGAAACCCCTCGAGCCTTTTCCTCGCGGATTTTAGGGGGGATTGCCAAGGGGACCCTTGACTATCTTCAAGCCCCCAGGCCTCACCCAGAACAAACACCTGCTGGCTAGGACTTGAGTTACACTGTCTTGGGTGGAAAATGAAGGTCAAGCTGGCCAGGCCCATCCTGCACTTCTGGTGCTCGGCCCCCGTCGCGGACGAGCGTAGAACGAAAACATATCCGTCAGATCCCCTGGTGATAGTGCACCAGAAGCGAGAGCAGATGCTGCTTGCCTGCCTTTAACTTGCCAACCAATAGCGCAAAACTGCACTTCAACGAGTCCTAGCTCCAGGGGTCCACTACTAGGCCGCAATCATAAGTAGGGCATCAGCCTCGCACATTACGGCGGCAGCAAAATCTCTTTTCTCAATCGCCAAGACCGCGCCTCCTAGTCTTGGATATGTGAGATTTAGGTGAGCCATCCGTGCTTGCACACTCTTAATGGCCGCAGTGTCTTCGTTGCGAGCAGCTAGGTGCAGTCTCAGCACCATGGCCAAGTACTGAGCTTGAGCGTCCTGCAAGTCTGGCATTCCAGACAGAAGTTGTTTTGCTTCGTCGGTATTGTCATCTGCTAGGAACCATAGGGTTGCGGCCATGCGCAGAATGGCTATTTCCTCGTGAGAAGCAACGGCATTGGGAAATGCCTCTACCAAGTGCTTCCTTGCGTCCGCATATCTCTTCAGCTTCAAAAGAAGAAGGCCGCGACAGTATGGCCGTAGCCACTCTTGCCACGAGCTGCTGCTGCTGGTTTCTGGCAAGTCCTTCAGGCCTTCCGACTCCATTCCCATTAGGCCGAGGATGGAGCCGCGAATGAACCTCGCTTGTGTTGCAAACGGATACTCCGCTATTACCTCGTCAACGACCTTGAAAGCCCCCGTGAAGTCCTCCTTTAGTTTCAGGACATTGCAAAGTCCTAACTGATAGATGGCTCTATCTCTGCTGCCGACACTTGATCGTTCCAGTACCTCCACGTAAATTCTCATCGCCTCGTCGAGGTTGCCACGCCTCTTAGCTATCTCGGCGATTCCTACCAGAGCTCGATCTTCACTTCCTGTGAAAGGCAGTGGCCCTCTGCGCGCCTTATCGATCAACTCTCCATATGCATCCAGGGCCTCCTGAGTACGCCCGGACCTCCTCAAATTGTCTGCGACAGCCATGCGAATGGCAGGCGCATTTTCCCAGCCAGGTATTGCCTGGTAGACCCGAATCGCTCGAAAATAGTCGCCTCTCTCAGCATAGATATCTGCAACTGATGACGCTGCCACGTCCCTTTCACCGTCTTCTGCAGCTTGCTTTAAAATCTTCAACGCCTCATCGTACTTTCCTTGGCGCTTAAGGTGGTCTCCAAGCTGAATCAGCATCCACGCGTCATCGGGATCTATTTGCCGGGCGATTTTCAGGCATTCCGCTTCAAAGTCCACCCTAAACAGATCAGCAGACTGTTTGGCGATGTTGCAAAGGGACTTGACGGCAAACTCCTTGCCACCCTTGACTCGAGTCTGCCGATTAACCAATTGTTGGATGAACTTCTTGGCATTTGCGTCTTGACCCCTTGCAATGGCTCGCACAATACCATTGATTTCCTTTTCTGCCTGAGTAAACGCTTCATGAATGTCAACGGTCCGTGTTTGTTCTTCCGTCTCTTCTATTGATGGTCCGTCATTTGGTCTTGCCTCTTGCGGCATTAGTCTCTCAGCCTCGGGAAAGAGCCGGGAAGCAAGTTCGTTCCCTAGGATCGGGATCCCTGATCTCGCCCGAGGCGTCTTGAAATGAAAGGCCATGAGATTCCAATAGTCCAGGAATTCTCTCTTGTCTCTCGCCTCAAGAAGGGGGCGTATACCCTGTTTCTCGATGACCGTAAGCCAGATCATCTCTTTGGTTTCCGAAAATGGATCAAAGAGATATTCTTCAAGAGAAAGCCAAAGACCAACAAGTCTGCTAAGTAGGGGCTGAAGACTCTGCAATTCATCAAGAACCGAGCCTACTGCATTCAAACCAGAGGCCAATGCAAACTTCGCCAGCTTGGAAGTTCCCTCGCAGGAGGTTAGGGGTGCAATGAGAAGCCGGTTGAGAACCCTTCTTGATGAGACCTTGGTGGCAAGTAACTCCTCGACGTGCTCCAAGACTCTCTGTTGAACTGATGCCTCAAGGCCGTTGATGGCAAAGCGAAGAAGGGAGGTCACTCGATCGGTCCAGTATTCCATTGCGGCCAAAGCAAGCAATGCGGTGGGGTCCGAGCCCTCAATATCCCGCCAGTCCTGCGCCGCGGAATGGCAGAATCTACTTTGTTCCGGATCGCGCTCCAGGCCACTTGCGATATCGAAAACAACATATTCCGATGTCCCGGATTTCGGGATGAGAACCACACCAGCACTAGGTGAACAGATGGCATTCATTTCACTTGCCCCCGATGGGAACGGAAAACATCCATCGCTACGTCCAGATCCAGTTGTTCGTTCCTGCTCAAGTGTACTCCGCTGGCAGGGACCAAAGATTCTATCGCGTTTCTATCGAAGCCTTCGTAGGTATGGGCCTCAATAAACTCATCCTTTGCTCGGTTCTTGCCATCGGAGCAAATTAGTATGTCTTGCCAAACAGATTCGACCTGTCCTAGCCGAAGGGAATCCACGACCTTCGCCAGGGCCAACTGGTGGCGTTGCAACCAACAGCCAATTGAACCCTCATGGATCTTGCCTCCCGCAGTCAGTTGGTGCATCTGGACAAACCTATACGAGTTTGTCTCTAAAAAGGATGTCCTCTTAGCGACGGCAGAGTCTCGCAACCGGCAATAGACTTCGCCATAGGTAGCCAAACCACTCTCGGTCAAAGATAATGCCCCATAGATGATGTGGTCCGCATAGCTTCCAAATAGCTGGCCCCCAACGGCACATCTCGTTCGATCATCCTCAGTAGCTGACGGCTTTCGGACATGGGCACCCACAAGCTGCTCATAATTTGAGTATAGCTTTCTGGGATCTTCAAGCAATCCCCTAGCCACGCCCGGCGACATTGAAACCACAACGCCCGATTTCTGCTTCAGGATATTCTCCAATGCTTCGAATTCTCTAAGGCATCCAGCCCTACTCGCCTGCTCGCGGGCAGTGTCGTACCTATCGGCAAGAGCCTTGATGTTCTCGCTTGTGTGGCACTGGCGAACATTTGGTGCTCCGGCGTCAGCTTTGCAGGTGGGGCAGTGGCGCTCCGCTGGTACGAGCTCTGCACCACAGTCGAAGCAGGGTCCTTCAGGGGTTTGCAATCCTGGCGGCACGATTGTTGTCCGTTGCCCTCAGTGCAAGGGCTCTGTCAAACCAAGCCTGCTCGTGTTTGCCCGCAAGAACCACATCCGTCTTCGCCTTAATAGTGTCAGCATCGGGTTTATTACCTACCGTACCCAAGATACTTCATGGGCAATAGCTTAGCAAGGATCTTGAGTTTGGGTTAGGTGCACTTCTTCGCTCGCCTCGCACATGGCTTTGGGGAGGGCCGCGCCCTTTGCCATTGAAATGCCCAAGGGGGCGAGGGGCAGGGGGGGACCCGCTAGCGGGGGGGTAGGTCTACCCCGGGCTGGGCGAGGCCCGGAGGTTATGAAGACGAGGCGAGCGAGAAGCTGGGAAAGGCAAAGCGATTCGGGGTTGCTTCCGAAAGATCTACCTATCCCGAATCTGCCTTGAGTCTCGGCGAGGGTTGGCTTTCTAGGCCAGCCGTATAAGGAAACGCGCGGAGAGGATCGCGCAGATGCTCTTACTCCCGAATTATCATGAGAATCATGGAGTTGACTCCATTTTTATCATGGCCGTGACGAAGCGTCGCTTACACGCCGTCGCTGCCCCGGAAAGGAGGCCGAGGGACTTGACAAGTGTTACCATGGGAGATAACATGTAGCTATGGGGAAGGTCCGGCGAGGAGGGTTCGTTTTCTTCACGTGGGTGAGTGACCACGGCCCCAGGCACGTGCACGTATACCAGGATGGGGTGCTTGTCGTGAAGTGGGACTTGGATAACTGGGTGGTGATGAAAGGAGAAGCATCCGAGCGCGTGCTAAAGATCATCAAGGAGCTCGAGTCGGAGGGACTACTATGAAGATCCTGTCCGTTAAGACGAACAACCGGCGAAGATGCTTTGAGGTTGGCTCCCGCACTGGGACTTTCAACTTCCCGTTCGTGAAGTGCCACCCGCGACCTTCCTCAAAGGACCTGGTGGACCGAGTCTTCGTGGACCCGGAATTTGGCCGTGAGGCTTTCACCTTTGTGTTGAAGTCGGGACAAGAGGGATCGGTCCACATCGAGCAGGTTTTGGAGTTCAACAAGGACCCCTCCTATCTGCGTGATCTGGTCGTCTACCAGCTTACCCTCGAAGCCAGGAGGTGCTTCTCGGAGTCCGGGCTGTCCAAACGGGAGGCCATTCGGCGGTTGCATACGTCCGCCCCTCAACTGTATCGGCTTCTCGATCCCGCCCAGGCCAGGAAGTCCGTCGATCAGCTCCTGCGCCTTCTGAGCGTCCTTGGCCAGGAAGTGCAGGTCAAAGTCTACGCCAAGAGCGCCTAGGGAAGCGGAAAAGGAAAAAGAAAGGGGCCCAAAGCCTGGGCCCCTCATCGAAGTGCAGAGCCTTTCGCTGAAGTTCACGGTCCCATTTCGGGTCCAAAAAAAGTGCAAGTAAAGTGCAGGTTTGAAATCACGAAATAGCAGATTTCCGAAAAGTCCCTTAAAGTGGGTTGGGTCGGATTTGCCATCTGCTGTATGACTCCTTTTGAGTAGGCTGGACTAGGTGGAAGTCCTGTAAAATCAATCACTTGGGATCCTAGGCAGGGGGTCGCCGGTTCAAGTCCGGCCAGGCACACCATATTTATCAAATAGTTACGCGTATATTTTGGGCCGCCAAAAGGCGGCCATTTTGCTCTACGCACAGCCTACGCACAGCCAAGGACCATTTCGACCTCACTCTTAGTCCTCATGATTCCTGTCGTGGTTTGGAGTGGACGAGTCAGTTCCTGCCGCACTTGTTTGGGGAACGGTGGGCTGTTTGGAAGTGATGACCGGTATTGTGCCACTCCCACTAATCGTCCTTGCCTTCCCACTTGCGGCATACCGCTTCGACAGGCACCGCTGCCGGATTTGGGTTAACCCAATACGCGTAGAACTTAGGATCTCGACTTCTTGGGATTGGTCTGGCCTCCCTTATCCGCGCCAGTACAGGTGCTCGGACGCATTCGCCTAAGATCAGTGCCGTTTGAGGTGCGAGAGAGGAAACCTGTCCCAGAAGAGGGCCGTAGATCGCAGGGACGATCTCCTTGAAATAGCGCAAGTCCTCGGGGTTCTGGAGGCGGTGCACGACAAAACTGCTGCACTGAGAGAGGACGGTTTTTGAAAGCTCGCTGGGTCGCTGTGAGGCGACTACAAGGCTTAAGCCGTACTTTCTTCCCTCCCGGGCTATTCGCTCGAACACAACTCGTGAAATGCTCTCGTCGTCATTATACCGCTGCTCGTGGATGTAATTCTGGGCCTCTTCAAGCACGAGCACTACCGGAAGCGAGCCGCGTAACGCTTTTCCTGAATGCTCCCCAAGTCGTTGTAGAAACTCAAGGATCAGTCGACCAATTAAGGCCGTGACGTTTTCGAGGACTTCGGAAGCAAGTAGGCTCAGGTCAATGATCACGACCTTCTTACTTCCTCCATTACTACGTTGACGATCATAGAATGGCAATGCGCCTTTCGGCACCTGCTCGAGCGAGGACATCTCCTCCGGGCCTCCTTGCAGGCCCAGGATGTCGCGGATGAAGGCAGCCAAAGAGTGAGACGACTCTGGCCACTCGCCAGCAATGGGTCCAAACAGAAACTCGAATCGCGTATCCTCAAGGAGCCGGTAAATGCGCATCAGCATTGTCGCGCAGTAGTCTCGGGTGCGCCCTCCTCCGGATTCCTCTCTTTGCATCGCACTTGCCAGAGAGTCTCGAACGAATGCTGTCTTCCTAAAGAAGACGGGGGTGTCTGCGGATACTGACGGTCCTTTGCCTCCGGAACCCGATTCTACCAGGGCATCAACCACAGGCTGAAGCGAGGCTCGCACTAACTCCTGAACTGACAACGGCAGGGGCTTCGAAAACCGCCTCCCGTCAGGTTCACCAACAAACCGTCGTGCATTGACCGCGATAGCGCTGAGGGCCTTTGACAAGGCAGCGAGTGCATCTCCCGAAATCAAACCAGCGGACGGCGCCTCACGGTCAAGGTAATCCTTGCAACCTGTGGCCAGGTCTTCAACTTCGGTTGAAGTTTTGCCCGACTCATCAGATAGGGCTACTATGCGATACAGGTCGCGCAAAAGAAGTTCCTTAAGCCGGATCGCTTTGCCCTGAGGCAGAGAGGGGGAGCGAGAGAGCCGCAGAGCGTCTAGCAAGACGGGGCGCTGGACATTGGGCCCCGCACGAAACAGTCTCACAAAGTCCTCCGCGTTCATGAACCAATACGGGATGACAAGTCTGTCATTAGACTCTGCAGGATCTGAAGGAATATAGAGGCATTTGGGCTCGATGTCGGCATTGTATGTTGCCTCAATCGGGTCATTTAGGAAAGCCTCGCGGTATTCGCCGTTTGTGTCCAGCACAACGATGTTGGTTTGAAGTACCTCAGGGCGTTGTAGGATGGCCTGTATGATTGCCGCGATAGTACAGGACTTGCCTGAGCCTGTGCTTCCTAAGACGGCTGCATGTTTGCCGAAAAAGGCATCGGGGTCAATTTGGACGGGAAAGTCCTCAATTACTGCGGATCGCCCGACTTCAATGCAAAAGCCAGGGATTTTCGGATCGGCTGGTGCAGCGCCGGGTTCATCACGAATATCGAAAATCGTCTGAAGATCGCCCTTTGTCGCTACGTGGGCGGGATTGTCGAGGACCGGGAAGGTGGCGATGCCCTGGGTAAACGTGCTGCCGTCTATCGTCCCGATCAATGTCGCCTTCATGAGGCGTCTTGCCGAGGGGAGCGTCACCATTGTCCGGTCCGCTTTGAGTTCGGCCTCTTCGACGAGGACGACCCTTGTAACGATCGCTACTAGACGCCGTGCACCAACCGGCAGCATTACATAAGAGTTGATCTTCCCTACCTCCCTGGCTCCCTCATATGTGCTTTGCGTGAGGGCCTTTAGCTCCCGACTGAGTTCGATAGTTACCTCGGCGGTGTCAACCGCTACCACGCGCCCAATCTCAAAGTCACTTTCCATCTTCATCTCCCGCATCGGGCGATGGGTCGGCCCCATAGCCAAGCGCGCGGTAGGTGGCAATTACCTTGCCGAGAATCTGCTGATCATGAAGGTCTGGGAGCACATGCTCAACGAAGGCTTTAAATGTCCCGAAGGTCTTGCCGCCAAGCACCCAAAGCCGGCCGTCCCTCCTCGCCCGCAGTCTGGCGACGAACCTGTCAGATTCCGGATCAGGGTCGGGCGGGGAGGGTTCAACCACTACCAATGTGAAGCTTGGAATAGCCAAAGCCTGGCGGATGATAGTGTTGACATGTGGATCACCAAACCCATAGCCGATAACGATGAGGGTAGACTGCGGCCGGACAACCGAAGCAGCAAATCGCCTGAACAGTTCCGCATAGGGCATCCCGAGAGTCTCGCCATACTTGGCAGGGGTCGGATAGACCAATATCCGGCTACCTTCCGGCGGCTGGGCTTGGACAGAGACGCCGTAAGGGTTGTCCCAAGTGGGACTCTCCGACACCCAATTCACGGAGCCATGGAGTTTGTAGAGGTGAACTACTCTATCCAGCCGGTGGACACGCCCTTCTGTTGTGTCCCCTGGGAAGTATAAATCGTGATCGTATGCCTCGGGCCGGAAGACACGACGTTCCGTACCCACGAACCCATCTAATAGCACAATTCCGTTGGCATCAGCGGCTTTTTCGACGAGGAGGTCATAGTTTAGAGTGAACAACGCCGTGCGTCGAAGATTCAAGGGCCGGGTCAGCACCTTCTTGAAAAAGTCATTAAAAGGAGCCAGAGCGACTTCGTCCTCGACACCCCGAGGAAGGCAGCATGCACTCACAAATGCTGCCATGGTCTCTTTTAGGCACCGTTCAAGGCCCGCCTTGGTTATGGCGACCGCAGGCGTCCCATCAATCCGGAGTCGGCTGTCTGAGTTCGTCAGGATTTCATTCCAGCGGTACAAAAGCGACAGCAAATTCTCAAACGCCACGGCGATTTGGGCGCTGCTTCGTTTCTTCTCGTCGCTTTCCGCTAGTGCTTTCTCCAACTTCTGCTTGCGTTTGAGTATTCCATCTCGGCCCAATGGCAGGTCAGTGCCATCGGGTGCAAGCCGTCGAATGGCAAGGTAAAACACAGCGAGCCACTTTGCGACACGTGCCCCCGAGGCACCTGCGTCCAGTAGTACCTTTTCGACCTCAAGCGGTACCTTCCCCAGAAGGACACCACCTGCATCTCTTGAGACGCCTGCACCGAAAAGGAAGCTGAGATGGTCAGTCTTTAGAAGCGTCCCAATCCGGACTTTAATGTCGCGAAGCACGCTGTTCCATGTTCCCGCCAGCCTGCTGCGCTCTTCATCAGAACCAGGCGGCTGCTTGTACTCTTGCCTAGGCTTTGCCAGTTGGTCTTCTCCAGCAATCTCAAAAACACCGTTGGCTAAGTCTTCAAGCGCCTTCTTAGCGCATCCCTCGAGATCAGTCATTTTATTCCTTCCCCCTTCCACTCCTTGGCTCATTAGTTTCTGCGGTAACAAGTTCTCTGATAGGACCAAAAACAAGATAGGCTCTTTCCCTGTGCAGCCATTTGGCAAGAGGCGCCTGATGTCCTAACGAAGCGCGCGTACTCTTGAGGGCGCTCGTAAGTAATGAAAGTCTTCAGAACCAACTCTTTAAAGTCTTGCCCATGCATCGAGGTTTCCTGCATTGAAGGCGGCGATGTAGCTCAGGATGAGATCGCGGGTGCGGTGGCGGCCGAAGCGGGCCTCGTCTTGCCGTTGGACGATTGGGAAGGTGGAGATGACGTAGTCGGCTTCTTCGCGGTCCAGACCGTAGAGGATGAAGAAGAGGGCGTTGAGCTGGCACTGAAGGTGGAGTCGGCGGTCCTCGTCCCACTTGAAGGGCGGACCGGTGAAGCCCATGTCGCAAGCGAAGAAGGCCATATCGTTGGCTGTGTAGGTCAGCTCT
>Ga0209777_10007339_pt1 | contig 12254 bp, 12 predicted proteins | sample FrelakmetHBP12HB_FD_187147 | JGI IMG/M metagenome (GOLD analysis project Ga0209777, IMG submission 187147) | Freshwater lake sediment microbial communities from the University of Notre Dame, USA, for methane emissions studies -HBP12 HB (SPAdes)... | ecosystem: Environmental > Aquatic >... | reverse complement strand
TGGTGCTGAACACCGCCGCGGCGGCCAACCTTGGCGGGCTGAGCTTCAAAGGGCCGGCTCGGCCGCGAGCAGGTCCTTTCGCGCGCGACAGTGGAGCTGATGACGTCAGACCAACTGACACCCGGGCAACGCGCAGGCTCCGAAGTTTTTTTCGGCACGTTTCGCAGCTGGGGCTTTGGAATGGCGGTGGACATTCAGCGGAATGAAATCTTTCGGACCCCGGGCCGATTCGGCTGGGACGGCGGCCTCGGCACATCGGCATACACCGACCCTGCCGAAGGAACGATCGGCATCCTCTTCACGCAGCGAATGATAGATTCGCCGGAACCGCCGAAGGTATTCACTGACTTCTGGACCCTGGCGTATGGGGCAATGCGATAGGCAATAGGCCCGTTGTGGACCCGCGTTGTTTCTTCATGTACGCCCTGCACCATCATGTTCCAGGTCAGCAATGACTTTCCCATATTTCGCTCTTTTGCTCCCCGCACTAACCGACATGCTGACCGCCAGAGCTTCGGCAATTTCTTCCTGATTTGCACCTGCCTGGACAACTGCTTTGTAATGATGATTGATGCAAGGCACACAATCCGCCATGACTGAACACGAGAGTGCGATCAGTTCTTTCGTCTTCTTGTCCAGAACATTTGCAGAATAGACTCTGTCTGAGAACTTGTCGTAGAGTTCATTTACATCTGTCAGGAGAAACATGTTTTTTGCCTCCCACTTTGTTGAGCCGCCGCGTCGCATGCGATCAAGCTTCCATCGACGTTCAGGATCTCATTGACTTTGGCAAAATGCAAGCACAGCTTGATCTTTGGTCTGCACGGCGGTACCGTTTCTCGAATTGATCTGCCGGCTTCCGCGCCGAAACGGTGTGAGGTGTACTGCATTTGGGCTTCGTGACTGGAAGCAGGACATTCCATCTGGACCTTGCCGATCAGGAGTGGTCCATCGAGGTGACAACGGATTCCCTTGCCCAGGTCCATCGACCACTCCTGGATCTCATGAATGCACGCGCCAGGGTTCGGGGCGGAAGGTTTGTTGTCTTCCTTGCGGGCCCGCCGGGCAGCGGGAAGACCACACTGTGCGCCGTCTGGGAGAGTCTCTCTGCGGAAAACCGACTGCTGCTTCCGATACAAACATTGCCGCTGGATGGATTCCACTACACCAACGAGTACCTGGCCCGAACCACGATGCCCGTGGCAGGCCAGGAAGTTCGATTGAGCAGCAGAAAAGGATGTCCGGAGACCTATGACTTGGCCGCAGCAAGAGAACGTCTGCTCGCGGTCCACAAAGGGGACCCCGTGTCATGGCCGTTCTACGACAGAAAGCTCCATGACCCGGTGGAGAACGCCATCAAGGTTGCACCAGGCGGAATCCTGCTCTTCGAGGGCAACTACCTCCTTCTCGACGAACCAGGATGGAGAGGTCTTGTCGAATACGCTGATCTCACGATTTTCATCGAATCATCGATTGATACTCTTCAAGATGCGTTTCAACGGCTCCTCAAGGGGGGAAAACCCTGTGATGAAGCCGTAAAGCATCACTTCTTTGTTGATCATGCGAACTACCGACGCATCATGGATCACCGGCTCGTCCCGGACATCACCCTGAGCATGAGCGCGGACCGGACCGTCGAGATCCGCAGGCATGGCCGAGTCTGAGAGCGTCGGCTCCTCTGTACAATGGACCGGTGCCGGATGGTATGATTCTTCCATGAACCGACGCGAACGTGTGCTCGCCGCAATCCGCCACGAGGAACCCGATTTTGTACCTTACAACTTTCACGCCACCGGCGCGGTCTATGAGAGTCTACGGGAACATTACGGCCTTCCTGACAACAATGCTGTCGTCGAGCTGGTCGGCAATCACATCGTAAAGATCGGAAGCGATTTCAACGTCAATCCATGGAGCCCTGACATCAGGATGGGGCAGCTGCCGAGCGGCGGTGCAATGACCACCTCGCTGGACGATTCCGGCGGGCTGCACGTCGATGAGTTCGGCTGCACGTGGGACCGAAGCAAGGGAATGCCGCATCCTGTGGCATATCCTCTGCATGACGAGCAGAGCCGGTTGGACAGCTATGTCATGCCCGATCCCTGGCACGAGGGGCGCTTTGACCAGGCCAGGAAGCTTGTCGAACGGAACAAGGGAGAAGTTTTCCTCTTTGGTAAACTGGGCATGTGCCTGTTCGAGCGCGCATGGAGCATCCGCGGGTTCGAGGAGCTGCTCGTCGATACAGCGCTGCGCCCCGAGTTCGTCGAGGAGCTCCTGGACAGGATCCTGTATGAATGGAACCTTCCGATCATCGATCAGCAGATGGATCTGGGAGCGGACGGTTTCTACTTTGCCGACGATTGGGGATCCAAGACGTCGCTTTTCTTCAGCACCGACATGTGGAGGAGGCTGATCAAACCCCGCCTTGCGGTGTGCTACCAGAGAGTGAAGGAGAAAGGCGGTATCGTCGGCCAGCATTCAGACGGGAACATTCTCGCGGTGATCCCTGATCTGATCGAGATAGGTCTGGATGTCCTCAACCCGATCCAGCCCTCCGTGTACGACCCGAATGTCGTGAAACGCCAGTACGGCGGCACGATCACCCTGTACGGCGGGATTGACGTGGAAACAACGCTGCCCTTCGGATCCCCGCAGGAAGTTGCCGCGGAGATGCGCATGCGGGCCGCAACGCTGGGAAAGGGAGGCGGCTACATCCTCCAGAGCTCGCACACCATCATGACCGATGTGCCGATTGAAAACGTTATCACCTACATCGAGACATGCCACGAGCTTGCCGGCATAGACACGGCTGCCGCGTTGAAGGCTGCGCAAGGCTCGCGATAGGGAGCTCAGCCCGCGAGGTCCTTTCCGTATCGCCTGGCTGCGTTGAACATCGCAAGCAGGTTCCTCCCGGGTACATCCGGCTGGACGTCGTGAACCGGGCACAGCACGTATCCTGAAGGTCCCAGCTCGCGTATCCGGCGCATCACCTCGTTTTCCACATCCTGGGGGGTTCCTCGGGGCAGCACAGCACTCGTGTCTATTGCGCCCCAGAAGCTGAGATGATCGCCAAATTCGTTTTTCAGGCTGATGGGATTCATGCCATTTGCGTTGACCTGCACGGGGTTCAGAATATCCACTCCAATTTCGATGAGGTCAGGGAGAAATGCGGAGATATTGCCGCAGGAATGATAGAGAAGCCGCGCCCCCGTCATTCGCTTGATCCCTTCGAAGTAGCGTTTCTGATAGGGTTTGATCATTTCACGATAAAGATCCGGGCTCATCAGTGAAGATTCGGACGTCGCCAGATCGTCTCCAACGAATACAACGTCAAGGAAGCCGCCCACTTCGGCAAGGAACAACTCATACCTCTTTAATTGGATTTCGAGCATCGACTGCATGAGGGCATGTGCAAAATCCTTGTTCAGGACGAGGTCCGTCAGGAACTGCTCGAACCCACGAAGGTACCAGCACGGTTCGAAAATACCGGTTTCAACCATGTCTCCGACAAGGGCGTACTCATTCTCCCGGTCGCGTTCGGCAGCTTCCTGTTTCAGCCCTTTGATCCTGTCAGGGTCCGCGGGATCCGGCCATTCAAATGTCTCCAGGTCCTTCGTCGACGCGTCCTTCAGCGGGCATTCCACGATATCGTAGTACAGCCCGCCCTCGGGCATGTGATAGGTGATGTTCCATTCGCTGACGTAGGTCTTCTGATCAATCACTCTCTTGACGGGGTGGGAGGAAGGTTTTCCGAAAACTCCACGGGTATCCACGCCAAGACGCTGGAGAACCTGCTCGTCCACTCTGACGATCTGGAAGTTCTCCATGATGAATCGCACGGTCGGCACATCGATCCCCAATTCCCGCTTCAAATCGTCATATGCAACTTTTGTCACCGTCGTGCAGTTTGTCGAGCCCAGGTCCACGGGGATCCGATCCAGGACTTCATGCTTGAGCGCTTTTCTCACCCTTTCACGCGACGTCATGTCGATGCCCACCCTTTCATGAAGAAGATTTCTGGCCGAACTGTATCTGCAAGCTTTCCGGGTTGTCAACCTTTGAGCATCAGCCTATACTCGCTGGGAGTCTATCGAACAGGCCGGTCTTGATTGGATAGATTGCCCAGCCCGTGAAAATAAACACCGTACTCCGAACATCAGTCTTGTCATGCGCGGTTCTCTCATACCTTGCGGCTTTCCTCCAAATGTCTCTGGGAGGACTTCCTGACAAGCTTCCAGAGATCTATATCCAGACCTTTCACATCTGCATCCTGCTGTCGTTGTGTCTGTCGATCTTCATGTTCTTTCTCCGTTCGTCGTTCCATCTTCGCCTCATCCTTTTCGTTCGAGCGGCTGTACTGCTGATCATCAGCTACCCCTTTCAGGAATATCTGCCAATCGAGCTTGCCCTCCTTATCGGGCTTCAGCTCGAGATAATTGGAAGAATGCGCCTGCCCTATGACGGCGTTCTGTCGGGAGCCATGGCGATTACCGGGATCCTCTTTCTCAGACTGCCCAGGCGCTTCCTGCTTCCAGGGCAATCTGGTTTTCCGGAAATTTCGACGCACGAGCTCATTCTGTTCGGCTCCGCTCTTGTGGGCGTGACGGTGGTGGCATATATTCTCAAGCGAGCGTTCAGCCATATTCGAAAGCTGAGAGACTTGATTGCACAACTGAATGCCAACATCGGAGTGCTCACGAGTGCCAATCTCGCATTCCAGGAATTCGCAAACTTCGCCGAAGTCCTTGCCGCGCAAAAGGAACGGGAACGAATCACCCGTGAGATCCACGACTCTTCCGGGTACGCGTTCACGAACCTGATGGCCTTGATGGAAGTTGCCATCAGCCTGGGCGGCCTTGACGTGGACAAGCTCACGGACGTCCTGTACCAGGCAAAAAGGCAGGCTCGCGAGGGTTTGCAGGAGACGCGGAGGTCTCTCAGACGCCTGAGGGCCACGGAAGACGACCGGCTGAAAGGAATCAAAGCTCTGCTCAGGGTCTTGAAGACCTTCGAGCAGGTTACAAAAGTGAAAATTGGCCTCACCCTGGGCAATATTCGCTGGACGTATGGGACATCGATTGATGTCACGATCTATCGTATTCTCCAGGAGGCATTGACGAACTCGCTGCGTCATGGAAGCGCCAAGTCGATCCTGATCAGCTTCTGGGAGCAGCAGGGCAGCTTGATCATCAATATCAAGGACGACGGGAGAGGCGTGGAGAAAATAGAAAAGGGCATTGGCCTTGCCGGAATGGAAGAGAGGCTCGGCCCGCTTGGAGGTACGATCGAGATACCGAATCATCGGGACGGGTTCCATCTGCTGATTCGACTGCCCATAGGAGACGTCATACCGTAGATGACAGGCAAGATACGCGTTCTGCTGGCTGACGATCAAAGGCTGTTCACGGACAGCATTTGCACCCTTATCAAGAATTACGCGAAGGACATGGAGGTCATCGGCGTGGCGGCCACCGGAGCGGAAGCGGTAAAGCTCGCCCAGACGCTGCAGCCGCAAGTCATCCTCATGGATGTCCGAATGCCGGAGATGGACGGTGTGCAGGCGACACAGAATATTCTCAAATTCTCTCCGCAAATTCGCATCATGATGCTTTCCACCTTTGACGAGGACGATTATGTGCGGGAGGCGCTCCACCATGGCGCAGCCGGCTACCTGCTGAAGGATGTTTCTCCAACTGAGCTCATCGCCTCCATCCGTGCGATCAAGGAAGGGTCAGTCCAGATTTCTCCTTCCGTGGCGTCCAAGCTTGTCGAGCAGCTCTACGAACGCAATGGCAAGAAATCCCAGGGAATCGAATGGTACCAGACACTCAGTCAGAGAGAAAAAGAAATATTCATGCTGATTTCAAAGGGATACGGCAACACGCAGATTTCCCAGGAGCTCGGCATCGCCGAGCAGACCGTGAGAAACCACGTCAGCTCGATCTACGGAAAGCTCGGAATCAAGGATCGGTTCCAGATCATCCAATATGCGAATCAATTGGGGCAGAAATAGCGTTCTGTACTAGTATAAATGTACCGCGCTTCCTGGTACGAGAAAGTGACAATAGTAACTTCCATTTGGCAATTGACGGTGTTTGAATGAGCAGCCTCTGATCAAACTCAAAGAAAGGCAAGGAGGGCGAAAAACGATGTGGAAGCGTAAGAGTTGGGGTATTGTGATTGCAATGGTTTTTCTCGTATGCGCTGGGGCTTTTGCCAGCGGCACGAACGAGGCATCAAAGAAGATCACCTTGAACGTGCTGTCACAGCCGCGGCGGGAATGGGAGTACCTGGAGAAATTCCTCAGCGAGTTCAAGGCCAAGGAAGGCATTGACGTCAAGATAAGCTATTTCGCGGAGAACGAACGCCGATCGAAATCCAGACTTGACGCGTCCACCAAGGCGGGGCAATTCCAGGTCTATTACATCGATGAGGCCAATGTCGCCGAGTTCGCGCTGAACAACTGGCTGGTCCCCATCAAGAGCTACTATCCGGCGGAATACGACTTTGACGACTTCTCAAAGCCCCTGGTCAACGTCTTGACCATGAAGGGGGTCGCATACGGCGCGCCGATCTCCTTCGAAGGAAGCATGATATTCTACCGCAAAGACCTCTTTGAGAAGGACGGCATTGCAGTCCCCAAGACTCTTGACGAGTATATGGCTGCGGTGAAGCACTTCCAGAATCCTCCGGATCTCTATGGCACGGGAACAAGGGGTCTGCGCGGGTCTGGAATGAACGTGTGGAGGTTCAGCCCCTACCTGATCAGGTTCGGTGGCAGGTGGCTCGACGATGCCGGAAACCCCGTCTTCAATTCTCCGGAAGCAGTGAAGGCGGTCCAGTACTATATCGAGCTCATCAAGAACAGCCCGGGGCCCACCATGTCCTGGTCGGACGTCATGGACAATTTTGCGGCCGGGAAGGAAGCCATTGTCGAGTTCGCCAATCTGAAAGCGGACTACATCCTGGATCCGAAAGACTCCAAGGTCGTGGACAAGGTTGGCTTCGCCGCACCGGCGGGACCGCTTTCCAACATAGCGGTCCACGGTCTTGCCATCTCCGCCGCGGGGTGCCCAAGTGAGGACCTGCGCAAGGCGGCCGGGAAGTTCATCGGCTGGTGGACGAGCAAGGAGAACTCGATCAGGCGTGTGAAGAGTGGGAACGGACTGACAAACGGTCGCGTCTCCACTTTCGCAAGCCCCGAGTTCGCTGCCGCATACCCGCCTGCCTACGCCAAGGCGCAGCTTGAGATGATGAAGGTCCAGCAAATGTGCATCCTCCAGATTCCGCAGTGGCCGGAAATCGGAGACTACTTTGGCGTGAAGCTGGAAGAGCTGTTCACCAAGGCCTACAGCGGCCAGCAGTACGATATTCAGGCCGCCCTCGATGACGCGGTGAACTACACGAAGAACGTATTGAAGAAATAGCGGTCGTTGATCCAGGGTAAGCGTTCTGCTCTACCCATCATGTGCTGAATCGGCAAAGGGGCCCCGGAAGGGTTGAAAGGGCCCCTTTGCATTCTCTAATCTTCTATTCAGAGAGAGACAGGAAGAGATGTCCAAGAGACAGTTTTTTTATGCATTCATGGTGCCGACATTTCTCATTCTCTTTGCTCTTGCTTTCTATCCCTTGTTCACCGCGATCCGGATATCCCTTCAGAACTGGGACTTGCGGAACTCACGGCCGATTTCTTTTGTCGGATTGGCCAACTATATCGAAATGTTCAAAGACTACCGATTTCTCAATTCGCTGAAAATTTCCCTGTTCTGGCTGTGCCTGACGCTTGGCGGTTCCATAATTGTTGGGATGTTGCTTGCGCCGATTGTCCACGACAATGCCAAGGGAGCGCTGAAGAACCTCTGTCTCTTCCTCTTTATCATTCCTGCCATTCTTCCCCGTGTCGGGGCAGCATACATGTGGCGGCTCATGTATTCCCCCTCGATCGGAATCATCAACTACCTGCTTCATCTGGTCGGCATTGGAACGATCAGATTCCTGGAGACCCCCTCCATCGCCCTGATCTCGATTGCGCTCATTGATATCTGGCAATGGGGATTTCTCATCACGGCTCTCGGTGTGATCATGCTGGAGGACGTCTCTCCGGAGATCATCGAGGCCGCCAAATTGGACGGGGTGAACAAGGTCCAATTGTACCGGAGCATCATTTTTCCGATCATTTTCCCGATCTCTCTTCCCATCCTTTTCATCAAGACAATGGAATCCTTGCGGAGCTTCGATTTCATTTTTGTCCTCACCTCGGGTGGTCCCGGTATTGTCACAGAGACGCTGGACATGTACGCGTACTGGCAGGGGATCGGCAGCTCCGGTCGAATATCCTATGCTTCGAGCATGTCCGTGAGCATGGTGGTCATCTCCATCGTTATCCTCACAATCATCTGGAACAGGCTGGAAAAATGGCACGAGTAAGAGTTGGAAAGATTGCCGCAAAGGTTGTCATTATCCTCGCGTTGATCGTCGCTGTGGCGCCGATCCTCTGGATCATCTTCTCTTCATTCAAGTCTCGAATAGACATCATCAGCTCCCCGCCCAGGTTCATCTTTACGCCCGTGATGGATAACTACGCCAGGGTTTTCCAGATGGACACCATTGTCCAGGGCCTGAAGAACAGCCTCATCGTCGTGCCATGCACGGTCGCGCTGGGATTCCTCCTGGGTGTTCCCGTGGCCTACACCTTTGCGAGGTTTTCTTTCAAGCGGAAGAAAGATCTTCGCTTTTTCATCCTCTCTCTTCGATTCATGCCGCCGATCGCAGTCGTGATTCCTTTCTTTACCATCTGGCTGCGCCTGGGATTACTGGACACGAGAATCGGCTTGATCGTCACTTACATGACGATCTCCGTCAGCTCGATGATCTGGCTGGTGATCGAATGTTTCAAGAGAATTCCGATCGAATATGAAGAAGCTGCCCAGTTGGAAGGCCTCGACCATCTTCAAGTCCTCCTGAAGATATCCCTGAAAATTGCCCTGCCGAGCATCCTCGGAATGACAATTTTTGTATTCATTCTCGTCTGGAACGAGTTCTTCCTGGCATTTGTCCTCACCAGCCACAATGCGGTGACCATGCCGGTGGCTTCGGCGGCGTTCGCTGTTGTCGGAATGGAGGTCCCGTGGGGCCAGATCTGTGCCTCGATAACGCTTCTTCTCCTGCCACCCCTCGTCCTTTCCTATTTTTTCATGAAATACCTGCCGAACATCTTCAATCTCAAGTAGCGGAGGCGGGCAATGAAAGCTCTGGTTCTTGATGGAAAGAGGGATCTGAAGGTCCGGGATATCGAGATTCCCGAGCAACTCGGTCCTGATGGAGTGCGAATAGCGGTAAAGGCCGTAGGCATTTGCGGGAGTGATCTGCACTACTACGAGCTCGGGGGAATCGGAGATTTTATGGTGAAGTCGCCGATGGTTCTCGGGCACGAAGCCTCGGGAACCGTTGTCGCGATCGGCGCGAATGTCGCCTCACTGAGAGTCGGAGACCGGGTTTGCATGGAGCCCGGAATTCCCGATTCTCAAAGCAGGGCTTCAAAACGCGGGATGTACAATCTTGACCCGGCTGTCAGGTTCTGGGCCACTCCCCCGATCCACGGTTGTCTGCGCCCGACGGTGATACACCCAGCCGCGTTCACCTACCGGCTGCCTGATTCTGTGACATTTGCTGAAGGTGCAATGGTCGAGCCCCTGGCAGTGGGGGTCCACGCCGCCAACAAGGCCAGGATTTCAAACGGCCAGGTGGCGGCCGTGATCGGAGCCGGCACCATCGGGATAGTAACAAGCCTTTCTGCGCTCTCAGGAGGCTGCAGCAAGGTGATTCTGATAGACGTCATCCAGGAGAAGCTTGATTTTTGCAAGAGATATGCCAACGTCGTTCCTGTCAACGTTAAAAAAGAGGACCCGAACCAGGTCGTCCTTCGCGAAACAGAGAATTGGGGGGCGGATGTCGTGTTCGAGGCCAGCGGCGCGCCTGATAGTCTGAAGACGGCATTTCAAATGGCCTGTCCCGGCGGATGCGTGATTCAAATAGGCTGCCCGCCGCTGCCGGTCTCTTTTACGGTTTCCACCCCACAGGTGAAGGAAATTCGTCTTGAGTTCGTCCACCGGTATGCCCACGTGTTCCCTAGCGCCATCCAGCAATTGGGCTCCGGCAAGATCGACGTGAAACCGCTCATTACCGACACCTTCCCATTTGAGAAGGGCGTGGAAGCGTTCGAATACGCTTCTCAAAGAAACCCGCGAAGCATCAAGACGCAAATCACGCTGGCCTGACTGTAGGGCGCAGCCATGAACAGCCCGGTAAAGGTGGTGCCGATATGAAAGAGACACGCGTAGCCTGCTGCCAATTCGAGCCGACTCCAGGTGATGTCAAAGCGAACAGAAAGAAGTTAGAGAGCCTGCTTGACAGTTCACGACGTTCGGATCCCCACGTCGTCGTTTTCCCTGAAGTCTGCATCCAGGGCATTGTTCCTGCGGAGACGATTGCCAACACCGCGGAAAGCATCCCTGGTGACACATCAAAGCTCGTTTGCGCACTCTCAAAAGAATATGGCGTCTACTGCGTTGTCGGCCTCGCAGAGAAGCGAGGCGGAGACTATTTCAACGCAGCCATGCTCACAAGCCCGGAAGGCGAGGTGGTGGGTGTCTATCGGAAAAGCCATTTGTGGATAAACGAGAGACAAATCTATACGCGAGGCGTCGAGTACCCGGTATTCGACACCGACATTGGCAAAGTCGGAATGTGGATTTGTTATGATACGCGCTTTCCCGAAGTTGCTCGAAGCCTTTCCATGAAAGGAGCAAGCATAGCCTTTGTTCCGACCGCATGGCTCCGCGATGACGTAGAACATTGGAGACTGGCCATGCGCTCGCGCGCACTCGATAACTTTCTTTACGTTTGCGGTTCGGACCAGATTGCGCAATCAGACTTTTATCAAGCGTGCGGCGCAAGCCTCATATGTGATCCAAACGGCCTGATAGTCTCGAGAGCAACCGAGATGAAAGAAATGGCCATTTCAGCCACCGTTGACCTGACACTTGTAAGCAGGCTGCGGACATCAATTCCCGTTCTTGAGGACCTGAAGATGGAAGAGCTTGCCGTGGATTCTCGAGGGCCGGTAAAGTGAAAGCAGCCGTTCTGATAGCACCACAAAAGATCGAAATTCAAGGGAGGGAAGTTCCGAGAATAGGAACGGATGACGTATTGATCCGAGTGAGACACGTCGGAATATGCGGGTCCGACCTCGCATATTACCAATATGGCCGCATTGGAAACCAGGTGGTCAAGTATCCAATGGTGCTTGGTCATGAATGCGGTGGAGAAATAGTAGAGATTGGCAGCGGAGTGCAACGTCTAAAAGTGGGGGATCTGGTGGCCCTGGAGCCGCAGAAAACCTGCGGGATATGCAAGTACTGCAAAACTGGTTTCTACAACCTCTGCCCCAACGTCGTGTTCATGGCTACACCGCCAAACGATGGCGCATTCTCGGAATTCGTGGCGCATCCGGAATCGATGACTTTCAAGATATCCGCAAAAATGGGAACGATGAAAGGCGCTCTTGCCGAACCTCTATCCCTCGGTGTCCACATAAGCGGCCAGGCGGACGCCAGGTTCGGAAAAACCGTCCTGATCCTTGGGGCCGGCAGCGTGGGCATTTCCACCTTGATGGCGTTGAAGGCAATGGGAATTCCTGATGTTCATGTCGTCGAGATATCACAAAAGAGATTGCTTCTTGCAAGACACCTGGGGGCAAAAGGTGTTTTCGACGCCAGCAATCCAAACATGACAAGCTCGATACTGGAAGAGTTTGGCGGGGAGGGTGCTGATATTGTCATAGAGACCTCAGGCAGTGAGATTGCAACTGAACAGGCAGTGGATCTTGTCAGAAGGGGCGGGAGAATCGTGCTGGTCGGGTATGCGAAGGAGAAAGTCAGTTTTGACTTTCGGAAGCTGATCATGAAAGAGGCGTCCATAATTACATCACGGAGATATCGGCACGTGTATCCGCTGGCAATCAAAATGATAGCGGAAGGGCTGGCGCCGGTCGATGAAATGGTTACACACCATTTCAGTTTCGATGATACTCCCCGGGCATTTGAGTTCGCGATGGCAAATCGGGCCGATATGCTGAAGGGTATAGTTGACTTTCCAGCCTGACCTCACCACGGCGGTTGCCGTGAGAAGCTAACGTCCTAAAGGAGAAAGAGATGGCTGAACAGAAAATGCTTGGAATTGACACCACGACCGTGCCG
>Ga0209777_10007338_pt1 | contig 12254 bp, 13 predicted proteins | sample FrelakmetHBP12HB_FD_187147 | JGI IMG/M metagenome (GOLD analysis project Ga0209777, IMG submission 187147) | Freshwater lake sediment microbial communities from the University of Notre Dame, USA, for methane emissions studies -HBP12 HB (SPAdes)... | ecosystem: Environmental > Aquatic >... | reverse complement strand
TAGTGGCTCCTGTTATCTCCTTTCCAGCAACCGGGAGGTTAAACCGTTTCCAGTAAAACCCTGTCGGTCAGTGCCCATAGAATTGTTCCTTAGGGACAATGACTCGGAGACGTGCTTATTAAATAGATAATATGCGCTGCTTTGTCAAGCTGTTAAAAAGCGCGGGAAAGGGGGCTGCGGCATTCAGAGGATGGTTTTTCTGCAGATATCCTCTTCGTGCTTGCTGTCTGCTCGCTGCTCATAGCACAGAAGGAATATGTCATGGGGGCTTTCATTTTTAAAAGCATGAGTTACCTTGGGTGCAATTTTAAACAATACCGGCGCACTGCCTTCTACCATAACTTCCTGCTGCTCCCCGGTTTCATTATCCTCAAATAGTGCCCGGCCCTTAAAGAATAAAGGCAAACTCAATACTGTTCTGATGAGAGTGATTTCCGCGCACAGCACCAGGCTTGAGGCATGGCACATGAAAACGGCACAGACGCAGGTGTTGAAGGTCTATCTCCGCTACTGGCCAAGCCACCCAGCCCCGGTCGTCTTGGTGCAATCTGATTTCGATACGTTCCACCTTATCCATACAGCACATTTGTCCTGGGGGATCGTTGTCCCGTGCTTCAGATAATCCTCACGGTGCTTTGCAAAGTTCTTCTGCTTAAAGCCGGACTGTCTGATGCAGTACCTTTTACGATGCAGACCATAGCATAGGAGACGGAAAAGATAAAAACTAATTTTCTGTTTTTATAGGCAAGTCATTTTTATTGACAAATAGTTGTACTTTCTTGTAAACACGTTCTATTATGTAGCGTCACCTGCGCAATAGCGTACAACGCTTTTGTTGTTAGTCCAAGACCATCTGGTTGCCGGTAAAGATTGCAACTGCGCAATCCGGTGTTTTGGACAAAATAATAGAGCAGAAGGTTCTATGAATATTAATACTGACTATTGAAAGGAGAAAGTTTTATGGCAAGCAAGAAAGCAGTATCACCGTTTCTTCCGTTTATGGGAAAACACGCAAAGGCCCTCAAAATGAGTAACAAGGATGTAACTGTTGCAGCCCTGCGGTCTCTGTTCGGCCATGTCTATTACATTTGGCGGACATTCAAACCGGCGCTGGGCGAAGAGGATGGTTTAAAGTATTATGGTAATGTCTGGGCAGCGCTGGCGCACATGTCTTTTCAGGGGGCTATGCAGAAATTCGGCCTCAAGGAAGTAAAGGATCTGCCCACTCTTGGTAAAATCGTTGAGGATTGCTTCATAGGAGTCCCTGCTCTCTATGTTACCCGCAGAAGCACCAAGAATGAGCATGTAGGGCACGTGCTGTGGTGTGCAAACCCGGCTTACGGCCCTGCTGATAATACCTATAAGCGCCATGATTATTACCGTCAGGAAGTGTATCTCACCTATGTCTATCTGTGGGCGCTGATTGAAGATGCAAAGAAAGCGGGACTGAAAGAAGATATTCTGGTAGAGCTGCCTTCGGGCAGATGCCGGGATGGCGCTGCGTGTGCCTGCCAGATCGTATTGCGGACCCGTGATGCAGACCCTGCCCGGCCCCTGCCGGAAGTTGACAACCGCTTTATCGACCTTGAAATCGGCAATCAGGAACCGGTTCTGTATGTCTTGAAAAAACAGAAGAGAACTCTTGAAGAACAGGGTCCTGGAACATTTCTGGGATTTTTCGCTGTTGACTTTCTGGCCTGGCTGCAGCTCAATATCTATGTAAAGGGTAAAGCACAGGATATATATTTGCAGCTATGGAATACGTTTCCGCCACTGTGGGTAAAGGATGCAAAAATAGATCTTGAAATTGGGAAAGCTAAAACCATAAAAGATATTGCTGAAATTATCAGCTACTGCCAGAAGCAGAAGTATTGTGCATACAGTGTAACATCCACCGGCAAGGACACCCTAACCCTGACTGCAGCTGCAGATCCGTTTGTGGAAGTGGGCGCGATGTTACAGGCGCCCGCCGGATACAATCAGGCACTGGCAAAAATGGATCAGGATTTTGTCAGCAATGTACTGAAAGCGGCAAAGGCTGAAAAGATTGCCACGGCAACGTTTACCTCACACATTGCCAAGGGAGCCAAGAGCAGCGAGATTACTATTAAGATGAAATAACAAAAGTTGGTAAAAAAAGGATGGACTCTACGGCGCCCATCCTTTTTTACCTGGTTCACCTATTCTGTTTTTAAGTTGATGGGGGCTTTTCTATGCAGGGGAGATATTCAATTGACCGGGGCATGAGAATCATGGGGGGGTTCGTGCTGATTGTTCTTGGAGCTACCATAGGGAATCTTGAAACAGTCAGCAGGGTGGTTGCCATTCTTGTTGGAATATATTCATTTATAACCGGCATTCTGAATTTTTGTCCCCTGGTCCAGGGCATTGCCAGGGAAAAAGAGGTGCAGCGGAAAAAGACAGCGGCAAATCATACGATGCGTGTCAGTGATGTAAAGGGGCTGGAGTTTTTTACTGAGTTTTCTGACGAGGAAATAGATAGGATTCTATCCCAATGTCAATTGAAAGAATATGCAGAAGGGGAAACTGCACTGGCGGAAGGAAATCTGAAAAAAAGAACCCTTTCTATAATATATTCAGGTCAATTCAAAATTGTAAAAGCAGTATCTGACATAGAGAATAAAATCATTACCACCATTAGCGATGGCGAAGCATATGGCGAGATGTCATTTTTTGACAATCGCCCGCCGTGCGCCTCTGTGATCAGTGTAGAGCATGCCAAAGTATTAGAAATCGTCGAGGAAGCGTATAACGTATTAATTGAAGAATATCCAAAGCTTGCACTAAAGATGAATAACCGGCTGCTGCGTACCATGAGCGGACGCATCCGGGCATTAAACGAACAAATTGCATCGCTGGGCAACTGGGTGCTGCAGGGCCGGCTGCAATCAAATATATAAAGGGAGAGGCACAGAGGCAGAAGATTGAGACGTTACCTGTTGCACGGAAGCGTGTGGCAGATGGATGTGTGATAATCAAAAGGATTTTCTAAATCGAGCCGTATATGGTCCTTGAATCCCTGTTCTCTTTGTCGCATTAAAAAACATTGCTGAGAACGAAGAATTATTTCTTTTAAAGATTCATTATAAATATTGCCCAGCACGGCGGTATGAAATTCACAGGGTCGCACATCTCCCAGGGGAGTGATGTTGAACCTGTTGCGACAGAAAAGGTCAATTCCCTCCTGTCTGTCTTTTTCAATTATCTTATGTAAGTCAGTAACGACTGAGCCACCCTGCATTTTGAGCTGATGCAGCTTCTTATGCACCTTCTCGAGTTCATCCACATCAGGCAGGATATCGGGAGATTTATTCGCCCTGCCAACAGGGATTACCCCATTGAAGTGCACGATGGCATTATGCTGGGCACACAGTTTTATAATTGCGTCAATTTGAGGCAGCACCCCCTTCCATAAGGTGACAATTATTTCTTTTGGCATGTCGCGGGTTCTATCCAGAGTCTGCAGGAGGTTATTATAGGCTCCCGGATAACCACGGTAGCTGTCGTGGGTGTCACCAATGCCATCAAGGCCAAATACCAGAATGGATTTGTGCTTAATCGTCTGCAGTGCTTCATCAGTGACCGGATAACCGGATGTTGTGATAAAGACCAGGAAATCTTTTGCCGCTTCCCGAACCATAGAGGGAAGTTCGGGATGCAGAAACGGTTCCCCTCCAGAAAATATCAGGCAGTCAAACAGCCCTTTTGCCTCATCAATCACGTTCCGGACAGTCTCCAGTGACAGTGCGCCCTTCTTCGGAAAATCACCATAGCAATGTCTGCATTTATATATGCAGTTGCCGGTTATCTCGATTTCGAGAAATCGTGCGTTCATAGCGGGCTCTTTAACAGATTATGAGAACCTCTAATAATTACCAATCTGTCACTCCCGTCCCCGACTAAAACATTTGAGGACAAGCTTTCACGGGAATGACATTTTTAGAGGTAGCCTTATGTACGTAAGGCATTTATGAAAACTAACCAGAATACCCCGTCTTGTAGACGGGGATGAATGGTTGTTTTTAAGAAATTCTCAATAGAAATCGTGGTGGCTTTAGCCATGAATTCGGCGTAATGCCCCGCCCTGTGGGCGGGGAAAGTCGAATTCAAACGATTTCTTTACTTATATAATATAACACACCTGAGATTAATGGTGACTATGAAAACAGATTGAGAAGAAAAAAGTTGAAAACAATCAGAAAATGCGCTACGTTACTACGCTTAATAAACAGCAGATGCAATGTCTCACTTGAAAGCAGATAAGTTCGCCGTTCTCTGCGGTTAAACAATTACAGGAGGAAGCATGGGAAAGATCAGCAGACAGCAGTCAAGCAGAAGAAAAAAACGAAAAAAGAAGGTTAAAAGAATAGGCCGGGGTAAGCGTAGATAGGTCTTATAGGTGATTTTAAAGAATTTCTGGCCTGCATATTTTTTTGATTACTATGTTCAGTGCAGGGTTTTTGGCAGGCGGAGGCCAATTCTCGCAGGTTTTAAAATTACCCACGAGTGCAATTTTCGCTGCCGGCACTGCCCATTCTGGTCGAAAGCCAAACACACGCCGATTCCCTTTGAAACAATCGTAACTATTTTTAAAACCCTGCAGGATAAGGGTGTGCGCATTCTTATCCTCGAGGGTGGCGAACCATTTTTTTGGAGAGATCAAGCCAATACCATCTACGATGTGGTGCAGGAGGCAAAAAAATATTTTTTCAGTGTCGGTCTGGTCACCAATGGGACATTCCCCCTTGACATCCCAACCGATGTCCTCTGGGTAAGTATTGATGGCCTCAAGGATGCTCATACACAGATACGGGGTGTAGCATTCGAACGTATTGTGCAGCATATAGAACAGTCTCCACACCCGCACGTGCTGGCCAACATAACTATTAACACCATCAATCATCAGAATATTGCTGACCTGGTAAAATATTTCTCCTCCAGGGTAAAGGGTTTTACTATTCAGTTTCATTATCCCTATGATGGCGACGCAGCCCTGTGCCTTTCACCGGAGCAGAAAAATAACGTGTTATCCCAGTTGCTGAAGCTGAAACGGAAAGGGTATCCTATTTTAAATTCGGGGACATGCCTTGAGGTGTTGCGGAATAATAGCTGGAGATGTGAGGACTGGATGATTGCGAACGTTGAGCCTGATGGACAAATCAACTGGGGCTGCTATGTGAAAAACCGCGGAGCGGTTAATTGTGCACTGTGCGGTTTTGCAGCTCATACAGAGATCTCACAGGCTTTTCAGATGCAACTGGAGCCGATGCTGTCGGGCATGAAGATTTTTAAATACCGGAACTTGCCTGCATCATGATGGTCACCAGCCCCCGCTGCGAAGAGACTGTGTCGTAATGTTCCCGAAAGTGTTTGGGACGACTGAAGCAATCTCATACTGGTTAAAAAATGAAGAGATTGCCGCACTCTCTCGCCAAGGCGGGATCGCTCGCAATGACAGAACATGGTTGTGACACAGTCTCGAAGAACAGGGGGCATAAGGTAAATCATTACATAATGTGCTCAGCCGAGATTAACACGGAGAAGCTGCTTATTCACGCCTGCTGCGGCCCCTGCGCGACACAGGTGATTGAACTGCTCTCACGGGACCGCCGGGTAACGGCATTTTTTTATAATCCCAATATCCAGCCGGAAGAAGAATACCTGAGCCGCCTCGCAGCACTGGAAACGTTCTGCCACATCAGGGGTATTGAACTTATAAGCGGCCGCTATGACAATCAGGAATGGCTGGAGTTGGTAGCCGGCCTCGAGGATCAACCGGAGGGGGGTAAGCGCTGCGAAGTCTGCTTTGCCATGCGCCTGAGAAAAACAGCCCTGGTTGCGGTAGAGCATGGTTTTAAAGCATTTAGTACAACTCTGAGCATCAGCCCCCACAAGGATGCCCAGGTGGTAAACAGCATTGGGCGGGAAACAGGCAAACAGCATAACATAATTTTTCTGCAGGGAGATTTTAAAAAGGACAACGGATACCGCAAAAGCTGTGAATTGAGCAGACAGTATGGACTGTATCGGCAGAAATACTGCGGGTGCATGTATAGTAAAAATTCACCGCAGAGGCCGCAGAGTGCGCAGAGATAAAGATAGCTGACATTTTAAGTTAAAATTGGAGCTATAGACAAAATCGTGAAAAGGGCTTTTGAGATAATAGACCTTCTGGCTCGTTCTGAGAAACCGAGAGCCAAAGGGCTTACCATGCTGCTTGATAAAGGGCTGGGATTACATCAAGCCGAAGACCTGATGGAAGCAGCACCATATATAGACATTATAAAACTGGGCTGGGGCACGCCGCGGCTCTTTTCGGAGAAGTTTATACGTAAAAAAGTAGACCTCTATAAAAAATATGACATTGCCGTAGGAAACGGTGGGACATTTTTTGAAATTGCCTGCCAGCAGAATAAAACCGAAGCATTTTATAATTATGCCCGTGACATTGGTTTTAATCTGATTGAGATCTCAAACGGGGTTATTTCCTTGAGCGCTGAGCAGAAAGCAGAGGCAATCAGGTGCGCCCTGGAAAAGGGGTTCACCGTGATTTCTGAAGTAGGCAAAAAGGAGCCGCTCGAGGACAACAAGCTTTCGCTTCAGGAGCGCATTGCAGAAGCACGAAGTGACCTTCGTGCCGGAGCATCGCGCGTGATAATTGAAGCGCGCGAGGCCGGGAAAAGCCTGGGCATTTATGATGATACGGGGGGCGTTAAGGAAGATATTGCACAGTCGCTGGTGCGGGAGATAGGCAGCGAAAAGATTATGTTTGAAGCTCCTGAGAAAAGTCAGCAGATCTATCTCGTTCTCCATTTCGGGCCTGATGTAAATCTGGGCAATATCAGGCCTGATGATGTGATCCCGCTGGAGACGCTCAGACGGGGCATTCGGGGAGATACGTTTGGGAAGCTGTAGAATAAGCATCGGCAGAGAAGCTGCTGATAAGCTTTTGCCGGCAGAAACTCCGGTTGTCATTGATAACCTCAGAGCTTCAAGCACTATTGTGACTGCTCTGTCATGCGGCGTTGAGGAAATCACTCCCGTGGCACTTGATGAGGAAGCGTTTTACTTCAAAGACCAGGGCATGGTCATTGCCGGTGAGGCCGGTGGAGTAAAACTTTCCGGCTATGACCTGGGAAACTCCCCGGTTGAACTTCTGCAGCGGATGAAACAGAAGCCGTTTAAACGTATGGCGTTTAAAACAAGCAACATGGTCCCGCTCCTTCTCAGACTTTCCCGGGCATGGATCTGCTCAAGCCTCAATCTCAGGGCGGTGGCCTCGCAGGTAATGGGAAAAGATGTCCCTATTATTGCCGTTGGCGGAGAACACGGTGTCGCCGAAGATCTTGCCGTTGCCATAGCGCTGCATGCACACCTCTTGCATGCTCCCTTTGATGAGCAGCTGATTACCCATTTTATTCAGGAATCATCAGCCGCCAGGCATCTCCACATCATAGGATTCCCCGACGATGTTGATTTTATTGCCCGGGTTAATATATATGATATAATTCCTTATTATGATGGGAAAACGATCAGGAATGCAGCAGCCTCATCCGGCAGATAGCGCTATTGTCAAACTGCTGCTCAAAGAAGGCATAGCGCCGATTCTGAGCCTGCCCTGTAACATGCTTGCAGGGCTGCTCAGGGAAATTGAGCAGCACCCGGTGCAGCACATTCCGGTCTGCCGGGAAGAAGAGGGTGTGGGAATTGCCGCAGGGGCAGCGCTTGCCGGTAAAAAACCGCTTCTGCTAATGCAAAATTCCGGCCTGGGAAATACCATCAACGCGCTCATGTCTCTCACCCGCCTGTATAAGCTGCCGCTATTCCTCCTTATGAGCCACCGGGGAAGTCCGGGAGAAAAAATATCAGCACAGATCCCCATGGGAGAGGCTGCGCCGCTGTTGCTTGAAGCCCTGGATATCAATTATATATATATACGCTCTTCACGCGACTTCCCCAGGCTTGCCAGCCGCATGAAAGAAACCTATAAAAAATCTCAAATCAATGCTGCATTTTTGTCACGAGGACTCTGGGATGAGACGAAGTGAGGTAATTCGGGAGATTGCCCGCTGTGACGGACTTATTGTGGTTAATGTCGGCTTCCCCAGCCGCGAGCTGTTCATGCTGCAGGACAGCTCGCGGAATTTTTATATGCTCGGTTCCATGGGGCTTGCCAGTTCAATAGGTCTGGGGCTTGCGTGCAGTCAGAAAAGAAGAGTCTATGTGATAGATGGCGATGGATCAGTTTTAATGAATCTGGGCAGCCTTGCCACGATTGCCCGTTATGTACCCGCCAATTACTGTCTCATCATTGTGGATAATAAAGTGTACGGCAGCACCGGCAACCAGCCCACCGCTACTGCCGGAAAGACAGATTTAATGAAAATTGCGCAAGGTGCTGGTAATCCGGCAGTCAGAAGAGTTAAAACCATTGCTGCCTTGCGCAGGACAATGCAATTATTTTCTAAAACGAGCTTGATCGTCATAGCGGAAACAGATACTAAAACTGCAGAGGTCCCTATTATTCCACATACACCAGTTGACATAAAAGAGAGATTTATGAGAGAAGTAACATGCAGAAGTAAGAAAACAGACAACAGATGACAGACAAAAGAAAACAGAAAAAATGAAACAGACTGGAAATCTCTCATCTGCTGTCTGCCCTCTGTCTTCTGACCGCTGTAATCTATTCTTCTGACTTCTTTTTTTTTACACAGGAGGCTACCCATGAGTCATATTTTTGGCCCGGTGCCATCCCGCAGACTTGGCTATTCACTCGGTATTGATGCAGTGCCGTTTAAAGTATGCACGCTCAACTGTGTCTATTGCCAGGTTGGCAGGACCTCTGTGAAAACCCTGGAGCGCAAGCAATGGATCGCGCCTCAGGCAATTCTTGATGATTTGAGAAATATCCTTGCTAAGGAGGAAAAGATTGATTTTATAACTTTTTCCGGTTCCGGTGAGCCAACGCTCAATTCTGCGCTGGGAGAGATGATAGGCCGCATCAAAGACATGACGTCAACTCCGGTGGCAGTATTAACCAACGGTACGCTGTTCCATCTGCCCGAAGTACGGCGTGATGTCATTGAGGCCAACGTCATTGTGCCTTCCCTTGACGCGGTTAGCCCTGAGGTATTTGCCAGGCTTAACCGTCCTCACCCTGATTTGACGGTAGAGCAGATGGTAGAAGGCTTGAAATTATTGAGGAAGGAATTTCGCGGGCAGCTCTGGCTTGAAGTGATGATTGTAAAAGGAATAAATGATTCAATGGATGAACTGAAAAAAATTGCTGCCGCCATCCAGGACATCAGCCCGGATAAAATACAGATAAACTCTGTTTTCCGTCCCGCAGCTGAACGTAACATCGAACCGGCCCTCATGGAGACACTGGAACTCGCAAAAGTCCTTTTTGGTGAAAAAGCGGAAATAATTGAAGAATTTCGCAGCGACCGGCATAATGCTGTCGTAGATGACATCAAGGGAGCAATTATACAGCTCATCAAGCGGCGCCCCTGTGCAATGAGTGATATCAGCTCATCTCTGGGGTTACATGAATCCGTCGCTACAACACATATAGAAATACTCCTGAAGGAGCAGCGGATAAAAGAGGTTATTCACCGGGGAATAAAGTTTTATCAGACGTAAAAACAACACCGGAATAATATATTAGGACGCAGATGAACGCTGATTATCAGGATTTCAGAAAGCTTTTAAGCATGTCATTGCAAGCCGCAGGCGCGGCGATCTCGATCATTGAGATCGCTTGGCTTTAATAGATTCAATTTAAATCTGCGTGTATCTGCGCAATCTGCGTCCCAACCCGAACAAATGCCACGATTTATCATATAATATCGATATATTTATAAAGCCAGGTATATTTAAATGCGATTCAATGTATTTTGATGTAAATCAAAAATTTAATAGCATTCAGGCTGTTGATTTGAAATATTTTTTAGAAATATAAAAAAAATGGCTTTCATATTTGCCCTACAATCAACGATCTCCATCTCGGGATACATTTTAGGTGGGTTAAAATCAATATGCTCAATCAAATCAACAGCCTGATTATAAAAATAATTTTAAGGAATAATATGTAAAAAGATTTGGAGGGAACAATGGCTTTCGATAGGGGAACGAAAAGTCAGTTAGTAAAGACAGACAGACAGACAGACAGATTTAAATTCTTACAAAGTAAAAGAATCTTATAAGCAGAATATAAAGGGTGTGCCTTGATTTTTAAGGTGCGCCCTTTTTGTTTTTTCTCAGCACTCGTTACCCAGCACTCAGCACTTATTTAAGGAGGGTTTTATGATGAAACGACTAAGCATCTTATCAACCATCGTGTGTCTGGCAATACTTGCCCTGTCAGGCAGTGCCTGGGCGCAGGGTGTTGTCTCCCTGCCAAAAACCGGGCAGACGATAAGCTATGCTGCCGGCGATGATGGCGACCTTCAGATGGGCGTTGCCTGGCAGGACCCAAGGTTTACGGACATTGGCGACGGCACAGTGAAGGATAGTCTGACCGGGCTTGTGTGGTCAAAAAATGCCAATCTGCCGAGCGGTGCACTAACCTGGCAGCAAGCCCTTGACTATGTGGCGGGAATGAATGCGGGAACGAATCCTAATTTTGGTTATACTGACTGGCGGATTCCCAATATCAATGAGCTGAAAAGCCTGATTGACAACTCCAAATATAATCTCGCTTTGCCGCAGGGCCATCCGTTTACCAATGTGCAGTCGTACAACTACTACTGGTCGTCGACTACCTATGCCTACCATACGGGCTACGCGTGGACCGTCTATATGGGCGACGGCTACGTGGGCTTCGACTATAAGGCCCGCAACTACGTCTACTACGCGTGGCCGGTACGCTCAGGGCAGTGTGGGTCATTTGATAATTCGGTCATTTGTCTTCCTAAAACCGGGCAGACGACGAGCTATGCAACAGGAGATGACGGTGACCTTGAAATGGGCGTTACATGGCCTGACACAAGGTTTACTGACAAAGCCGATGGAACGGTGAAGGATAACCTGACCGGGCTTGTGTGGTCAAAAGATGCCAATCTGCCGGGGGGTTACCTAACCCGGCAGTCAGCTCTTGACTATGTGGCGGGAATGAATGCGGGCACGCATGAAAATTTTGGTTATACCGACTGGCGGCTTCCCAATATCAATGAGCTGAAAAGCCTGATTGACAACTCAACGGGTTGTTGCCCAAATGAAAATTCTGACGATTTTTTAATTTAATTAACCCTTTGGTGAACACAAAACAACAAAATTAATATTATTTTTTATGGCAAATCGAAGTGGATTTGACCTGATTTAGATTTGGGCAACAGCCCGTGAAGATGTGACCCCATTACAACGCCGCAGAGGGGAAGAAGGAAGTTATAGATTTCAAACTGGCAACAGGTGAGTCACAGGGGGCATGGGAATCATTTCTGAATGATTTATACAGACGGGGGATAACCGGCGCGGGGGTTGCATTGATCGTGGTAGATGGCGGCAAGGGATTGTTGGCAGGGCTTGAGGTAGCCTATGGAACCATACCGGTGCAGCGGTGCTGGGCACACAAAACTCGTAATGTGCTCAATCATATCCGCATGGCAGAGCAAGAGGAAGTTAAGACTGATCTGCACAAAATCAGTCATGCTTCAGGAATACGAGAAGCCCAGCGCATGTTTCGACGGTTTGTTCTCAAATGGAGTGAGCAGTACCCAAAAGCAGTGGAATGCTTACAGAAGGATATCGAGGACCTGTGCAGCTTCTTTGCGATACCGGATTGTTCTCTGTGGCGCCACATTAGAACCACCAATGCCATTGAGCGACGCTTCGTAGAGGTGAGACGAAGAACCCGGCCTAGGGGAGTATTTTCAGACAGAACCAGTATGGAGAGAATATTATATGCAATTTTTACCTATGAAAATACGAGGGAAGGAACTGCTACCCCTCTCCTGCTGACACATAACTCTTGACGTTACCGAAAAATCGATAAAAAACGTTTGACAATTGTTGAAAATTATTTTATATTAAACATGGTTGTACAGATATTGTTAATGTCAAGGCAGTTATAAGGTTTTTAAATTTACAAAATCAAGAATTAATTGGTATCGTTCATAAGTGTAGGTATCAATGGATGCTAACCGATAGAACCTGAATCTCGAAGAAACCTTTGATACCCAGTTTTTCTTTCCAAAACTGTTCCCATGTATTCCGTGAGTATTGACGGATCA
>Ga0209777_10007337_pt1 | contig 12255 bp, 8 predicted proteins | sample FrelakmetHBP12HB_FD_187147 | JGI IMG/M metagenome (GOLD analysis project Ga0209777, IMG submission 187147) | Freshwater lake sediment microbial communities from the University of Notre Dame, USA, for methane emissions studies -HBP12 HB (SPAdes)... | ecosystem: Environmental > Aquatic >... | reverse complement strand
ACAATTACTGATAGGGATTCGGCTTCACCTGATTGGAAAGATGTACGAGTTGTTTCTACGGTAGAATTTTTTATCAAAAAATAAAATAAACAATAAAACCATCTTATCTTTAAGTGTAGTACATAGGATAAGGTGGTTTTATGCGTAAACAAGAAGAAAACGAGAATATATTCAGTCCTTACGAAATTCTAGAGAATCTTAAAAAGTCTAATTTAGACCCTTCTATTTTTGAAACAATTGATGAAAGAGATTTTCCAAAAGCACCTAATTTTTTAGAATTTGCTATTGGTCCAAGTTTTTTAAATACACTTATTTTACCCAAACAAGTTGAGATTGGAACTAAGCTATTTTGTGACTATTGCCCTCGGTGTTCTAGACCCCATTACATAGATACTTTGTTTGATCAATCGGTAGGAAATATCAAAGACAATATGGTGTTTCTGGAACATGGCGTTTGTCCTAAATGTAAAGCTAATCGATTTGAGTTAATAAAATCAAAAGAACTTATATTTAGGAATGAACTTGTTGGTATATGTGGTCAAAGATGCGTACCTAGAAATTCTTTAGTGTTTACTGAAAGAGGCATCATAAAATTAGAAGATGTTAAAATAGGGGATAGTTTATCACACGGCCCCACCATAGATAAATTTGATTCAGGTAGATTATCTTCTTTGAAACTTATTACAAAGTATAATTATACTTTAATTGGTGCAAAAGAAAGTCATATTGTTCCAGTTCTAAGGGTTAAAGATAACACAAAAAAATACACTGATAAGAACAGATATTCGGCTGAATTTTTTATTGAAGATATGTCAATAAAAGATTGTAAAGTAGGGGATATTGTTTTTTTGCATTCATCTAACTTGTGGTCTACTAGTAGATACGTATTACCTGGATATACTTTCATTCCAAGGGATCATTGTCACAATTATAATAAATTTGTATTTCCAACAGAGGTCACCCCTGAATTAGCTCGTATTTTAGGTTACATGGTAGCTAATGGTGATAATGGTAGAAAATATAACTTTAGGGTTACATTCAATAGTAACAATCAGAATGCTATTGATGATTTTATTCGATGTTGTAAGATCGTTTTTTCGATAGAACCAAGTATAGAGGGAAAAAAAGAGAATTGTATTTCGTATACTATGAATGGTTTAGCCATTATGGGGTGGCTAGAACAATCGGTGGGGTTGTGTACGAAAAAAGCTAGATATAAACTTATCCCTGATTGCATTATGCAATCACCAAAAGATATAGTATGTGAATTTTTATCAGCTTTGTTTGAGTGTGATGGTAATATATATAAGGAAAAAAACGATGTAACTGTGAGGATACAATATTCATCTGTTTCAAAACAGTTAATTCGGCAAATACGCTTGTTGCTTCTTAATTTAGGTATAGTAACTAGTTGTTCTAAATTTCAATCGGTGGGGTTTAAAAAAAAATAATATTTATACTGATGATGTTGAAGAAGGAAAAGAAGCCTACTCCATTACAACTAAAAACGCTGAGTTTGTTCGAAGATTTGTAAACCAAATCAATTTAGTAGGTAAGCAAAAAAAAGAAGTCCTTTCTACACTTGTATGTAATGGTTTTTATAAATTACACACACCTGCTGGTAGTTTTCAATTAAGGTGTTTTAATAAATGGCCATCGTTCTTAAAAGAGTTATATAAACAAGGTTATTACCCCGTACCAATTGAAAAAGTAGAAGATGGACCAGATCTTGAAATGATGGATATATCCATCCCAAATACTAATTTATATACAGCAGATGGTTTTGTTCATCACAACTCAGGAAAAACTAAATTAGTTGGACTACTCGCAGCATACGTCAATCACAGATTCCTAAAGATACCAAGCCCAATTAGAGCGTTTAATCAAACATCAGGCGATATATTATCTGGCACTTTTTCAGCCTTATCGATGGAACATAGTTATAAGAATTTGTGGCAAGCCTTTAAAGGATTCATGGATGGTTCTCCATGGTTTCAAAACTACCATAGATTTATTAAAGGTGAAGAAAAAAGGTTAGGTGTAGAACTGTTTCATGAATTAAAAGCCTCTATGTTTTATGGTCATAAGCATCTTATGTGGAATGCTACAGGATCTCAGGATCGAAAGATGCGTGGTGATACTCGTATCTTTGCGGCTATTGACGAATTGGGTTGGATGATTTCAGATGAGCAAAAACTTGATCTGCAAAATATGAATGCAGATGCCATATATACCGCACTTTCAAACTCATTGACTACAATGAGAACCAAATATAATCAGATATATAGTAGCAATAATTTTGATGTCCCTCCTATCATCATGGCTAACATATCATCACCTAGTTCAGTAAAAGATAAAATTATGCGTCTTTCTAAAGATGCAAAAAAGAATGATCGTATTTTAGCTGTTCATTTGGCAACGTGGGATTGTAACCCTGACTATACCTATGAAACCTTGCGTGAAGATCAGGCGCACATAGATGATTTAACATTTGAGAGGGATTTCGGGGCAAATCCTCCACTTGCTGCTAACCCGTATATATCGGAACCTCGGTATATCGATAAGATTGCAACAGGGGATCTCTTTACAGGAATTGTTGTTAATCATTACAATGATAAAGATTTCTTGGGGGATTCCTATAAGTCGATTAAATTGATTGCTCAAAAACCAGATAAATTAATACCAAGACTGGTAGCATTTGATTTGGGTTCTTTTAAAAACTCTTTAGCTGTATGCATTTTTTCCTTGAATCATGACTTGCGACCTAAGCTAGATCTTGCCGTAGTTGTTAGACCGGAAGTAAAAGGGAAAATAAGAGCTAACATAGCCAAGGTTTTTGATGACTTTACAATTCCTTTAGTCACAGCATTTAATATCAAACACGTTTTTTTTGATCGTTGGCAATCATTAGATCAAGTCGAAAGGTTAAAAGGTCTAGGGGTAAATGCAGAGATTTATAGTTTAACCTATAAAGAAATGGATTCCTTAAGAGGAGCAATCTTATCTCAAAGTATTGTAATACCAAAACTTCAAAAGCCAATGGAACAATTTGTAAAAGAGTATGTCGATGATGTACAACATGTTGATCCATTAGCTTTATTAGGTTTACAATTATTGACTGTAAGAGACTTGGGTCATAAGATGACAAAGCCTCTTTTAGGTGATGATGATTTATTTAGGGCATTTGTTCTAGGTGCCGTTAGATTATCAGACCCAAAAATAAAAGAAGAATACTTAAAAAGTGCAATACCTACAAAAACTGGTCATATAATAGCACATTTAGGCACAATGAGAAAGCGTAGTATGGGTTCTGGTGGTACTGGTATGTCAGGTGCAATTGTGGCTGATGATGGAAAACAACTAGCTCTTGTTCGATCTCGTAGAAGTAAAGGATGAAAATAGCTTATTTTAATTTTGAAACCATTTTAAGGAGTTCAAATATGAGTATTGATTGTGGAAAAAAATTAGCTGAACTCGAATATATGTATGATTTAGGGTTACGAAGATCTGAATTTAAGACAATAACTGCTAAATTATTTCAACAAAAAGCTAATTATAGCACAGATGAGGAATGGTTAGCTGCTATTGAAGCATTAACCAATTCAGTTCGCAATGACCCTTTGAAACATGAAATTAAAAAACAAGCATATGCAATTAGTCAACTATGCCCGATTTGTGGTAACGTATCTGAACCAATTACACTGATGAGAAACAGGAAAGCGTATTATTGTAAAACACACAAAGCCGTTTCTCCTGCGATTACCAATGAAGGGTAAGAGGACTAAAAATGCCATTATACAAATTTAATAGTCATCCTGCACCGGGATACCATGCTGACGGATCTTTTGTAACTCAAGATGTCAAAATGGCTGCATCAGTAAAGACAAAAACTAAAGTAACTGCTGATGTTTGTGGTGGTGGTGGTTCTAGCTCTGGTTCTGGTGGTTATGGTGGGGGTGGCGGTAGCGGAACTTTCGGAACTGGTACTGGTGGGGGTGCTGGTACTTTTGGTGATCCTGGGATGGGTTCTACATCCTTTGGTGGTGGTTTATCTGGTGCTACGGTTGATAGGTATAATCCTATCAGGGATCGCTTAGATGAAGGCAGTATTGTCGAGGATTGGATTCCTAGAGATGCGTCAGGCTTAGATGAAATGTTTAAGCTAATGTACAATAGGGATCATATAGCAGGTGTTATTGTTGATTTAATATCTGAAATGATTTGGTCTGACTATGACTTAGTAGGCATCCAAGATCCAGTCATACTAGATGTTTTTCGCAATACTATGGAAGCCATAGATCCAGTTGCATCCGGGCCGGAGTTGACTAGGGAATTATTAACAATAGGGCGCTCAATATCCTCTATGATTTTCAATAAAGAGCGTGGTATTTTTCAGGATATTATTAGTCACGACCCAAGTTTCATTCGCTTAACACCCATTCCGATGAAAGGGTTTGACCCTAAAGTTGATTTAATCCCATCACCAGCTATGCGGGCTTTTGTTGAATCAGAAGATCCTAGAGATATTGATGCAAGAAAAGCATTACCACCAGCTTATATAGCGGCCATTAAAGCTGCCAGTTCAGGCGGTGCAGGTACTTCAGGGTTTAGGGCTTCACAGCAGTATATGGGTGCCTCTAGCCGTAACGATACAATGGGTATTCCATTAGATCCAATAAATACTCTTTTTTTAACTAGACGTACTTATGGTTATGATACATTAGGTACGTCATTATATACCAGGTTAATTACTTTTTGGGCTTTAGAAAAAGCACTTATTAATTCCACGGTAGCATCAGCCAGAAGAAGAACTAGAAGTATTTTACATGTTACAGCCGGTATTGATAATGTGTGGGAACCGACCGCACAAGAGATGGATAACTTAGCGGGTATGTTCATCCAAGCCGATGAAGATCCAGTTGGTGCTGTTGTTGTAACTCGTACAGGTATAAATACAAATGAAATTAGATCGGGTACTGATTTTTATAAATGGTCTGATGAGTGGACATTACTGAATGAAGGTAAATTAAGAGCACTTGGGGCTAATGATGCCTTGCTATGTCTTTCTGGGGATACCTTAATTCCAACAACTGAGCATGGTATTATAAGAATGGATACTTTTGGTAATCAAGCAGTTGATGAAAATTTAACAACAGTCGGTGCTGCTGGTATTGATACAACAAAGAAATGGTTATACAGCGGTAACGGTAAAGTTATAGAATTAAAAACTAATAGTGGTAATATTATAAAATGTACACCAGATCATCAAATTTTAGTTTTAGTTAATAATGATTTGATTTGGAAAAAAGCTAAAGATTTAAAATTAAACGATTATCTTTGTATTTCAAAGGAAAAATGTACTAGACAAAGTGCATTAACTTTAGATCTCATTACGCCACAAAAATTAAAAATGGCACATGGTTTGAATGAACAGATAGTAAAACCTGAGTTTATGACAACCGATTTAGCATACTTATTAGGTATACTTGTGTCAGAAGGTTGTATCGATAACTATCGAATTCGTATTGCGAATACTGACTTGAACATTTTAGAAGGGGCAAAGGATAGGATATTAAAAGTATTTGGTACGAATATAAACGTAATAATTACTAAATCTAAGAGAAAAGATCGTATTGATAAATACGGTGTTTTGTGGAGAAGTAATAAACCAAGTTATGAGTTATGTGTTTGGAGTAAAACAATCGCAGATTATTTTAGTCAACTAGGTGTTTGTCTTTCTAATGGAAGGACAAGCAGAGAGAAAGTTGTTCCTTGGTGTATTTTACAAGCTGATGAAGAAAGTCAACTTTCGTATTTAGCAGCATATGTAGATGGGGATGGTACAGTAAAAAGAAATGGAAAAGAGTTAGTAATATATTCATATTCAAATGAGCTATTACATCAAACTCAAATTATGCTTAATTCGCATGGCATTGATTGTGTTGTAAGATACAAATATTTACGAGCTACATGTGGTAATGCTTATAATTTATCTAAGAAACTTGCTACCTATTCGTGTTCTAATAAATTTGACAATTTAGTAGAACCAGAATTCCCTGATAGGGGGTATGGTATCATTACAACAGGTATACGAAAACTTTTAAAAGAAAGATATGTTAAGCAACTACAGAATGTAGGATCTGTGTTTTTGAATGATGATGGTCAAGAAGTAATTGCGAGAAAATTTGGTAAAAGGGATGTAACAAGATGGAAACATCTATTGTATCGAAGTTATGATGCTAATGAGTACGGTGACTTTTTAGGCTTCTTGAAAGATATTTCTTTTAAAGAATATAATAAAATAATTGATTTGTTTTCTAGAAAATTTAAATATACTCAATTAAAAAGTATTCAATATCTTGATGATACTCTTGATGTCTTTGATATACAAATGTCACATAACCCATCCTTTGCTGCTAATGGTCTTATAGTACATAATTCAGGAGATGCAACATATAACAATCAAGAAAGTGCTCGTCTTTTCTTCATGGAAAAAGTTTTAAAGTTAAGAGAGACATTAACGCAAAGAATTTTCTACAATAGATTATTTCCTTTGATTGCTAGAATTCATGGTTTTAGAAAAAGATCCACGGCTGAACTAGCTCATGGTATTCGGATAAACAGATCCGTAGCTGAAAAAGAAGAATCTACTAACTTAACCCAGCGACAAGCCTTAGAGATACCCAAGAGTGAATTAATTGTTCCATCTATCGTTTGGCGTAAAGAACTGGTTAGTAAAGTAAATCCAGCACAACTAGATATTTATGATCGACTTGAAGAAAAAGGTGTTCCAGTTCATTTAAGGGATTGGGCAGCAGCAGGAAATGTTGATTTAGATTTTCAAATGGCAGCACTAGAAGATGATGCAGATCTTCGCAAACAAGTTGCAAAATGGAAAAAATCGTATGAAGCCCCAGCAGAAGAAAACGCTGCTGATGAAGCGAGATTAGAGTTTATTAATTCTTTGAGAAATCTAGCTCATTCTAATTTAAAACAAGTTCTAGGTGCCAAAGTGCAGGAACTTGGACCTTTATCTAATTTTATTTTCTGGAGTAAGTCATGTACTTTAGGGGCTTTAAATGCTACTGAATTAGTTTCTTTCCTTGAGACAATATCACCATCTGATAATTCTTGTAGAGTTCTAGTAGATATTTCAGCACTGCGTTATAAACTCATGCAACATTTTCAAAATCAAATGAAAGCAGAAATAGCACACTATTTAATTTATCGTAGTGGTTTAACACAAGCGAAACCCACACTGTCGAATGATACTATTGAGGCTATAGCAAGCCAAATAAAGGAATCATTAGATCAGTATGCTATTCACGGCCAGGTGTATCAGTTAAGCAGAATAGCTGAAAAAGAATTAAGTATTGTAGGCGCATTGAGTGAGGATCGTTTAATCAGTAAGCGTGGTGCTATAGATACTAAAACAGCAAACATAAGTAAGGTATTAAAAAATAAATCTTTGGTAGACCGATTAACTACCAATAGTGCTAATTTATATTCAGGTGTATAATGAAGCATAAGCTAATAAAAACGCTAAGAAGGGTATGTTCGTACACAGAAACAGAACAGGTTTTTGTTTATGAAACTTTACTAAGTGACAAGCTAAGAAAAAAACTTCTTAAAAGAGACACTAAAACATATGTAGACAAGATTATTGGGTATCGTGAAGTGAGTATAGCTACGAATGAGGGTCCAAACTACCACACGTTATTACCGGAACAAACTAGTTCAGTGATGGGTAAACGATTTACTGTAACGAGAGAAGAACTTAGAATATTAGATAATTATGAGGATGAATACATACGAAAAAGAATTCAATTAGCTAGTGACAATATAGCATGGGTTTATCTTCTTCGGGTTGATTGTATGTCAGATAAAGGTCATAATTTAGACATACCAAATTAATAGCATTTAATCTGCATCCTATCTTCCGCAAAATATTGTTTACAGTATTCTACTAATGGCGCTGGATCTCTTTGACCATATAGGTAATGGAACTCACCTACTAGATATCCAATATCCTCTAATCTTTTCGAGTGCGGTAGAATCTCATATTCCCCACCCTCACAATCAATTTTTAGCATCCTAATTGAATCAAGATCAAATATTTTGAATATGTCATCTAACGTAATAGAGGATACTTCAGCAATTGAGTAAGCAGTGTTGACTGAGTTAATATAGCTATTAGCACCCCCAAGATTATCCTTTGTCGCATATAAGTACATGCGTCTTCGATCTGCTGTGATTGCTAATGGTATGGGGATAATGTTTTTGACATTATTCTCCTCGATATTCTTGTAAAGGAATTGAAAGCTAGTGGGAAAAGGTTCAAAGGCATAAATTTTAACTTGAGGGTATCGTTTTGCAAGATAGATTGAAAAGATACCAATGTTAGCTCCTATATCAACCACAATGTCAGCAGACCATGTAGGGTTAGAATTAAATTTCATTTTTTCGAATTGATAAGTGTCTTGGGTAAACACCTCATCTAAAATCCACTTGGTTGAGTTACCAGGTGCATCATAAAATACCATTTCAATGTTATTATGCTTTATTGTGTACTTCTGAAATTCCATACATATCCTTATTTAGGGTATTGTTTATCTTGGCATTTATAGCACAAGCCAGATATTTTGAACTCTTTTATAGAGAGTTCATCTTTAAATTTTTTCAGGTTGATTTTTTTGTTACAAAAAGGACAACGAAAATTATTTATTCTTTCTATGTAATCAGGAAAAAGTTCCTTTAATATTTCTTCTTTGTTCATAAATTCATCCTTAATCTATATCTAGACCAAATTCGATCCTGTCGCTTTCAGCAATATTATTAGCTACCATATCATTTCCTTCATATTGAACCATATTAGTATCGATAAAAGGGCTTATATCATGGTCCGGGTAACAGGTTGCAGTAAGTAGTAAATTCTCTTTAGCTCTGGTTGCAGCTACATGAAAAATACGACACTCCTCTTGCACATCTTGTGGGGTTTTGCAGCAATTTTTATGTGGCATCATTTCATCGTGACAATCAGCTACAATAACATAAGGCCATTCTAGTCCTTTGCTTCTATGTATAGTAGATATTGTAATTTTGTTCTTATCTTGCGTTTCCAAGTCATCTTCTTTTTTACTTTCATCCATTTTTATATTTTCTACAGCGGTTTCTAAATCTTTTCCTTCTATCGTAGAACCTAGTATATGTAAAACCCTCTGTGCTCTAAGTATGTCCTCGTATTCGATATTGGGGCTATTTATATCTACTGTATAAAAGTACCAGTCATAAAAAAGGTCAAAACATATTTTTGGGTTTTTAAGGTTTTTGGATATTTCTATAATAAGGTTTTTCAAACTATGAATACCATTCTTTACATCATCTGGTATTTTTATTTTTTCTAAATCATCTAAGGTGTCTGCAATTTTTCTGCTTTTAATTTCACCTATTCCTCTGAATAACATTAGAAGTTCAATCCAATCCTCTTTATGTGTATAACCACAACCCAATGCAAATGCAGCAAACATGCGCCTAACGTGAGGAGATTTAGCGATATCACCACCACCCACTACTTGATAAGGGATTCCTTCATTTCTAAAAGACGCTTGTAAAAATCGACCAACACCACTTAAAACAGAACGAGAAAGAATAGCGATATCTTTATATTGAAGATATTCTATATATTTTTTAACCTCGTTTACTATAAAGTCTACTTCTAGTTTACTGTCATTGATGAACGCTCTAAGTCTTGGCTTTTCTGCATTAGTTTGCTTATGCGCTACTAGAATTTTTTCGATGTTAGCTTTTTCTTTGAAATTAGGTTCAAGAATAGAATTACCTAAATCTAAGATAGCTTGATTTGATCGATAATTTGTGGTTAATGTAAATAACTTGAAATTTTCCTTTTTATGTAAATCAAGAAAGAAATCAGGATCAGCACCACGAAATCTATAAATACTTTGAGCATCATCACCAACAGCTATTATATTTTTGTGTTGTTCACTTAGATGCAAAACTAGTTTGTTTTGCATATAGTTGTTGTCTTGTGCTTCATCTACTATGACAAGTTTATATCTTGAACTTACTTTCTTTCGAAAGGATATGTTGTTTTCTAGGATTTGATGGGCGAATACAATTTGATCTGTAAATGTTATTAGTTGATTTTGAAATTGATATTTTCTTATTTCGTCAAGGAGTTGTTTAAGAGTAATATCTTTAAATTCCCCTACTGAGATTATTTCATCTTCTGGAAAATCTAAACATCTTGTCAGATAATAATCTATCTTATATGCCAGGTGGTTGATGTATGTGAGTTTTACACTAGGATACATGCCTTTCAAAAGAGTTTTATATCCTTCAATAAGGATTTGAGGTCTTTGATTAGTATAGTAACCTAGATATTTTAAATTAGGTATTATGATATGATTGAAGCAAAAACTATTAACAGTACCTATTGTTAAATGTTGACACACAGCATCACCTAAAAGCAGTGCTAACCGTTCTTTCATTTCATTAGCTGCTTTTCTAGTAAAGGTGATAGCTAATATCGTTTCTGGTTTGATTTTTTGATGTTCAATAGCATACTTTATTTTTTGGATAATACAAAAAGTTTTACCGGTCCCGGCACCGGCAATACATATTATTTTACCGGGTGGGGCTTCTACTAACTCAAGTTGCTGCTTGTTTAACATTTATTTATCTCATTTGATATAAAGGTTAAAAGGTTCCGATTAGATCGGAACCTTTTTCTCTGCTAACTCTATAGTAAATTCATAATTGTCTATTATGAGTTTATTCTGTTCTCTAGAATCAAATTCATTAAACCACCTTTTACATAGCAGTACAGCAAATTTGGTTTCTTGGATTTGACGCCGTGTATTCTTTAGTACAATGCCATAAGATAAAAGTGCCTTTTCAAGGAAAGTAATTCTCTCTTTATCTGATGGGAAGATTCCTTGAACATAGGATTTAACTGCCTTTAGCATCAAGTCTTCACTAGTAGTTAATTTCTTATGCTCTTTTAATTTAGCGGTAACCGCCTCTACTTTCGGTAAACTAGACAGACCTTTTATTTTAATACTAAATTCTTTTGCTAAGTAAAAATCAGTAGCTTCCGCTTCTGTTACAGGTGGTTCAAAAGCACCCGTCTTGGTATTAATCCCTTTACTCTCTAAGAAGGCTTGTTGCTTTTCAATGAAACTTCTAGCTGTTTCAGCAGTAACTTCCTTTTCAGGGAAATCACGTTGTTTGAACCATTTATAGACTTTTAACTGTGCTTTAGTCTTTTGTTCCAGTAGTACAAGTTTACACAGGTCGGTAGCAGATGTTTTACCTTCTACCATTTTTCGGTTTACAATCGGAACAACATCTAGGTTTACAATAAACACTTCATCTTTATTCCAGGTGCCAGTGACGATGTTTTTCTCTTTTAAAGTATTGAAAGTATCTTCTGACATACATGCTGGGACTTTAGTGACATTCAAAATACCATCTTTAACAAAAGTATAGTTTCGATACTGATAAGTTGGGAATGGGTTAGCTATACCGTATTTCCTAGCTTCGCCCCCTAAGTCAACTTCACCCTTAAGAATAGATCTTAGGGATAAGTTCAACTTAGTTTCATTCCATACAATATCTTTGAATGAGGATCTTGTACCTTTATCGGCATTAAATTCAGGATAACCTTCAACGGGCTTAGAGGGTTTACCAATTCTTTTATAAGAGAAAGCATCGTGTCTAGGGTAGAAGTAAGCATCTTTATCTTCTGATAGTAAGTCAATAAGATCGAGTAAGCAAAAAGCATCTACAGGCGGCACATAATTCTCAACTCGACCATCTAACCATCGTTTAGAGGGTTCTAGCATGGCTTCTTTTATTGTTTCTTCAGCTTTACCATATTCAGCATTGGTGTAGCTATTAGTCACAAGGTCTACTAATTTCTTATCGCCAAGATACCCAAGGACATCAATAGCAATATCCGTTTTAGTTTTTTGTGTTAAAATATAAGAAGCTGCATATAATGCTTTTACGAGAGAATTATTTTGATCTGTTTTAAGATCGACTAAAACACCTCTGGGACAAGTATCAGTTAGTACATACCAGTATACGGTAGATTCATCATCTTCAGTACAAGATATTTTAACTTCTTTCTTATCATCTACTGTGTACAAGTTAATATTACTACCAGCAATATTAAATACAATAGTATTTGCATTTACATCATGTACATCAGCACTTAAGCTAACAGCTATTTTC
>Ga0209777_10007336_pt1 | contig 12256 bp, 10 predicted proteins | sample FrelakmetHBP12HB_FD_187147 | JGI IMG/M metagenome (GOLD analysis project Ga0209777, IMG submission 187147) | Freshwater lake sediment microbial communities from the University of Notre Dame, USA, for methane emissions studies -HBP12 HB (SPAdes)... | ecosystem: Environmental > Aquatic >... | reverse complement strand
TGGATATGACCTCAAAGACTCCTTCTCCAATCTCTAAAATGGATATATCAAAAGTACCCCCGCCTAAATCGAACACTGCTATCTTCTCATCCTTCTTTTTTTCCAGGCCATAGGCTAAGGAGGAAGAAGTTGGCTCGTTTATGATTCTTATGACATCCAGTCCCGCGATTCTTCCGGCGTCTTTGGTCGCCTGTCTTTGCGAATCGTTAAAATATGCCGGCACAGTGATAACTGCCTGAATAACCGGTTCTCCAAGATAATCCTCTGCGGTTTTTTTCAAATACTGCAAAATCATCGCCGAAATCTCCGGAGGCGAATATTCTTTTCCCTGGATTAAGACTCTGACATCGCCGTTGGTCGCTTCCACGATTTTATAGGGAATCAGTTTCTCCTCTGCCAGAACCTCATTGTGCTTTCTGCCCATAAATCTTTTGATGGAGAAAACGGTATTTTCCGGATTGGTAATCGCCTGTCTTTTGGCAATCTGCCCGACCAGTCTTTCCCCGGTTTTGGTGAAAGCTACGACCGAAGGAGTGGTCCTCATCCCCTCAGCATTGGGAATGACTTTAGGCTCGCCCCCCTCCATCACTGCCACGCAGGAATTAGTTGTTCCCAAATCTATTCCGATAACTTTTGCCATTTTTTATCTACCTCCTATTATTCTCTATCTAAGTTTTTTCCTTGAACTATAATTAGAGTGGTCAGTGATCAGTTTTCTGACCACTCACCACTCATCACTGATTACTTTTTCCCTTTAGAAACTATCACCTTAGAATGCCTGATTACCTTATCATTCAACATATAACCTTTACTGATTTCATCCATTACCGTCCCTTCAGGAAATTCATCGCTTTCCTGCTGCATCACTGCTTCGTGCAGGTGCGGGTCAAAAGGCTCGCCAATGGCTTTGATCTCTTTCAATCCCTCTTTTCCCAAAATATCTTTGAAATGCTGATAGATCAGCTCCACTCCCTTGTGAAAACTGTCAAAATCGCCTGAGCTTTTGGTCGAATTTGGCCTTGAGGCCGAGTCTAAAGCTCTCTGAAAATTATCCAAAGTCTCGACTAACTGAGAGATCAGCTCCTCATTAGCATTTTTGATTATGGATTGAAACTCCCTAACAGTCCTTTTTTTGTAATTGTCAAACTCAGCCGCTACCCTCAACAACCTATCTTCCAATTCTTTATATTCTTTCTCGGTTTTCTCCAGTTGTTCTTTCAGAAGATCGACTTGTACCTCTTTGGTTTCCTCGATCCCAGCTTCAGACTTTTCTAACTCCATCTCCTTTTTCTCTTCTAATTCCTCCTCCTCTTCTTCATATCTCTCCGGTTCTGAAGAATTCAAGGAAGTCTTCTCTTTATTTTCTTTGTCCTTGTCAGTCAAGAAAAATCACCTCCTCGATTGTTGGAGTATAAAGCTTTAGCTTTATTAAAAAGGTAAACCTGAAGGTTTACACTCCAGAATCTATAACCATATAAAACCTTGTGAACTTTACTGGGATAATACCTCCCCTAAAAGTGCAGATGTATAATCCACCAGGGAAACCAGCCTGGCATACCTCATCCGGGTAGGACCGATTAGCCCGATATTCCCCTTGAGACTTCCTTTCCCGTAAGCACAGCAGATAAGACTGCAAGCCTCTATCTCCTGTTTGCCTAACTCGCTGCCGATGGCAACGCTGACTCCCTCGCTTAGGCCCTTATCGCTTATCATCCTTAACCAGAATTTTTTGTTCTCCATTAACCGGGCAAAAGCGGATAACCTGCCCCACTCCTTGAACTCTGGCTGATCTAAAAGCTTATTCGGCTCGCTCAGATATACTTTATCTTCTTCCTGGAAACTGAGCAGGTTATCAGTCGAGTCTAAGAAAAGCTTGATCAGGCTGGGCCTAGCCGTGTAGCTGTCTTTGAGTCTTTTCTCCGCGGAGTTCATAATATCTTTGAGACTTAGACCTGCAAGCCTTTGATTCAATACCCTTTCCGTCTCCTGCAGAGCTTCCGGCTTTATCTCCGATTCAATTTCCAGGATAATGCTTTTGACTATTCCCGATTTTGCAGCTAAAACCACAAGCAGCCTTTTTTCTGCAAGAGACAATAGATCAATCCGGGTCAAAATCTCCGACTCTAAGTGAGGAGCGATAGTCACCCCGAGCAAACTTGAAGTTCTGCCCAAAATCCTTGAGGTCTGCGCCAGCAGGTCGTCTATGGCAGTGTAGTCGGAAAATAAATCCTTTTTGATTTTCTCTTTTTCGGATGAGGTTAGCTTTTCAGGTTTAATAAGATTATCCACGTAGATCCTGTAGGCTTTATCAGTCGGAATCCTGCCCGCAGAAGGATGAGGCTGTTTCAAAAACCCCTTCTCTTCCAAATCCTGCATCGAATTCCTTATGCTGGCAGAGCTTAACCCCAAACAGTATTTTTCGGCAATGACCCTGGAGCTTACCGCTTTTGCAGTGAGAATATACTCGTTGATCAAAGCCTTGAGGATCTTTTTCTCTCTTAAGCTTATTTCACCCATCATAACGAATGCAAGATTAAGTTTATATCGTTTGATAAATTAGATGATAGCTAAAAATCCGTAGACATCTTTCGCTCCTATAATAAAATTATACGAAAATAATGTCAAGAGAAAAAGGTCGTTTGGAGTGTAAACCCTTCGGGTTTACCAGAATCTTATTTGGAGTGTAACAGCTTGCTGTTACCGAGAGCAAGCGTAGCAGTCCCGCATATTGCGGGATAAACCTCAACAGCCGAGACATTGAAAGGCTCGGGCTACCGCGGGTCAGCAAAATTCACTGTGGTGTCAGGAGTTACCTCTTGAGACCAAACTATTGTCTATGAAGTATGCTGCCAGGTGGTAACACCTGAGAGCACTTGAAACCCCGTTATAAAATATTTGGGATAGGAGTACAACTCCTATCCCAGCAGAGACATAGTGTGACCCAACCGTTCGGGTATGGTTGACTTGCATGTTTTTTTCTTCTCTTATCTAACCTCTCACGTTCTACGTCTAACTTTTATTTTTCTGATTCGTCATTTCCTTTTTTACATCCTTCCCGATCTCAAAATCGCAATCACCAGCCAGATACCCAGAAACCCGGCCATTACATATCCAACAATTCCCAGGAGCGGGTAACCGAAAAGAAAAGGACCTACGTCCATTCTCATTATCAGAGAAGAGCCCACGATTATCGCTGCCACTACCAGAGCGAAGGATATTCGATTAGAAGCCCGGTCCAGTTCAAGTATAAGCTTTTCCAGGCCCCGGTGCTCGAGGGTGAAAGATAGCTCACCTCTGCCTATTTTCTGGGTGATCTTTCTCAATTCAAAGGGAAAAGCTACTAAGAAATCCCGCAGGTCATGAACGCCCCTCATAAAATCTTTTAAGATGACTCCGGGTTTATACTTTCTTTTGGCAAGTTTTTTGACAAAAGGTATGGCTTCATTTATGAAATTGAAATCCGAGTCCAGCATCCGGGCAACTTCCTCATAAGTACTCAAAGCCCTTCCCAAAAGCATCAGCTCCGATTGAACCTGGATATTATATCTGTGGACTATGTAGAACAGGTCATTTATGATCGTCTTCATATCCAGCCGGGCTAAAGGGATTTTGTGGTAGCGGTAAAGGAAATCGTTGAAATCCGACTCCAAAGCTTTCAGGTTGATCCCCTCTCCCAGGATTCCCGCTTTGTCATAGACTTTTACAACTGCTTTGGCATCCCAGGTTACCACTGCGATCAAAAGGTCGGACATCTCATCCATTGCAGTCTCGGAGAGCTTCCCCATCATCCCGAAATCAACTGGTGCGATAACGTTATTCTCCAGGACAAAGATATTTCCCGGATGAGGGTCTGCATGGAAAAAACCGTCTATGAATATCTGTTTGAAAACCGCTTTCCCGGCATTTCTGGCTATTATTTTTCTGTCCCAGCCTCTTCTTTCGATCTCCTGGAGATTAGAGATTTTTACCCCATCGATAAACTCCATTGTCAAAACCAGGTTGGTAGATAAATCCCAGAAAACACGGGGTACAAAAACTGTTTTATCATCTTTGAAATTCTCCCTGAAGACGTCGATGTTCCTTCCTTCGTTCTTAAAATCAATCTCCCGGCGAAATGTCTTAGATAGCTCCTCTATCATCCCTTTAGGGTCGTACTGCTTGCTTTCCGGGATATACCTGTCAAAGAGGTTGGCTAAATCTTTTAAGATGCTCATATCCGAATCGATTATTTTTTTTATGTCCGGACGCTGAACTTTGACTACAACCTTATCGCCATTTTGGGTAACAGCCTTATGTACCTGGGCTAAAGAAGCTGAAGCAATCGGATTCGGGTCAAAGTAGTAGAAATTAGACTCCAGAGCAGCTTTGAGCTCTCTTTCGACAATCTTTTTGACGATCTCATAAGGAAACGGTGCTACCTCATCCTGCAATTTGGCAAGCTCCTCCACTAACTCCAGAGGAATCAAAAACGGGCGCATAGACAGAATCTGTCCCAATTTTACAAAAGTCGGACCCAACTCCTCCATCGCCAGCCTTATCCTCTGGGCATAGGTGAGCTTTTCCACTTCCGCTTTTTTTCTGAAGACGACCTTTCTTCCCAGCCGGAAATAAGTTGAGATTCTCATCCGCTCCAGCACGTCCTGAAAACCGTACTTGAAAAGAACCGCAATTATCTGCCGGTATCTTTTTATATTTTTGTATTGTTGCCCGAATCCCGATATCTTCATAAATCAATTCCTCAATAGTTAAGACAAGATTGAAAAATATATTAGTTAATTTAAAGGTTTAAGTCAACGGAAAAAGTGCTTGACAAACAAGTTAGAATTATATAAAAGAAATAAGGTGAGTTATAAAGCAAAAGACATCAATCAGGTTCAATATGCAAACGATTCTGTCGAAACTCCCTTCTTGGGTCTGGAGGAACTTAATTAGCCTTATCGCACTTGTCTTCGCTATCATCTCATTTTGTAAGTCAACGAGTGTTCAGCATTCCACACATTTTGCTGATTACAATAGGTTAGCCTGGGAGGAGTACAATTCTTTTCGGGACGAATATAAAAAATTGTCCATAGAAATCCCCGTGCAAGCAACGTGGTTGATTGACTCACTCGCAGACACTACCAATTTTATTAACAGGGTTGGAATGTTGAATGCGGAATGGGAAACATCGGTAATACGATTAATCAACGAGACTGCCAGCAAAATTCATGGTTACCGGTTGGTTATTGGACAGAAGGAAAGACTGGATGCCATTAAGCCGTTAGACCAAGAAATACATTCACTCAGACCTCCTTCGACTAAAGCAAAAGAATGGGTCTATCAGAGAATGAGGGGAGGGAACGATAAAACACTTTGGCGGCCCCCAACAGGGACGCGCATGGTTGCGATTCAACTTCTCGAGCAGGTCGAACCACCGATAGAAGAACACTGGCGAATATATAACCCTATTCTGGCACTTCCGAGATGTGTATGGCGCCCCCAAAAACCAGATCTGCTCGATTATAAGCTGGACAGTCTCACCACCCAAAGTAATGTTAATGTTCTGAAAGCTTGGTATTCATCAATGCAAAAGTAAGTTGTGTAGAAAGATAATTGGAATTGAATTAGGACATTACGCACTTTTTTATCATAATTTTATGCGGGTTCACCATAACAACCGTGGAGGGCACAATGGAAAGGATAATCAAAATATGGATTCTAAGTCTGATCACCGTAGGTCTTATTTATTTGGCATTCACAAACAGGTATACAATTCTTCCGGGGTCTGATATTAAGTATGACCGGTGGACTAATGAAACGTCTGAGTTGACACAACCTGTAATAGAAGATAATCCACTTTACGAAAAATTCGGCAGTCGACGAGAACTGGAGAAACTCCTAACATTAAAAGGACTGATTGACAAATTAGATGCAACAAGCTTACAGCAGGTTGATCGGAAACCACCAGATTGGTTAGATGCGATAGCGTCACGCCGAATGGCAGATTCAACGAAATATAGAGGCGAGCCTGGTTCTGATTGGTTAAAGGATTATGTCTTGGATAAAAACATCGACAGCCTATTCAAACAAGCAATCTATCTAACTAGCCAACGAGAAAAGTCAATGATAATCCAAAGATTATCTGAATTAATCACTGTAATGCAGAAGGAATTAAAGAGTAGCTCAAACAGATAGCTGGGTTAGGACACTACCAAAATGCGCTCTTGCTTTGCACTTCCTGTGCCTGCCGGGTCCCCCGACCCGACGGAAAAAACAGCTGTCATGTTGCCAGGTCAGGGGACCTGGCAATCACATTGTAGTTTCCTGATTTATCAGGCTTTTCGAATGCTCGATTAATCGAGCAACTACAGAAATTCCTGTGTGCCCGTCGTCCCAGCAAAGGATTGTCTGACCCGACATGGACTTTAACTTTGCGTAGCTGGTTCTTCTTTTTTGGGGGATGGAGATAAGACCTTTATGGTATTCTTGAAATGCATTTTCACGTATTTCTCTAAATTTTCCTTTCCTAATTTCTCCACTAATTTTCTTGCCATCTCTTCAGTCTGAGGGGAAGCCCCCTTGGGCAAAACCATTCCGCATTCGCGGGAAAGACCTTCTAACCGGTTTAAAAACTCCGCCCTGGCTAAAATCGAGGCGGCCGCCACGGCTAAGTCTGATTCCGCTCCAGGCCTTTGCTCTAATCTGATTTTCTTACCCAATTTCATCAGCGCGTTCTTGATGTACATTTCATCCCCGAACTGATCAGATAAAGCTCTGGCCGCATCCACCTGCAACAGTATATTCTCGATCACCCTGGCATGTCCCCAGGCAAGAATCCGGTTCAGGTTTTTCATTTGGGAGTATAATAGATTATATTTTTCAGGTCCGATTACCACGACCGAGTAGCGACAGATGCTGCGAAGTCTGAAGTCCAGGTCTTTTATGACCCCGTCTGAAATCTTCTTGCTATCCCGGACGTTTAACTGCCTTAACTGAGAGAGAAGATTATCTTCTAAATAAACCCCTGCCACTACTAAGGGCCCGAAATAATCCCCTTTGCCAGACTCGTCAGTCCCGATCCACCCAGTCGGCTTATGGGGAGCTTTGACTTCAGGTTCTAACTTTTCAGGTTTCTCTACTCTGAGGCTATCCTTAACGCTCACCTTAATAGGCTCCTTATGGGAAAAAGAAGGTCGTGCAGGATGGAAGTGTCTTGATTTATTCTTGTCCGAACTGAATGAACCAGTTTTATTGGTTCCTTTTTCTCCGGAACCAGGTTTTTTATGTTCCATTTTTTATGATTAAGTGAGAATTAAGCTCGCTCTATATACTCCCCGGTGCGGGTATCAACCTTTATGGTATCCCCTTCTTTGATGAACAGAGGAACTTTGACCACCAGATCGGTTTCTAAAGTTGCATCTTTGGTGATGTTGGTTACCGAATCTCCTTTTATGGCAGGTTCGGTAGATATTACCTTCAGGAGGACCGACGCAGGAATATCCAGACTAACCTGCTTTCCTTCGAAGAAAAGTATTTTATATTCTTCGTTTTCTTTGAGGTACCATCTGTAATCCCCTAAAAGCTCCTGGTTTAAAATAATCTGTTCATAATTCTTTGAATCCATGAAGTGAAATTCATCTCCGGAAGAATAAAGATACTGCATCCATTTTTCCTGAAAGTCCGGCTCCTCAAAGGTCTCCCCGGCTGAAAAGGTCCTTTCCAGAACTGCACCGGTTTTTATGTTTTTCAGCTTGGTCCTGACGAATGCCCTTCTTTGAGCTGTGCGGGCATGCTGAAAATCGACTATATAATATGGCTCTCCTTCGATTTTAATCTTAAGTCCTTTGCGAAAATCAGTCGTAGATAACATCTAAAACCTCCAAGCCGCCTCTGGCGGATTTCGGGTTTTAATATAATTAAAATAATTTATTTTGCAACAGGAATCTAAATAGTAATGTAGGGGCAATTTATGAATTTCCATTCCCGTCTCCTTAAGGAGACGGGAAAAAAGAATAATAATAAGGCTGGGCTCCCCCCTAAGAGCCCAGCCGTCAAGAAGGATGAAACCAGCCTCAGCCCCCCGGTAAAGACTGGCTTCGGGATAACTCCTTTTACCCTCTTTCCTTCCTGCAGAGTTCCATCTGCATTAATCTTTTGTCCGCAAGACCAATTTTGATCTCAAATCTTTTTTGATCTTATCTTCTATATCGATCATCTCTATGCCTAAGGGATAATTTTTATACCTAAGCTCGGAAAGAGAACTTAAGGCGTTCAAAATCAGATTTATCTTGCGGAACTGCTCTTTACATAAAGATATGAAACTTTCTATCTCCTCTCCCTTTAAATCTTTCTTTTTTAGAGATTCTTCTAAAAGCTCAGCTTTTACCTGAACCACAGTTAGAGGATCGACTATATAATAAGAGATGGTGGCCATCAATTTCTGGATGGCCCTGATGGCAATTTCTCTTTTCTCTTCTTCTCCGGTGGATCCAGATTTGGAGAATAATTTGCCTGACAATACCCGTAGAAGTAAATCGCGGTTTTGTTTCATGCAATACCCCCTATTAATTTCCCTATTTGGCTTATCGAAACCCTGTATGTCAGAACCTGTCATAAAATAAATTTTTTTTGACTTTTTTTAGACCACCGGGTCCAGGCAAAACTCATTGCATAACCTCTTATATTTTCCAAAAAGGGTGCAGGTTGGGACCCATTTTTTTATTTTGCTGCCGTTCAGGTTGATTTTCTGCTGAATCTCTATTAGCCTGTCCAGCCTCATTTTCAGTTCTCTCGGGCTTTTAACCTCTACCCATCCCGGAAAACCTAAAAGCCATCTGGCAAGTTCATTTATTCCTCTCACCTTCAGCCTGTACAGGGTCGAACCATTCCTGAGTTTTGAGATGTTATGCGCCAAAACCGACATATTCTCCAGGAAAAACTTGCTCTCTTTAAAAACCTTCAATTCCACCTCGACTATCTCGCCCTGGCATACCTCCCAGCTATACTTCAGGAAATCGCCTAAAGAAAAATCTCTGGGCGGGATAAAACTCTGATCCGTTAAGGTAGCTTTTCTGACATACTCCAGGCCAAAAGGAAAATATCTCTCATGATTTTTACAATTTCCTACAAGATACCATTTCCCTCCTCTAAGCACTAAACTGAATGGATCAACTTCGAAATCTGCCCTGAATACCTCTTTAATACCGTAATCTAAAATTACACTCTTCTTCTCCAGAATGGCCTGTTTCAAAATCTTAAATACCAGAGCTTGATTTTTATCTCCGTTCCTTATATGAAATGAAAAAGATAGCGGTAGACGAATTCCCCTCAATTTTTCTTTTAATTCGGAATTTAAATTAACTTCGATTTTTGAGAGAATGCTCTTTGAAGTCCTGGCGAAGAAATTTCTGTCATTGAACAGGTCTGCTGATAAAATCCCCTTTAACGTCAGGTATTCATCTAAATCGAAATTTAAAGTTGGCAGGAAAGTTCCCGGCAGGAGTCGATACCCTTTTTCATAATAGACCGGTACTTCAGCCGAGCTAAGAGAGATAATATCCCGGAAAGTAGTTCTTCTGGATACCTGACATTCTAAAGCTAACTCCTTAGCTGAAATTCCCTGTCTGCTTCTCACCAGATTTAAGACCTGAAGGAGTCTGGCAAATTTGGACATCCGATGTCCCTCCGCGCAAGTTAGGTGACGATACTAAGTACTAACCTTGTGGCCTTATGTCAGAATCAGTCAGCCCAATATAAAAAAGTATTGAAAATAAGAACGCAAACGGGGTGCCAGATTCTAAAAATTAAAGTTGAGGCTTTAATTGATTGAATTTCAATAGGTTAGGCAGGGGCAGAAGCAGGGCTTATTCTATCTTATTGTTTCAGTGTGAAATCTCTTACTTCAAAATGAAACAGCAAAATGAAACTAAGAATCTTCTCTTAGCCCGTATTCTTTCATCCTTCTCCACAGAGTCGTTCGGCTAATCCCTAACTCTTCTGCGGATTTCGTATAGTTCCATTTATTCTTTTTTAATATTTTTATAATCTGAACTTTTTCATTTTCTTTAAGGGTAGAGTTGTTCTCCAGCTCAGCTTCAGGCAGCCAGAGCTTTTCATCCTCTGGCAGAAAAAGTAAAGAGGCTTTGTCCAGATCTGAGGAAGATAAAGCGACCCCCCGTTCGATGGTATGTTCCAGTTCCCTGATGTTTCCGGGCCAGGAGTAATTCTCAAGCTCTCTGATTATCTCTTCCTCTATTCTCTTTACCTCTTTTTGATACCTGTCAGCATACACTTTCACAAAATGATTAGCTAAAGGAATAATATCTTCCTTACGCTCTCTTAACGGAGGGATATATATCGGCATAACATTTATGCGATAATAAAGGTCTTCCCTGAATTTACCTTCCTTGACCAGAGTCACCAGGCTCTTGTTGGTAGCCGCTATCAATCTTATATCTACTTTGGCGAATTCCCCCCCTCCCACTTTTCTTATTTCCTTCTCCTGTATCGCCCTCAAAAATCTCATCTGCAAAGCAAGACTGGTATCACCAATCTCATCTAAGAAAATCGTGCCGGAGTCGGCTATCTCGAAAAGCCCTTTCTTATCTGTTAATGCGCCGGTGAATGCTCCCTTGACATATCCAAATAACTCGCTTTCCAAAAGGGTCTCAGGCAAACTGCTGCAATTTACAGTGACAAAAGGTCCATCTTTGCATAAGCTGTTCTTATGAATTGCCCTTGCCAAAAGTTCTTTCCCGGTTCCTGATTCACCCTCAATTAAGATGGTGATATCAGTTGGAGCCACCTTTTTGATTAACTGAATTATGTTCTCCATTCCCCTGGAGGCATAAACGATGTCTTCGAAGGAATACTTTCTCCCCTCTGACTTTACTTCAACTCTGTCCAGAACTTTCCTCTTCTCCAGGGCTTTCTGTATGACTTTAAGTATTTCTTCGGTTTTAAAGGGCTTGGTGATGTAATCAAAAGCACCGGATTTTATAGACTCGACTGCAGACTGAATCGTGCCGTAACCGGTTATAATAACGACTTCAGTCTCCGGTGAGATTTGTTTGACTCTTTTTAGAATCTCTTCTCCGGAGACTTTTTTCATCATCAGATCAGTCAAGACCAGGTCAAATTTATTTTTCTGTAAAATAGAAAAAGCCCCCTCTCCGTCAGTGACCTCGCTTACCTCATAACCTGCGCTACGCAATAATGCGCCTAATGCTTTTCGTAAGGAACCTTCATCTTCCACAATTAAAATTGAAGCCATATCTCCTAAGCCCCGATAAAGTGAAAAATAAAAAATAACACATAAGTTTTTTAGTATGTGACTGTTTCACTCAATAAGTTGAAAATAACTATTTAATTGCTTCATTAGAAGAGAATTTTAGACATCCAGTCTTTATTTCCTCCATGTAAGTTTGAAACTGAAGTTTATTCTACTATCTGTTTAAATCTAACACAATAGGGTATACACAGTATTTCGCAAAAGAATCTTGAACTGACATAATATGTCAGTAAAGATTTGAAAACTTAAAAGCAGTGTCTCTAACCGTTCTATGAGAGTTTTAAAGGAATACCTGTAGTCGCTCAATTTATCGAGCTGATGTAAGCCTTATAAATCAGGCAACTACAAAACATCTCTTGTTGGATTTTAACCGAAAATAAAAAACCCTCCTTTGGGGAGGGTTCTAAACCGATTTCAAAATTTATAAACCTTTGATCTCTATCTTATCCCGGAGATCTATGATGTTGGAGCGCTCGTGATATCTTACGGTTTTGAAGGAATCCAGTTTTTTGAGTCCATTTAAGACCGCGGTTATATTTTCAACCCCTTGCTGTATGATCTTCATAGAGTTGGAAATCTTTCCGCTCTCGTCCTTGATCTCACCTTTTTTGATGGCGATGTCGATCAACTGGGACCGTCCCATTATCGAGGTTGTGGCATTATTTATGTAATGGGAGAAAGTGGCTAAAATCACCTTTAGGGATTCAAGCTCTCCTTTTTTTCTCTCCTCTTCATTTTTCCTGGTTAACCCTCTGAATTTCTCCCTGGTTTTCTCCTCACATGTCTGATAAAGTCCAGACATAATGCTGTGAGCCTGTAATACCGCTTCTGTCAAATCCTCGGATACGTTCTGGTACTGGGCTGCCCTGGTCTTGATCTCATCCATGAGCCTGGAATGAATTCCATTGAAGAACCCGGATGGCAGCTTAAGATTATTTTCCCAGGATCTGAATAAATCGTCTATAGCCTGGTGCTCGGCTTCCACAA
>Ga0209777_10007335_pt1 | contig 12257 bp, 14 predicted proteins | sample FrelakmetHBP12HB_FD_187147 | JGI IMG/M metagenome (GOLD analysis project Ga0209777, IMG submission 187147) | Freshwater lake sediment microbial communities from the University of Notre Dame, USA, for methane emissions studies -HBP12 HB (SPAdes)... | ecosystem: Environmental > Aquatic >... | reverse complement strand
GATGGCCGCAAGGGGGAACCCTTACGCCGGCGGGCGGGATTCCCCATGGTCGGTTCCGGGGCTTCCTCTATGGGCATCAAGGTATCTTCACCATAGGAAAGAGGGGCACTGGCTGATGCGTCTTTCAGGGCTCCCCGGATGGCGGCGCTCCCACGGGCGGTTTACCCTGATGAGAGTAAGGATGAGCACAACAGGCCCGTGCCGAAGCCGCAGCGAGGCGGCGCCCGCGGGAAAGCCTGGAAGGACACGGGATTTTGGAAATGGGAGGTGTCCAATGACGCAGCGAACGATGGCTGTGGTTATGGGGCTGATTCTTGGGTGCCTCACGTCGACGGCCCTGGCGGGCGGCGGGCCGGACATCGCTGAACTGTTTGGGACGGCGACGGAGTCCTCGGAATGGAGCACCCCGGACTACACCATGCATGCTCAATACGCTATTGACGGCATCATCGGCGTTCCTCCGTGGGCCGACACCAACACGGGCGACTTGACGCCCTGGTGGCAAGTGGACCTCGGGTCAACGTTCGTCCTGACCGAAATCGACGTCTGGTCCGAACCTGGCTGGTCCGACCGCCTCAACGGCGGAGTCGTCTCGATCCTCGACAGCACCCATGCGACGGTGTGGAGCAGCCCACTCCCTGCGACGGGCTCTGCCGCCTGGTTAGTCCAGACGTTCTTCCCACCGGTGGTGGCCGGCGAATTTATCCGGATCGACAACACCAAGGAGTACGGCATCGACCTGTCGGAAGTCCAGGCCTATGGGGAACCGGCGCCTGAGCCGGCCACGCTCGGACTGCTGACGCTCGGCGGGGTGCTGATGATTCGCCTGCGTCGCCGGCCGTAGCCGCCCGTTCGGTCATTCGGTGCGGTGTCGCAAGGACAACCCCCTACTCTCCATAGCGCGGCAGGCCTCCCCTCGACGGGCTCGGGGCAGGCTCTGCCCGCCGCGAAACCAAGAGTCTCCGTTGTCCACAACGTTTTCCACAGCCCTTGCACGATCCAGATGGGGGGCCATCGCGCAAATCGGCATAGTGGGTGGCCTTTTCTTCCCCTCAGGTGTTAGGCTGGGCAAGATTTTCCGTCTTTGACGGGCAATTTGTAGCTTTGGGCTGGTCCTCGGGTTGACCGGATACGATTCGTGTGCTATATTCCACACGGGAGTTGGGTGGTATGTGTGGTAGTAGCGGGGACTCCGTTGGTTCCTCGCGCCGGGGGACGTGAAAGATGAAGGAAGTTCTCACGACCGGGGAGGCCGCGCGCTTGTGTGGAGTGGCGCCGCGGACCGTCTCCAAGTGGTTCGACGCCGGTCAGCTCCGGGGTTTCAGGATTCCGGGGTCCCGCGACCGGCGGATTCCCCGTGATTGCCCGATCCGATTCATGCGGGCCCACGGTATCCCCCGGTCCACCCTTGAGCGGGAGTCTGGCGACGTCCGCGTGGCGTCGGAGGTCCTTGAGTCGGGCCTGGCAGCCCGCCAGTTCCGGCCTCACGCCGTGTTCCCGGATCTCGCGCTCCCCGAGTTCAACCCGGGGGCGAAGTTCCGGGCCCTCCGCAGCGGTCCCGAACGGGTGGCCACCCGCAGGATCGCCGTCGACACGTCGACGACTGAAGACAGGTTAAGAGAATAGAAGCGGGCACAAAGAGGCCCGTGAAGAAGCCGCGACGAGGCGGTGCCAGGGGAGAACGTGGAAATGGGAGGTGTCCAATGACGCGGAGCACAATGGCTGTGGTGATGGGGATGATTCTTGGGTGTGTGACGTCGACGGCCGTGGCCGGCATTGGGCCGGATATCGCCCAACTGTTTGGGCACGCGAACCAGTCGACGTCATGGAGCACGTGGGACTACACGATGGCGGCGGGGGCCGCTATCGACGGCAACATCGGCACGCCTCCATGGGCCGACACCAACACGGGCGACTTCAAGCCCTGGTGGCAAGTGGACCTCGGGTCGACGTTCGTCCTGACCGAAATCGACGTCTGGGCTCAGCCCAACTGGTCCGAGCGCGACAACGGCGGAGTCGTCTCGATCCTCAACAGCGCCCATGCGACGGTGTGGACCGGCGCGCTCCCTCCGTCGGGCTCTCCCGCCTGGTTGGTCCAGACGTTCACCCTACCGACGGGGTTGTCGGCGGTGAGCGGCGAATTTATCCGGATCGACAACACCAAGGAGTACGGCATCGACCTGACGGAAGTCCAGGTCTTTGGGGAGCAGGCGCCTGAGCCGGCCACGCTCAGTCTGCTGATGCTCGGCGGAGTGATGCTGCTTCGCCTGCGTCGCCGGTCGTAGCCGTCCGTTCCGTCATTCGGTGGGGTGTCGCAAGGACAACCTCCCAGTTTCCATAGCGCGGCGGGCCTCCTGCCCGCCGCGCCCCGCGTTCTTTCCCTCGCCCCTTGCGGAAGAGAGTAGGGTGAGGGGTGCCGTTGGCCGCTGACATGCGTAGGGGCGGCCCTGTGTGGCCGCCCGGCCTCCTGCCCCGCCTTCGGCTCTGAGGCTCAGGCTCGAAGAGAGCCTGCCGAAGGGTTGCCGTTCCCGTGTGCCACGGGTTCTTGAACCCGTGATCGCCATCATGCCGTTGACACTTGCGTTGCCGTTGACGTGCGTAGGGGCGAGATACATCTCGCCCGGCCTCCTGCCCCGAGCCTGCCGAAGGGTTGCCTTGCGTTACGACCGACTTAGGGTCGCGTACATCTTCAGCACGCCACCGCCCGTTCGGCTTTTCAGCCCTGCACGGGGCGCCTGTGAGTAGCCACCCAGCGCGAGCCCGTGGTTTCCTGGGCACGCGCATCCCAGATTCTTTTTCTTTTCCCGGGAGCCCCATCGGGGCGATTGAGCCGACGGACGGTTCGCTCCGATGGGCTCCACGGCAAAACAAACAAGTGTGTAGGGTGGTCGCCGCGGAGACCACCAGCCGTTGTTGTGCTTTTCACGCGACCAGGAAACGGAACGGCTTGTGATGCCTTTGTTCCCCCTCTCCCTCCGGGAGGGGAGAGGGTAGGGTGACGGTGCTGCTTATCCGCAGATGCCATTGCATTGTCGTCCTGCCATGGTATAATGACAATGGCAATGGTGGAGTGTAATGACAAAAGCAAGGAGACTGCCATGAAACACGGGCTACGCACCACCCTGCGAGTCGCCGACGGCGGACGCATCGTGATCCCGGCCGAGGTTCGGGAACGCCTCGGCTTGGATGTCGGCGCCGATCTGGTCATGACCGTCGAGGGGGATCGCGCGATCCTCATGAACGCCAAGGCCGCGCGCCGCCGGGCGCGGCAGCGGGTGCGCCACTACGTCGCCCCGCACGTCAGGCTCAGCGAGGAACTGATGGCCGAACGGAAAAAGGCGGCCGAACGTGAGTAAGGTCCACGTCATCGACGCCTCGGCGGCCCTGGCCTACCTCCAGCAGGAGAAAGGCCAGGACCGCGTGGAGGCGGCCCTGGATGAAGGCCCCTGCTGGATCAGCGCCGTCAACCTGTGCGAGGTCCTCGGCAAGCTCTGCGAAAAGGGAATGCCTCCGCAGGAAGCCCAAGCCGCCGTCAACGATCTGGGATTGATCGTCGTAAACTTCGACCCGGACTCGGCCGCCGCCGCCGCCTTCCTGCGTGTCCGAACCAAGCCCATCGGAGCCTCCCTTGGCGACCGCGCCTGCCTCGCCCTCGCCCAACAGGCCCTTCACTCCAAAGTCACCCCGATCGTCCTGACGGCCGAACGAAGCTGGGCCAAACGCAAGTGGTCCTTCAAGATCGTCTCCATCCGATAGACAACGGGCCATGGGGTGAAAACTGGAAGCGTCCTAATTGTTTAGGAGAGGGAAGAAAACCGATTGCTTTGAAGAGAACGACGCGGCCCTGGCGGGCGAAGCCCAAAATCGCATTAGTCTAGGATGTAGCTCTTCGCGCTGGCGGAAAAATGTGACCTTGACTTATGGAGGTCAGTTCGGGAGAGACGATAGACGCACACTGGGGCGATGATGTCGTGTAAAACCGCGGCGGCAAAAGAAGCGGACCTGGGCGCCGCGTATTATTCTGGGGCACCGAGCGCGAGACCGCGACGAGATTACTAGTCTTCGCATCCATGCCTTGGCCCTCCTCAAATCCTGAGCACCATATTCTACCTCAAGAAAGGCCAGCAGTCAACCGATTACCGGCCATCCCTTCTTATCGGCTATTCCGTGGTCCAACCTTCATGTCTGTTGATAAGGCTGACGTTCGTAGAGCCATCCGGAGCCTTCGCGCCCGACAGTTCGTACTCAAGCGAGAAAACATCGGTCCGTGTATTACTTTCAATAAAAGCGAGCTTGGCCCGGGTGGCGGGTGTGGTTTTCTGCTCACCGACCTTGAGATCGGGAAATGCTGTGAGAAACTCGGATACCGGGACGAACGGGTGCTCGAACTGCATCTCTTTCTCGTAATCGAGATATAATTGCCACATCGCCTTCTCAACGGCCGGCGGCGGAAACTGTACTGTGGCTAGCTCCAGTTGTTCACGCGCCTCGTTCCGGTTAATTGGATGGCCATGAAAAAACAATTTGGATGTAAAGCTGTCAACGATCTCGTCAATGCGGTGTTCTTCTTTGGTTGGATCCATATGTAGCGATAGCAGTTTCTTTGCCATCATGCGAGATTGGGACAGCGATCGCTTTACGTTTCCTAGGGCTAAAGGATGAATCTTGTCCGCGAGTTTGCCGAATGCCTGAATCACTTCCTCCTCGTGTTGAATGGCAGCGTCTTCCCTGATGAGCGCAATATATGCTGTAACATCTTCGACGCTGATGCCAAGGCGTCGTGAGGGATTTGTGGGGTCTTGAGGGTTGAATTCGTTGGCAACAGTTGGGTCCGTGGGCCCCAACATCGCCATGGGGTGCATTACGATTTCGTCGGCGCCCAACGCGGTGAGGGTTGCGGCGCTAAAAGCTCGGAAGGGCACGAGCACGCACAGTTTTGTGGCGTGTTCACGAAGAAGGGTGACTAGCCTCCACGGAACGATGCCGTCTCCGCCGTTACTGTGAAGAAATAAGTCGATCTGGGGGATCTTCTTGCCGGGCGAAGTCCAATGGGAAACGTGGTCATAAATGCGCCTTATGGCATCCATAGCCATCGATACTTCGAGATACTGCCGAGTGCTGGTAACATATGTAACAAGACGTGAGTCTCTTGCCTTCTCCAGCTTGGCAATAATACTTAGGCGGGCGGCTTTGGCCATGAAAGGCTCCTTGCATGCCTGGAATTGTAGTGATGGTACACGTGCTATAATTGATGTCAAGCGCTTTGTACCCACCATTCCCCATTGTCAGGATTATCAGAGGACAATAGTATTTTCCGTTCCGACTGAACTGGTACGCCGGTTGGCGATGCTGGCCCCTGAATTGATCGACCGGTCCGAGCCATGCCGTCACGTTAGCTGCCGCCTCCGGCGGAGTCAAGGCCGCGCGGCGGCTGGATGCCGTATGGGGCGGCCCCTACCGTTGGCGGGAATACGCGGCCTCCACGGCAATCTGGGCCTTGCCTTCCAGCGTGATGTTGTGCATGACGAGGTCGAAGGTGCCGCGCGGCTTCGGCGCGATGCGGACCTGCCAACCCCAATCCGGCCCGGGGGGCGCGGCATAGGAACTTTTCATGGAGAAACCGCCCCTGTGCCGCCAGGGCCACAAGGGCGCTTGAGTCGGATTCGCGGGCCGGTTCCGCGGGAGACAACCATAGCCGATTCGTGCCCGTCCAATGGCCGACCAGGTTGGCCAGACTCGCAGGGACGCTCACGGGTTCCTCCTCATCGCCATGTAGGGTGGTCGTCAGGGGCAAACGCCCAAAGACAGAGCGGCCGGCCCCAACATATCGTGGCCCTACGATGGCACGGCCACAACGAAGGCCGGGCGGCCACGGGCGGCCGCCCCAACCGGTGGTGGTTTGTTGCCGGAGCGGCCCTGTTTGGTGCAAACGGCATGCCAGATTTGGCCTCGACATTATAGTATATAATCTCAAGTACGAAAACTGAAAATTCGACTATGAAAAAAGTAAATCAGGCCCTGAAAAAAGTAAAAAGGGGGTAAGTTTGGGGTACGTTTGGAGCCGGATTTTCCTGAAAAAAATTTTCAAACGGCCCTGGCGCGTCGCCAGAGGGGTTGAGGGGGTCTGACGGACCCCTTTTTCGCCCGCGGATCCGTTCCAATATAGCCCATAGTATCGAATTTCGGAGGCCAAGTACCGGGCGCAGGCGTCATGGAAGAGGCCGGTTGGTGGGCGGAGGCCGCGCCGAAGCACGGCAACGGCACCCCTCACCCTACCCTCTCCCTCAGGGGGCGAGGGGGACAAGAAGGTCACGCCCCGCGCAGGCGGCGCAGGATGTCCCAGTAGGCCCCGCGGGCGCCGGCGGCAATGGCCCGGACGAGGGGCGTGTTATCATTGTAGTTGTAGTCGGCGGCCGCATCGCCCTCGCCAGCCTCGGGCATCGGCTCGAAGAACCGCTGGTCGCCGCCGACGAGCCGGCTGACGAGGCGGGCCGGCTGGTCGCCGAGGGCCTTCGAGAGGTAGAACGTGGGGCGGAAGAAGTCGACCGGCCCGTCGTACCTTCGCCGCAGGCTCTCGTTCTTCTCGGGCGGGCCCTCGGCCAGCACGCGGTCGACCATGCCGGTGCCGGTGTAGATCCGGACGCCCAGGGCGGCGCCGACGCAGTCCGGTCCGATCTTCTTCATGAACGCGATCGTGTCGGCCAGGGTGGCCTTCGTCTCGCCCGGCCCGCCGAGGAGGAGGTCGATCATCACGGCGATCCCCTGCTCGCGGCACAGGCGGACATTGGCCGCCATGTCCTCGCGCCGGTGCGGCTGGCGATAGGTCGTGAGCATCGCCTCGGAGGCGGAATCGCCCGTGAAGTTGATCCCCACGCACCCCGCCTTCCGCATGGCGGCGGCCATGGCCGCATCGAACGGCTTCACCGCCAGGTACGCGTACCATCGGACGCGGCGGCCGAGGCCCTGGTCGGCGAGCGCCTCGCAGACGGCCATGGCGTGCTCGGCGGGGATGTTGAACTCGGCGTCGCACAGGTGGAAGACGTCGATCCCCTGGTCGAGGAGCGACTGGAACTCGTCGGCGACGTCGCGCGGCGACCGGAGGCGCGATGTCGGCCCCTTGGCCAGCGGGTCGGCACAGTAGAGGCACTTGCGGCCGCATCCGCGTTTGGTCTCGACGCCGGCCTGGCCGCCCAGGCGGAAATAGGCCGCGTTGTCGACGACCGCGCGCGAGGTCGGCGTCTCCAGGCGCAGGGCCCACGCGGGCGGATTGCGGCGAATCTTGCCGCCGTCGCGCCAGACGAGGCCCTCGACGCGGTCGAACCGCGGGCCGGCCTTGGAAAGCTCCGCGACAAGCTGAACGATGGCCCGCTCGCCGTCGCCGCGGATGCCGAAATCCGCCCCGGTATGCTGAAGAATGCGGTCCGGGAAGATCGAGTAGCCGATGCCGCCCAGGACGATCGGCGCGTCCGTCAGGCCGCGCACCCGCTTCACCGTGTCCGCGAGGCCCGGGACGAACCATTCCGCGCTCGGCCAGAAACAGTCGTCGACGTTGCGGAAGGTCAGGCCGACGAGGCGCGGGTTCTGCTTGCGGAAATACGCCCCGAGCGCCGCGTCGGGGTCCTCTGCCAGGGCGAGGTCGACGAGGTCGGCCTGGATGCCCGCCCGTTGGGCGGCCCCGGCCACGTAGTCCAGGCCGATCGGCGCAATGAGGGGCGTCATGCGGTTGCTGTTGATCAGGGTGAGCACGGCGCGCTATTCCCCCAGCATCGCGGCCGCACGGGAATCGGCCCAGGCCGCCAGGATCTCGCCCCAGTAGACGCGGTGGAAGTCGCCGCCGGGGTAGGCGCTGGCGCGGATCTCCTCGGCAAGGCGCGGCGGCAGAATGTCGTTCGAGTGGACGACCTTGCACTCGTAGACGATGGGGCATTCGGCCACGGCGGGGGCGCGGACGAGTTTCCCGCGCTCGTGGGTCAGGTGGCAGGCGTCGAACTTGTCGAGGTCGCGGCCGCTCTTGGTGCCGCACACGCCACAGGCATCGGCGAGCGCCTCCGCCGGCACGTTGACCGTGAAACACCCGCTGTGCTCGATGCAGTCATACGTATAGCGGCTTGGCCGCACGAGGACGAGCCAGATGGGCTTGCCCCAGATCGAGCCTAGGCTGCCCCAGCCGATCGTCATGAGGTTGGCCTTGCCGGCCGCGTCGTAGCTGCCCACGAGGAGGCCGCGCGACGTGAGGGCGGCCATCACGGCCTCGAAATGGTCCGTCCAGGCACATTTTTGCTTCGCCATCGCGGCCTCCTGGGTCGAGGGGGCTCTCCTTCTTCATCGACGCATCGCCGTCAATGGCTCCTTGGTATACCACCAGGCCCCTTCTGTCAATCACGAATGCATGCGGCGTGGAGACAGGAAGGGGGTCAGGAGCTCTATCTGTCAAGCTCCTGACCCCTTCTGCTCCCGTGCCCTACAACAATGACAAGGGGTCAGGAGCCTTACACATAGGGCTCCTGACCCCTGCGGGCGCGGGCCTGGAGCACAAGAGTCACGGCGCTGAGCGCGAGGACGATCGGCCCCTCGTGATAGCTCCACTCGCGCGGCATGCCGACGGAGAGGTCAAGGATGAAGATGGCGGGGGCGAAGACGAGGCCGCCCACGGCCAGGTACGTGACGAGGCCCGCATACCGGCGCACGTCGACCGAGGCGAGCCACAGGAGGCCGCCCATCATCGCATAGAAAGCCGAGAGCGAGCGGGCCAGGTACTCGACGATCGGCGCGTGCGGCAAAGGGTCCAGCTTCATGAGCCCGGCCGAGTAGTCCATCCAGCTCGTCGGCATGACGACGGCGACGATCGCCAGAGCCGGCCCAATGCCGGCAATCCGGAGCCAGATCTTCAGGATTCGCTCGTCTCGGGTCATGGCCGGCTTCCCACGACAAAAAGGCATTAACCGCAGAGAACGCGGAGAACGCAGAGAACGGCCAAAGTCTTGTCAAACGGCCAGGCACAACGGCACGGCCTAAGGAGAGGACGGCCGACAGAGTCAGCAGAGACCCCAAGGTTTTTCTTATTCTCAATTCCAGTTTTGTCTTACTCTGTGCTCTCTGTGCCCTCTGTGGTTAATCGCTGTTGTCTGCTTCTTGCCGACATTTTACGCTCGCCCTGGGGGCGAGGCTGAAAGGGCGAGCCGGCTGTGCCGACTCTATCTCTGCTGACTCTGTCTTCCGTCCTCGCCGTTGACGTCTTGCCTTATCCCAATCCTTGCCGTTCTCTGCGTTCTCTGCGTTCTCCGCGGTGAAAGCCTTTCGTTTTCTTACCCCCCCACGCCGATGCGAAAGTACCGCCGAATCAGCTTCTCCCGCAGGCTGTCCGGCAGAAGCCAGAGGGCCAGGGGGATCGAGATCGCGCCCGGCCCGACGCGATACCTCAGACGCGGCCGCCTGGCCTCGAGAATCCGCAGGATGAGCCGCGCGACCACCGCCGGGTCGGGCCACTGCTCGGCGCGCCGCAGCGACCGTCGCACCGCCCGCGCCCGTGCCGCCTCGTATTCCGGTAACGGATTCGTCGGCGGCGGCGTTGTTTCATGGAGGTGCGTCTTGAACGTGCCCGGCTCTACGAGCGACACACCGATGCCGAACCCGGCCACCTCGATTCTCAGGCCCGCCACGTAGCCTTCGAGGGCGAATTTCGTCGCGCAGTAGAGCGCCGAGAACGGCAGGCCGATGAGGCCGGCGATCGACCCGACCGTCACGATCCGCCCGCCGCCCTGCTTCCTCATGATCGGGAGGACCGCCTGGTCCATCCGCACGACGCCCAGCAGGTTCGTCTCGACAAGGCTGCGGATCTGCTCGGGCCCGGCCTCCTCGACGGCGGCGATGATCAACCGGCCCGCGTTGTTGACGAGTGCGTCGAGGCGGCCCGCGCGGCCCATCACCTCGGCAACGCACGCCCGGACGGATTCGTCGGACGTGACGTCGAGCGGCAGCATGTCGAATCCGCGGGCCTCGGCGGACTCCGGCCGGCGACTGGTCCCGAAAACGCGCCAGCCCCGGGCCGCCAGAAGCTCGGCCGTCCGTTTACCAAAACCGGCAGAGGCCCCGGTGATCAGCACGACACGCGATTCCGGCATGGAACTCCCTGCGGGTGAGTGTAGGCCGCGGCGTGCCGCGGCTTCCTTATCGGAAACCACGGCGCCGCGGCGCGCCGCGGCCTACTTGTGTGCCTCGATCTTGTACACCGCCACGCGCCCCGTCTTGGTCTCCGGCACGTACAAGATGCCGTGCGGCCGATCGAGCGCCAAGCCGCCGGGCGAGTCAGCCGCGAGGAGCGGGCGGACGGTCTTGCGGTCCGGGTCGACCGCGTAGACCTTGCCCGCGCCGGGATCGGACACCAGGAGCGTCCCGTCATCGAGGGCCTCGATGCCGTCCAGTTCCTTGAACTGCGAGGCGAGGCCGAACGGCGCCGCCGGGCGCGCCCCCGACGGATCGAGCTCATAAAGGTCGTGGCGGCTTGTGCTCACACAAAAGAGCTTGCCGCCGAGGAAAGCGACGGCCCCGGCGCCCGGCGGGCCTTTCATCGCGCGGATCTCGCCGCTCGAGCTGAGGCGCGAGATCGCCCCCGTTTCGGCATCGGTAATGAAAACGACGCCCGTGCCCGTGGCCGCGCCGAGCAGCCGCTTCGCCCCGGGGATCTCGACGATCTTAGCGGCCGGCGCCAGCGCGACGATCGGCAGCCGCACGACACAGGCGCCGTCGGCCACGTAGAGCGACCCGTTGAGAATGGCCATGCCGCCGGGGCCGGCGAGCGGAAGCTGGGCGGAGCTTTCCCGCCACCGCAGATCCTCCAGAAGGCCCTTGGCGCTGGCGCGCGAGATGAAGCCTTGCCCCGCGGCCGCGCCGGCGCTGGAGATGTAAGCCGTCCCCGTGGCCGGATCGACCGTCACCGCCTGCGGGGCGATGAGGCCTTCGATCACGGCGGTCCGGGTCGCCGCCCACTTGCCCGGCCCGGGTTCGGCCACGCCGACCGCCGGCTTCTGGCATCCGGCGGCCACCCCCAGGGCGAGGCCGACCGCCGCCACCGCGCTCCATCGGCAGAACCTCATGACCCAGCCCTCCTTTCGCATAAACTACCGCGCCGCGCCCGGCGCCGGCCACTCGCCGCCGATGATCGGCCGAAGCTCCAGCTTCGCCGGGTCGATCACCACGTGGCGGATGCGGCGGCGCTTCCACGTGTACGTGGCGTGAACGAGGCCATCGGCCGCCTGGATCACCGCCGGATACGAGAACTCGCCTGGCTCGCTTTCGAGAACGAGCGCGGCCTGCCACGCCTTGCCGTCAGCCGACACGGCCACGTTCAACGGCTGGCGGCCAATGGCCGAGTGGTTATAGACGAGCACGTGGCGCCCGTCCGACAACGTGACGGCATCCGTGCCGGAATTGGGGTTCGGCAACGCGGTCAAGGCCATCGGGCCCCACGTGCGGCCGCCGTCCTCGGACGCGATCTCGAAGAGCCGCTTGTTTTTCGTGCGCCCGATGGCCCGAAGGTGCCCTTGCCCGAGCGCGAGGATGCTCGGCTGGATGGCGGAGAATTCCTTGCCATCGTTGACGGGATCGCCGGCCTGCCAGGTCTTGCCGAGGTCGGCCGTCCGCTCGAAGTGGACGCGCCAGCCGTCGTGCTCGGTGCTCGACGGACACAGGATCTCGCCGCCGGGAAGCTCCACCGGCTTGTTCTTGATCGGGCCGAGGATGCCCTGAGGCAAGCGCCGCGGCGCGGACCACGACTTGCCGCCGTCGTCCGATGTCATGAGCATGCCCCACCACGACTTCGGGCTCGAGCCGATCTTGTAGAAAAGCATCAGCGGCCCGGCCTTCGGCTGGAACAGCACGGGGTTCCAGCAGGGATACCGCTTCTCGGGCGACTCCACGCCCGTCGCGACCTCGGCCGGCGCGGTCCATCGGCCGCCTTCGAGCCGCGCCAGCCAGATGCCCACGTCCGGTTGGGCCTCGCCCTTCCCGCCGAACCAGGCGGCGACCAGTGCGCCCTTAGACTCGGCAAGGGTCGAGGCGTGGCACTGCTCGAACGGCGCGGTCTCGAAGATGAACTCGGTCTTCACGAGGCCGGCCTGTACGCCCCCTTCCGCGGCAGCGGCGCCGGCCGAGGCCGTAGCGGCCGCAAGGATCACGCAGGAAAGGAGCGTACCGGCCATGGGTTTCGTCTCCAGCACAACGCCGCTTGCGCCCTTGCGCGGTGGGTCTTTTGACCCACC
>Ga0209777_10007334_pt1 | contig 12257 bp, 8 predicted proteins | sample FrelakmetHBP12HB_FD_187147 | JGI IMG/M metagenome (GOLD analysis project Ga0209777, IMG submission 187147) | Freshwater lake sediment microbial communities from the University of Notre Dame, USA, for methane emissions studies -HBP12 HB (SPAdes)... | ecosystem: Environmental > Aquatic >... | reverse complement strand
CTGCTCAACGCCCTGATGGAACTCCACATGAGTGCACTGCAAAAGGCGTGCCAGGCTGTCGGCGATGTGGCCGACATCATGCGTTTTGGCGACGACCTCGGCACCAGCACCGCTCCCTTCATGTCAGTCGAAACCTACCGGCGCTACTTCAAGCCCCGCCAGACCCAACTCTGTGCTTATGTGCACAAGCATACCCCGATGAAGACCTTCCTGCACTCGTGCGGTTCGATCCACGCGCTGCTGCCAGACCTCATCGAAGCTGGGTTCGAAATCATCAACCCGGTGCAAACCAACTGCCGGAACATGGAGCCGGAGCGGCTGAAGCGAGACTTTGGCAAAGACATCTGCTTCTGGGGCGGCGGTTGCGACCCGAGGGCCGTGCTGAATCGAGGCACCCCGCAGGAAGTCAAAGACCACGTGAAGCGGCGCCTGGAAATCTTCATGGACGGCGGCGGCTACGTCTTCAACACTGTCCACAACATCCTGCCCGAAGTGCCCCCGCAGAACATCATGGCGATGTTCGAGGCGGTGCAGGAGTTCAACCGTTGATCTCACTCCAAATACATCACCCTTAAGACGATAAATCGCATGAAACCAGAGAATACCAGAAAAGCAAAAACACAAACATCGCCCCGGCGCATTGCCTGGGTGACCGGCTTGAGGCCGGAGAAGGCTGCTTACTACAAGAAACTGCACGCCGCTCCATGGCCCGGTGTCTGCAAGATGATGAAAGCGTGCAACATTCAGAACATCTCCGTCCACCTGGCGAAGATTGGGGGCGAGCTCTATCTCTTCCTCTACCTTGAATATACCGGCAAGGACTTCGAAGCGGACATGGCGAAAATGGCAGCCGACCCGGAGACGCAACGCTGGTGGAAGGAGACCGATCCCTGCCAGAAGCCGCTGCCGGACGCGGTTCGGAAGGGGAAGATCTGGTCGGATATGGAGGAAGTGTATTTCCTCAAGTGAGCAGGAGACCACGGCCAAGTGCGGAGAAAAGACTGAGCATACCGGAGTCGAAGCACAAAACATCAATGAAAACATCCATCATCGCAGCGTGCATGATCCTTGCACTGAGCTGTGCGGCTACAGCCGAGGGACCTGATCCGTTCCACGAGACGACGGCGGAATACAACGCCCGGGCACAGTGGTTCCGCGACGCCAAGTTTGGCGTGTTTATCCATTGGAATCCGTCGAGCCTCGTCGGCCAGGAAATCTCCTGGTGCCGAGACAAGGTTGGGCGCGAGAAGTACGACGCACTCTACAAGGAGTTCAAAGGGGAAAGGTTCAACGCTGACGAGTGGATCCAACTGTTCCACGAAGCCGGCATCCGCTATGCGGTGTTGGTCCCGAAACACCACGACGGCTTCTGCATGTTCGACACCAAGACCTCCGACTACAACGTCATGCGCTCGCCGTTCGGACGCGATTACATCAAGGAAGTGTCGGAAGCCTGCGGCAAGAGCGATGTCCGGTTTTGCCTCTACTACTCGGTTTTGGACTGGTGGAACCCCAGGTACAGCGGCAAGGCAGGCGCGGATTTGACCGCCTACAAGAATGAGGTCTTCAAGCCCCACATGCAGGAGTTGCTCTCGAAGTACGGCCCGGTGGGCTGCATCTGGTTTGACGGGCATTGGGAAGCGTCGTGGACTCATGCCGACGGGCGCGAGATGTACGGCTACATTCGCAGATTCCAGCCGGCCACCCTGTTGGGCAACCGCATCGAGCCGCGCCCCAAGGCGGATCAAGGTCCGTATTGTTCGTGGACCGGCAGTTTCTACGACGCTCCGGACGCGGTGGGCGATTACCAGGCCCGAGAGATGGATTTCGGCAAGTTCTATATGGATAAGGGGTGGGACAGTTGCCTGAACATCTCTCCCTGCGGCTGGGCCTGGGTGCCGCCGATGACGGTGCGTCCGCTGTCAGAAATCCTGAACTGGTTCATCCAGTGCATCGGCCGGGACGGCAACATCCTGCTGGGCGTCGGCCCGCGGCCAGATGGCACCATTGATCCGGCCAGCGCCGCGCGGCTCCTCGAAATCGGCGACTGGCTGAAGCTCAACAGCGAGGCGGTGTATGGCACCCGCGGCGGGCCGTACCTGCCGGGCGACTGGGGCGTCGCCACGCGCAAAGGCAACAAAGTTTATCTGTTCATCACGCAATGGCGCGGTGAGTCCAATGCATTTCCCGCGCTGCCGGCCACCGTGAAATCCGCGCGCCTCGTCACGCGCGGCGAAGTGAGTCTCAACCAGAAAGGTGACCAGTGGACATTGCGCGTGCCGGAACAGTTCCATCGCCCCGTGGCGACCATCATCGAACTCACACTGGATCGCGAAGCGATGACCTTGCCGGCGGTGGAAGTGCCCGGGCCGAAGCCGCTCTCCCAAGGCAAGCCCGTCACGGTCTCAGGCGAATGGCCGGGACGGGAAAAGGAGTTGGCGAAGGAACACGTCGACGACGGCAACCTCGACACGATCTGGGCCGGTCCCGAAGCGTCGCGCGATGGTTGGGTGCAAATTGATCTCGGCGAAGACCGCGAAGTGGCGGCGGTGCTGTTGGATGACCATTCCTACAACCGCACCCGGAAGTTTGAAGTCCAAGCGCAGGTTGTCGGCCAGTGGAAGACGCTTGTCACCGGGACGACCATCGGCAGCAAAAAGTACCTGACCTTCGCTCCGGTCAAGGCGCGCCTCTTCCGACTCGTCATCCAGGAAGCCACCGACACGCCGGTTGTAAACGAGTTTCAATTGTTTGGAAACTAAGTCATCGTCATGAGAACAATTTGCGTCATCCTTATCGCAGCCACAGTCGCACTGTGTGGAAAATCGCGGGCGGCTGAGTTTGATCCGTTCCACGAGACGGCGCAGGAATACAACGCTCGCGCCCGTTGGTTCCGCGACGCCAAGTTCGGGGTGTTTATCCACTGGAATCCGTCGAGTCTCGTCGGCCAGGAAATCTCCTGGTGCCGGGATAAAGTCGGCCGCGAGAAATACGACCAGCTCTACAAGCAGTTCAAAGGCGAGAAGTTCAACGCCGACGAATGGATCCGGCTCTTTCACGAAGCCGGTATCCGGTACGCCGTGATCGTACCCAAGCACCACGACGGTTTCTGCATGTTCGACACGAAGACATCTGACTACAACGTGATGCACTCGCCGTTTGGCCACGATTACGTCAAGGAAATGGCCGCGGCCTGCGGCAAGAGCGATGTGCGGTTCTGCTTGTACTACTCGGTTCTCGATTGGTGGAATCCGGCCTACAGCGGCAAGGCAGGAGCCGACTTGACGGAATACGTGAAGGTCTTCAAAACCCATATGACGGAATTGCTGACGCACTACGGGCCGGTCGGCTGCATCTGGTTTGATGGTCACTGGGAAGCTTCGTGGACGCACGCTTATGGGCGCGAAATGTATGGTTTTGTTCGCGGGATTCAACGGGGCACCCTGCTCGGCAACCGCATTGAGCCAAGGCCTAAGTCCGACCAGGGCCCCTACTGCAGTTGGAATGGTAGTTTCTATGACGCACCAGATGCCGTCGGCGACTACCAGGCGCGTGAGATGGATATTGGCAAGTTCTACATGGACAAGGCGTGGGACAGTTGCCTGAACATTTCTCCCTGCGGTTGGGCCTGGGTGCCGCCGATGACGGTCCGGCCGCTACCGGAGATTCTGAACTGGTTGATCCAGTGCATCGGCCGGGACGGCAATATGCTGCTGGGTGTCGGCCCGCGCCCGGACGGCACCATTGATCCGGCAAGTGCCGCGCGGCTGCTCGAAATCGGCGACTGGCTGAAGCTCAACGGCGAGGCGGTTTATGGCACGCGCGGCGGCCCTTACCTGCCGGGCGATTGGGGCGTTTCCACGCGCAAGGGCAACAAGGTGTTTCTGTTTGTGACGCACTGGAACGGCGACACCTTTAGGTTGCCGGTGCTGCCCGCGGAGGTGACGTCTTCCCGCCTTCTCACGGGGGGCACGGGAGCCTTCGTGCCGACAAGTTCAACCTGGACGTTGCGCGTGCCTGAAGTCTTCCGCCGCCCCCTGGTCACGATCGCGGAACTGACGCTGGACCGGGACGTCATGGGGCTCACGGCGCTGGAGGTGCCCGAGCCGAAGCCGGTTTCCAGGGGCAAACCGGTCGAAGTTTCGGGCGAATGGAAAGGGCGCGAGCAGGAATTAGCGAAAGCTCACGTCAACGACGGAGATTTCGACACCATCTGGGCCGGGCCGGAGAACTCGCGCGACGGCTGGGTGCAGATTGATTTGGGTGAAGATCGCACTATTGAGGCTGTCCTCCTGGATGAAGGCCCTTACCAGCGCTGCGAGAAATACGGGGTGCAGGCTCAGATCGCCGGCGAGTGGAGAACGCTGGCCGCCGGCACCACCATCGGCAAGCGCAAGCGTCTCACCTTCGAGCCGGCGAAGGCCCGGCTTTTCCGCCTTGTGATTGCCCAGGCCAACGAAGTGCCAACCCTCGCCGAGTTTCAGTTGTTTGAGAAACAGGAAGAATAGAAATGAAATCAAGCAGGAAGAAGAATACAGCGCTCCACTGGGTCCAACTGCTCACCATTGCCTGCCTGGCTGCGACTATGCCGTTGTCGCTGTTCGCCAAAGAGGCATCGCGGGATTCCTTCTCGCTCTCCGGCTCGGATTGGTGGGTTCATGCAGACGCCGCCGGCAGGGGCGTCGAACAGGCGGTCTTCAGTGCCACCGTTCCCGCTACGGGTTGGATTCCCGCGCAAGTGCCGGGCAACATCCAGGCCGATGTGGAAGCCGCGCACCTCTTAAGACCGCTATGGTATGGGGGAATTGACACGAATCTGTACGAAGTCGCCCGCAAGGATTGGTGGTACCGCAAGGACTTCTTCGTCCCGGCATCGTATGCCGGCAAGCGGCTGACGCTGATGTTCGACGGTGTGGACGAGCGGTGTCAGGTCTGGCTGAACGGCCAGAAGATCGGCGCGAACGCAGGAATGTTCCGTTGCTTTGACTTCGATGTGTCCAGAGCAGCCCTGGCAGGAAAGACGAATCGCCTCGCAGTATGGATTGCGCGGATGCCCGAAGAATTGGTGCCGTACTTGATTGATTCAGACGCGGGGCTTAGTGCCATAGGCAAACCCCATTATTTCCTGAATGGCTTGAACCTCACGCGCCAGAAGCTGAAGGATTTAAAGACCCCCGGCAACTTCAGCTACGACTGGTCGGTCAACGTTTGGACGCTGGGTATCTGGAAAGAAGTGAGGCTCGAAGCCACCGGGCCGGCGCGCATCAAGTGGATGCGCGTTCAGACGGCCCTCACCAACAACTGCACACGGGCTACGGTTAGCGCCACGCTGGAAATTGACGGCTTGGCCGACCTGGCGGTGGAAGCCGACTTTCGGGTCAGCGGCCACGGCACGTGGGCTTCCAGGGAGGTGAAGGCGAGCCTCAAAGAAGGGGATAATCTCGTGGCGGCAGAGTTGCCGATTGACCAACCCGCGCTTTGGTGGCCGAACGGTCAGGGCGAACAGCCGCTTTATACGATCGAAGCCGAAATCAAGCTGGCTGGCGGCGGTTCGGTCAGCGATGCCCATTCGACGCGTTTTGGCATCCGCGAATTGCGGTGGGTGCATACGGAGGGCGCGCCGACGAATTTCATCAGCCGATACCAACTGGTTGTCAATGGCCGTCCCGTGCGGACCATGGGCTCGGGCGTGATCCTGCCCTACATCTTGCCCGGCTGCGGGCTGCCGCATGAATTGCAAATGCTGCGCCTGGCAAAAGAAGCCGGCATGAATACCCTTCGCATCAACGGGGGCGGCGGCGCGCCGCTACTTGACGAACCCTGGTACGACCTGGCGGATGAATTGGGCATCCTGATTTCTTATGAGTTTCCGATTGGTAATTGCTCTCCGGAAACCGACGCGGTCTTCCTCACGAATCTTGAAGCCACCTGCCGCAGCATGATCAAGCAGTCCCGCAATCATCCCTCAATCATGGAATATGTCGGCGGCAATGAGATGGATTGGAACTCGACCACTAGGCATCCTGCGCTCCAAGTCATGCAGAAGGTGGCGGCCGAAGAGAACGACCGGCTGTTCCGTGCCACCTGTCCGGATGTCGGCGCCAAACACTCCCCGTGGGATTTTGACATTCGCTCTTCCTATGGCCATTACAATCGAGTGGAAACCATGCGCTATGGCGAGTTCGGCACTGCTTCTCCAGCGCACCTGGAAGCCTGGTATCGCGATATTCCGCTCAAGTCCCAATGGCCGATCAATCCGAGAGACTCGGTGCTGATTCGCAAGAACGCCATTTATGGCGCCTTTGGCGCCGATGACTGGCTATTCAAACCACGCATCGACTGGGCGTTTGGTTCGCCCGACAACCTGCCGGATTTGATCCGGGCCGGCCAGTACCTCGGCGCCGAGGGCCTGCGCTACGCTTTCGATGCCTTTCGCCGCAAAGGCAAGCGCATCGGTGGGTTCTCGAACCACTGTTACAGCGAGCCGTGGCCCAACGCCGCCGGCAGCTATATGGTGGATTTCAATGGCCGGACGCTGATCAATTACGACTTCGTCAGACAGGCGTTGGTGCCGATCAGCCTCTCTTTACGTTACGATTCGGTTCTGTATGCGGCCTCAGACGGCATTAAGGCAGTATTGTTCATGGTTAGCGATGCGCCCGCCGCCGTCACCGGCTTGCGTTGGAACTGGCTTGCTCGCGATCAAAACGGCAACGTCTTCACTCACGGCGGCGGCACTGCGGGGATCCAGCCGCGCGAAGTGAAATCCCTGACGCCGCTCGCACTGCAGCCTGTCGGCGACGCAGCCAAAGGGCTGGTCTTCGTTGAAATGCGCCTTGAGGACCACAGTGGGAAACTGCTCACGGAACGGGTCCAGATTTTTGGCCCGGCGATTGGCCGCTTTGCCGGTTTGCTGAAAAACGAGGCCAAACTGGTCCATGCCCCGCTGGAACTTCCCGACGGCCCGGACAACTTGGCCTACGTTGGCAATGGCGCCAAGCCGGCCACGGCATCCTCGTGCCGGCCTGAACCGTATCACCAGCCCCGCGGCCTCAACGATGGGAAATACGGCAACGGCAATAGCTGGATCGGCGCCGAGCCGCGATCGTCATTTCAGATCGACCTCGGGAAGCCGGCGCAGTTGGGCCGGTTCAAGCTGGGCAGAGACCGCACCGGAGAGTTGAGCGACCGGGCGGCTGATTATCTGAAGATTGAAACCTCGGTTGACGGCCGGCAGTGGGATCCCGTATTCGAACAAGCCGGGTTAAGTATGCTAAAGGGCTTCGGTCCCGAGAAAACATTGGTGTTGCAGGTTATTCCGGTGCGCGCGCAGTTTGTTAAAGTTGCGGTTGAGCCGTCGAAATCCGCTCCCGCATCCGAGTTCGCCTGCGTTGATGAATTCGAAGTCTATGCTCCGGCTAACACACAGCCCGTCGCGCTGCCGTGCGTTGCGTTCGAGAACAGTGGTTGGGCTGATCCCGCTCATGCCGTCCGCCGCACTTCCTTGACGGTCGTCGCTGCGCCGCCGGGTTTCGAAGGCGATCAGGAAGTCTGTGCTCTGACGGTAAAGAACACTGGCCCAATGACAGCCTTGTTCTGCGAACCGCATCCGCTGCTGGTGTATCGCACTGACTTGTTCATCGACAACAATAACTGTTTCATCCCGCCGGGGGAGAGCCGCGTCATCACCATCCGCGCGCCACGCCAATCCGAATCGGGCTTGTCGCTGGCCCAGACCGGCTGGCGCGTCGCCTGTTGGAACGCCGACGATCTGATCGTGGAGCCGAGTGCTGAGGTTTTGTTGGCGGTCGGACGCTGGGACAAGCTGAGCCGGGAATTTAAAGGCTATTTTGATGTCAGTCAGGTGAAAGACGGTGCGGAAACCGTTTGCACAGGCACTCGTCCCGACACCGCCGGGACGCCATATCGTATGGCCGGCGCCAGCGCCGTCCGCTTCGAGTTCGACTGTGCCAGCGCCCTGGCTCGACGTCCATCCCGGCTGCGGATTCATACTGCGGACCAGTCAGAGGACACGCCGACCATCATCGAAATCGCCATCAACGGCAGGACGATGGAGAAGGCGCTACCCAAGGGACTGGGCATCCAGCGTACCGAACCGGCGCATCTGGCTTTTCCTGTAACCATCGAGTTTGACTTGCCCGCAACCAGTTTGCGCTCAGGCAAGAACAGCCTGACCGTCCGCGTCAAGGGCGGCGGTTGGTTTGCCTGGGATGCCCTCGATTTAGTGGGTAAACGCGGTTTGTGAAGCCATTCTTTGAACTAATAAACGACATTGCCATCAAGCACATGCAGGACCTAGAACCCCTCCACGTGGCCGTCCTCGAAGACCGCGGCTTCGAAGTCCTCGACTTGGGTGTCAACGTTTCGCCTGAGCAGTTCATCGCGGCGGTGAAGGAGAAGAACGCTAACATCGTGGCCATGTCCGCACCGCTGACGACCACCATGCCTTCGATGAAGACCACCATCGACGCGTTCAAGCAGGTCGGCGTGCGGGATCAGGTCAAGGTGCTGATTGGCGGGGCGCCCATTACCCAAAGGTATGCCGAGGAGATAGGCGCGGATCGCTGCGGCGAGAGTGCGGCGGGTGCCGTGGCTATTGCCCGGGAAGCCCTCGCCGGAAAGGAACATTGTTCAAAATGAATACTATCACTAGCGGTACCAGAAGCCCCTCCATCAGCACAGGCGCAAGCCCACACGGCAGCCTGTTGTATTTGAGCTTCTGCTGCTTCGCTTCGGCGCTGGGTGGGCTACTGTTCGGCTACGACCTGTTCGTCATCTCCGGCGCCAAGGACCTGATTGTCCAGCATTTCGGGTTGTCCACTCTGATGGAAGGTTGGTTCGTTAGTTCGGCGATGGTCGGCGCCATGTTCGGCTGTTTCATGGCCGGGACCGCCAGCGACCGGTTTGGGCGCAAGAAGGTCCTTGTCGTTGCTTCGGCCTTTCTCTTGGCCTGTTCGGTTGGTTGCGGGCTGGCGTGGTCCACGGCGTCGTTGATTTTCTTCCGTTGGATCGGCGGGGTTGGCGTAGGCATTGCTTCGATGGTTTGCCCGCTTTACATCTCGGAAATCTCCCCGGCCCGGTTGCGCGGCCGGATGGTGACGCTATTTCAGTTGGCGATTTGCCTGGGCATTGTCGCGGCGATCGTAGTCAACACTGGGCTGCTGGCCTGGCACGACAAACTCAAGGGGGACGAGGCGAGCGGGGTGGTGGGCTGGATGGTGCTTCGGGACGTGTGGCGGGGCATGCTCGGCATGGAGTCTCTGCCGGCGCTGTTCTTCTTTGTCATGTGCAGCATCATTCCGGAAAGCCCGCGCTGGCTGGCCGAAAAACGTCGTTATCCCGAGGCCCTGAAAGTCCTCGAACGCATCAATGGCGGGAAAGCCGCCGCCACGGAACTAGCGGACATCGCCTCGACCGTTGCCGCAGAGAGCAGTTCGTTAAAGGAACTCCTGAAGCCCGGTGTGCGCCGGGCGCTGTTCATGGCGCTGTTTCTGGCGGTAGTCTCTGAGTTCAGCGGCATTACGACGATTTGGAACTTTGGTCCGGAAATTATCCGCGGCCAGGGCATTCAACTCACCAACGAGATGACCGGCATGGTGGTGATCGCGTCGTCGCTTTCGATCTTCACCCTGGTGGCGGTCTGGTTGATGGATCATGCCGGACGGCGGCGGCTGTTGTTCTGGGGCAACCTCGGCTGTTTCATTTCGCTGCTCGTGTTGGGCGCGTTGTTGGGCCGGCCGGACTCGTCGAGCACCATGAAAGTGGCCGCCGCCGCGACGTTTGTGGCGTCTTTTGCGTTTTCGATGGGGCCGATCAAGTGGGTGTTCATGTCGGAGGTCTTTCCGACGCGCATTCGCGGACGCGCGGTGGCGCTCAGCTCGTTGGCCGTGTGGACGGCTGACGCCATATTGAATCAGTTGTTCCCGGTTCTCCGGGACAGTTGGGGCAAGCATGTTACCTTCTTTGTCTTCGCCGCTGTCCTGGTTCCCCAGTTCTTCTTTGTCTGGAAGATGATGCCGGAAACCAAGGGGCGGACCCTTGAGGAAATCGAGCGATCCTGGCATGGGCCTGCAACGCGGAGGCGGGATGTCCCGTTCGCGCCAACCAAAGATCCGGCTCAGAGTGAGTTGGCAGCGGAGCGTAGTTCATGAGGCAAGACCTGGGCCGATTCAAATTCGGGGCGCACCAGTTTCTTTGCAAGAGCGACTGGACCGACGCTGACCATGGCATTCTGGACGCGGTGCGTCGATTGGGATGCTCACTCTTTGAAGTGTCGCTAGGCGACGACGTGCAGTTCGACCTCAAACGCGCGCGCCGGCACACCGAGGCGTTGCGCATCGAGTTAACCGTCGGTCCCGGCAATCTCTGGCCGCAGGTTTGTAACATCTCCGCCGACGAGCCGCACCACCGGCAACTTGGGCTGGCGTGGCACAAGAAGATTCTCGAACAGGCGGCCGAACTTGGCGCGGTGACCTATTGTGCCGCGATGTACGGCCATCCGGGCCACGTGTGCCGACGGCCTCCGCCGGCCGACGAGTTACCAGGCACCGCTGAGGACCTTCGCACGCTCCCGAATTCGCTGATCGCCTCGGGCTTCCGGTGGTGGTCGATGAGCCGGTTTCGCATCCATTTGGTCAACACCGCCGCGGAAGCGGTGAGCTTGGTGCAGATGGCTGACCACCCCAACCTGCGCGTCAACCTCGACACCTACCACATGATCACCGAGGAACGCGACTACGGCGCGGCGATTCGCCGCGTTAGTCCACTGCTGGCAACCAAGAGAATGGCGTGGATGATGGCCTTTCGGGTGCTGCGGGGACGCGATGTCCCATATTTGGGCACACCGCTGGATCCTCAGTTGCATAAGCCAAACCGATGATGGGAACCGGGGAAAGTCCTGGGAGAGTCATGGGAGAGTCACCGGGCATACATGGGAGCCTCCTGGGAGACTCCTGGGAACGCCTCCCGCCTCCGCCGGACCTCGCAATATAAGCCAGACTTACGATCCATGGGCGGTAGGCCGTTTTCCCGTGTTGGGGCCACTTTGGAAAATGGGGAAGCGACGGTTGGCACTCGGCGGCGCTGCGCACCAAGTGAGAACTTGGGTGGCATACCGGCTGCGGAAAACAAAGCGTTGCGCAAAAAACCCGTTGATTATATAGTAGATGGTAGTAACCAGCACCGTTTCACGTTCGAGAGCATCATGAACACGTTGCGCTCTTCGCGTCGCCCGCGAGTGTCGCGCCGCCTTCAACGGAAAGCGCGCGGGTCCGCCGCCACGCCAGTGTGGCAGCGGGTCAGGGGGGTCCCGCGCAAGGCGTTTACGCTCATAGAACTGCTGGTGGTGATCGCCATCATTGCCATTCTGGCCGCCATGTTGCTCCCCGCCTTGGCGCGCGCCAAGTCCAAGGCCCTCTCCACCGCCTGCAAGTCCAACCTGCGCCAGTGGTCGATGATCGTTTCCATGTACACCATCGACAGCCAGGAACGGTTTATGACGGACTCTGGCGGCATCGATCAGGGCACCTGGATGATGCAGTTGACCAATTTGTATGCCAATATCGCCACCTTCCGGCTTTGTCCGGCGGCCAAGCGCCCCTCCAAGCTGGGTTACGGCAACACGCTCGAGTTCTGGGGGTTTAACGACCCGAACCAGGCCATCGGCTACTTCCGGAAAGGCGACTACGGCAGTTACGGCATCAATCACTGGATCAATTCGCTCCCGCCCGGCTGGGATGGCTGGCGCGGTCAGCCAACCTGGCAGTGGGCCACTACCTCGCGCCTCCTGGAACCCACCCAGGTCCCGGTCTTCGCCGATTGCGCATGGTACGGCGGCAACCCCTTCGACTTGCCCAGCGGCACAAACATGGGCAGCCCGCCTTCCTCGGCGAACTTCAACGAGGTGGATCCCATGGACTGGTATTATGACATGGCCCGCTTTTGCATGGCCCGTCACAGCAAGGCCATCAATCTCAGCTTCGTGGACGGTTCGACCCGGACCGTGAAGATCAATGGTCTCTGGGATCTGAAATGGCATCGCCAATTCCAACGCACGCCCTATGTTGCCCTGAAGTGGTAGGATTTGTAGCGGCGCGCGTGGCCGGCAGCAGCTCCAGGCTGAAGGCGTTCCCAGGAGTCTGAACGTTATCCCCGGGCAGTCCCCCGTAGTCACATGGGAGTCTCGCCGTAGTACCTCTGATCCCCGATCAGAGGTACTACGGCGAGACTACGGCGGG
>Ga0209777_10007333_pt1 | contig 12258 bp, 8 predicted proteins | sample FrelakmetHBP12HB_FD_187147 | JGI IMG/M metagenome (GOLD analysis project Ga0209777, IMG submission 187147) | Freshwater lake sediment microbial communities from the University of Notre Dame, USA, for methane emissions studies -HBP12 HB (SPAdes)... | ecosystem: Environmental > Aquatic >... | reverse complement strand
CCGAGTTGAGAGTTTCCGGCGGTGGATCACAAAGCGACGCGGCAATGCAGTTAACAGCCGATATTTTCGGTTTGCCTACAGCGCGACCGCATATCTATGAAACATCCGGATTAGGCGCGGCAATCGATGCAGCAGTAGGATTAAAACTTCATCGTGATTTTAAGACCGCCGTGCAAGAGATGACGCGCATGGGCCAATTATTTGAGCCCAATTTGAACACGCATAATATATACGATAAACTTTATAAGAGGGTTTATAAACAAATGTATAATCGGTTGAAACCTCTATACGAAGAAATTCGTTCCATTACCGGTTATCCCAACCGTGTGTAGTAAAAGTTTATAAATAATTATTGTAATATATATATGAAATAATATTTTTTTGACTAAATATTGTATTGTTGATTGTCAAAATTAAATTCAATAGATAAAATCATCAATGAAAAGAAAGAATATTATTTAAAAATGAAGACTAAAATCAAAGGTAAAATGGCATTCAGAAACTTACTGGTAACGGGAGGTTGCGGATTTATCGGCAGTAATTTTATCCGCTATTTAATGGCGCGGAGAGATTATTCCGGCAGAATCATCAATGTGGACAAACTAACATATGCCGGCAATCCCGAAAATCTGACGGACATTGCCTCTGACTTTGCTCCAAGATATATATTCCAAAAGGTGGATATTTGCGATGCCCCAAAACTGGAAGAAGTATTTCTGAAATATGATGTTGATGCAATTTGCCATTTTGCGGCTGAATCTCATGTTGACCGCTCCATAAAAACACCTGGTAATTTTATTCAAACAAATATTATTGGAACTTTTAATCTTTTGGAAATAGCTAAATCTCGCGGCGATAAATTCAAAATCTTTCATCATGTCAGCACCGATGAAGTTTATGGAAGCCTCGGTGACAAAGGTCATTTTCACGAAGATACTCCCTATCGTCCCAATAGCCCGTATTCGGCATCAAAGGCCGCTTCCGACCATCTGGTCCGCTCCTATTATAAAACCTTCGGAATGCCCATGACAATTTCCAATTGTTCCAATAATTACGGCCCATATCAGTTTCCGGAGAAGCTTATTCCATTGGTTATTCTCAATGCCGTGGAAGGAAAGACATTGCCTGTTTATGGCGATGGGAAAAATATTCGGGATTGGCTTTATGTCGAAGATCACTGCGAAGCTATCTGGCAAATTATGACTTCCGGCAGAATCGGGCAAACTTACAATGTCGGCGGCAATGCCGAGATGGAAAATATTTTAATTGTACGAATGATTTGTGATATTCTGGACGAAATCAGACCGCCAGCCGACGGAAAACCGAGACATAATTTGATTACATTTGTTAAAGACCGCCCCGGACATGATAAGCGTTACGCGATTGATTTTTCCAAGCTCAACAGAGAATTGGGTTGGTCTCCAAAGGAATCATTTGGCTCCGGTTTGCGAAAAACTATTAACTGGTATTTAAATCAAAAAATGTGGGTGGAAAATATTAAAACCGGCACATATCAGAAGTGGATTGAAGAACAATACGGTTCTTGATGCAGAGCAGATAATTTACAGCTAATATATAATATTCTATTCTATTACTTCCCAAGGAGCGAATCATGCCGAAAATGTCCAATCTAAATAATTCATCACGATCAAACGAATATCTTATGGAAAGTAACGATGAAAACATGCGCCTGGAGATTAAAACAGATCCGGAAGCTTTGCGCAAACAGGCGCTTTGGTGCGGAGTAAAACCGGGGATGCGCATTCTGGATGGTGGTTGTGGTCCGGGTATAACAACTGCTCTCCTTCATGAAATGATTCAGCCTGGAGGAAGTATTGTCGGAGTCGATTTTTCCGAAATCCGTATATCGTATGCCAAAGAACATTATGGCGGTAAAGATGGTATTGAGTTTCATTTGCACGATTTGCGTAAACCAATGGAAGGTTTAGGTCAGTTTGATTTAATTTGGGTAAGGTTTGTTTTGGAGTACTATCGCAAGGGAGCGCTTGATATTGCCAAAAATTTAAAAAAGAATGTAGCACCGGGCGGTTTACTCTGCCTGCTCGATTTGGATTATAACTGTTTGAGCCATTATAAATTGCCACCTCCCATGGTTTCAATATTGCCAAAAATTATGAATCTATTAGATGAGAAATATAATTTTGATACGTTTGTGGGACGAAAACTTTATTCTTTCCTTTATGATAATGGTTTTGAAAAGATAGATGTGGAATTGACTGCGCATAATTTAATCTTTGGTGAAGTAAAAGATAAAGATAAATTTAATTGGAATAAGAAAGTCGAAATGGGGGCAAGAAAAGCAGAGAAATTATTAAATTCATATCCCGGTGGTTATGAACAATTTTCTAAGGATTTGAATAAATTCTTAGTTGATCCACGTCGTTTTACTTATACACCGCTGCTTCTTTGCAAGGGTGTTAAGCCATTTTCGCGCTAGTAGGGATATCGAGAATTTTCCTGACGCTGAGCAGTAAATCCTCCGGTCGGTATGGTTTGTTAATAAATCCTGCCGCTCCGGCTTTGGTTAAATCTTCTATTTGTTGGGAGGTGGAATAGCCGCTGGTCATTAAAACTTTAGCCTTGTCATTAATGGACAGCAAATCATTGAGGCATTTTCTCCCGCCCCCGCCGGGCATATTTAAATCGAGTAGCACTAACTTGATTTTATCTTTTTGAGCGGTATAGACCTCTAGCGCCTGCTCGGCGCTTTCAGCAGTCATTACTTTATAACCGTAAGAACTCAATGTTTCTTTGACTGTTTCTAAAATGCTTTTTTCATCATCAACTACAAGTAATTTCTCCTTGCCGCGAGGAATTTTCACGGTTTTTTCCTGAACTTTTTGTTGCAGTTTTTCGGATGTTGTGGCTGGGAATAAAATTTTAAAAGTCGTTCCCTCATCCGGAACGCTTTCACAGTAAATAAAGCCGTTGTGATTTTTCACAATGCCATGGACAACAGCAAGTCCCAATCCAGTTCCTTTTCCCGCTTCTTTAGTGGTGAAAAATGGTTCAAAGATGTGTTGCATCAGTTCTTTCTCCATGCCGCTACCTGTATCCGAAACGGCTAATTCTATATAACTACCGGAAGGAACACTTAACCCGGCTATGGAAGTATTTTCCTGCAAAATAATATTATTTGTACTTATTAATATTTTTCCGCTGTCACCCATGGCGTCACGGGCATTAATGACCAGATTCATGATAATTTGACCTATCTGAGTGGAATCGGCGATAAGGGGGAAAATATCTTCATGTAGCTTTGTTTGTATATCAATCATCTTAGGAATGGATTTTATAAGCAAGTTATGTATGCTTTTAATTTCTTCATTAATATTGATAATCTTCGATAGCGGTTCAACTTTTTTACCAAAAAGCATTAATTGTCCGACAAGTTCTCTGGAGCGTTGAATTAGTTCACCGATACTTTTAAGATAAGAAATTTCTGTTTCATTTCCGGTTCTTCCCGAAATCATTATCTGGTTGTAACCCATAATTGCCTGGATAATATTATTAAAATCGTGGGCAATTCCTCCAGTTAGGGTACCGACGGCCTCCATTTTAGAGGCCTGCAGAAGTTGGGCTTCCATAATGCGCAAGCGGGTAATGTCTTTGAGTGTGCCCATGACCCCCATTACACTTCCTTCCGCATCTATGTCCGGTGCCCCCGTAAAGGTGACATACCGCGGCAAGCTTTTATTGTTTAAAATAATAAAATTCTTATCTCTAATTGTTACTTTATTGTCGAGAATGTTTTGAAAAATTTCAACAAATGCCGCCTGATCTTCTTCACGGATAAAATTAGAAAGATGTTTATTTTTAATTTCGTTTATATCATGGCCTAAAACATCTTTCCAGGCGGTATTGACATAAGAAAACTTTCCTTCATAATCCAGCCGATAAATGATGTCAGGTGAGTTATTGCTTAAATTACGGAAACGTTCTTCGCTTTCTTTAATTTTTTTATGGGCAAGAGCGTTATTTAAACTGATACCGATTTGCTGGGCTAACCCTACCAGCAAACTCAAGTCGCTTTGCGTGGGCGAACTTTTTGTTTGTGTATTATCGACAGCTAGAATGCCTTCTGATTTTCCTTCATAAATTATCGGAACACAAATGAAGGACGTAGCTCCAAAAGCTTTCATGAATTTCAAGCTGCGTTCGGAAAGATCATCTTCAATATCGTTTACATTGCTGATAAGGAATGGTTTTTGATCGTGATAGGCCAAATAAAAAATACCTTTGGATTGAGGATTGGTAAGATGAAAGTCCATTTTTGTCAATAGAGCTTCTTGTTCGGGATTGTAGCCGTAACCGGCAGTATAAATGAGTTTTGTTCTTTCCGGGTTGGCAAGCATGATCATGCCGCGGTTAAAGTGCAGGCGTTTTTCTAAGGATTCGGAGATGAAATTTAAAAGCTTCTGGGGATCAAGAATACTGGAAGCTGCTTCACCTATTTCTTTGATAAGCAATGACTCATTGTAACGCAAGTTTATTTGTTCGACTAACTCCTCAGCTGCTTTGCCTTGATCCTCTAAATTACTCATCAATTCCCGACTGTGAAGAATCCCGCCATATAGTAATGACGCAAAAGATATTAATAATGAAGATAATAAGAAAATGAACCACTGATGGATATTTGAGAGAAAAAAGAAAAAAGCTAAAGCTAGAATTATGCTTCCAGCTAATAATAAATATCCGCTCCTTTTCCATAAAAGCGATGGAACTTTTTTCCATGATACAATATAGCGGCAACGACTATCCCCACGATGTATACATTCCGGATGTTCAATATTCGGATATTTATTAGTAAATACTTCTGCAACACCTTCAAACTGACCCATGCGATTTTCACATTGAAAAGGTTCTTCTTTAACGCCTGGATTAGGAATTGCGATTATTTCTATTTGATTATCGGTTAATTTAGTGACTTTCATTGTTTGATGACGGCTTACTGTGGATCCCAGTTTTTCTGCAGCCCAATAAGCCATGGTAGGGGAAAGAAATCCTGCCACAGATTGACGTATAATGCTCGAACTAAAAGTCTTGGTGGATCCCAGATTTCTTCCTACCTCTCTTGCAATGTTGGGATTATCAGTAAATTTCTTAATATTTTCATGAAAAAGATTTACTTCCTCTTGAGTCAACCAGTGTCCTCTATCTTCCAACTCGTAATCGGTAATATTAGAAAATGTTAACAGTTCTTTTGTGTTTACATTTGGATAATATTTTTCCAGGTAATCAATGTAACTTTTAATTATAACGCTGTTGTACAAGGGTATGTTTCGCATTATTCTACCCCATATCTAATTCTGAATTTACTCTTCATATATTCAAGGTACTGTTCTGAATAGGGCTTAATTTTAAATATCCAAAGCAGGTAATTTTTATTGGGCTCGATATCTTGTTTGGATAAATAGTCATGAGGATAAATCAGGAGAGGTATATAATTTTCTTCGTAAAAAAAACTTAGCTTATTGATGGCGGATTTAACAATCTCCCACTTTGATTTTGCTTCATTGATTATAATGATCTTAATACCATTGAGTAAGTCAGATAGGTTTAGTCCGAGATCCGATTGGTCAATAATAAAGAAAGCTACCCGCTCTTCCTCGAGGCACAAGCAAAATGTTTGACAGTTTCTTTTAAAACCGGCTTTAATAAAAGATTCCCTCAACGGCTGCATCGGAGAATTAAGGTCTAGGGCATCCAATAAAAGGCCACCAGAATGCTTTTCATAAAAATTAGTCAATATGACAAAATCAGAGGGAGTACATTTACGTAATTTCCATTTAGGTGAAAGCACTTGATTAAAGGATATTCTTGGGAAGTCCAAGTAAGAAAACAAGTCCTGTGAACTTCCCTTGCGGTCTCCTAAATAATCAACAAAACCGCCAAATATCTTATTCATTATTTCGTTTTTCGGCTGGTAATGAGCAATTACATGATCCATTCCCCCGGAGGTAAAACGGTGGAAACCATTAATATAATAGCTTATTTGCCTTAAAATCATGAGGCCGGCTATTTTAGTTTCCATAGGTCTGGCGGCAAAATGATGTATTACCCAGGAAGAATTATGAGCATGTATCATTGACATATGCCCATAAATTTTACCGTTTCTTTCATAAACAAAATGCCGCGCGATATCTGGATTATCCTGATATAGTTTTCTGTAAGTTTCTTTGAAGGTTTCATGGTAAGGCTGAAGATGTTGATATTTTTCGCCGTAAATAAAGCCGGTATCAAAAAAGAATTCCCATAGAGCGTCCATATCGACTTCCGTCGAAACTCGGGCATTACCATCGAGATATATTCCTACAAGGTGATTGAGATGACTGTAGGAGTGCACATCCATATCCGTAATAGCAAGACCACAGTGTACAATATTATTCTTGCGATCTTCATGGCGATAAAGCACACGAACGGAGCAATACATTTTCAAAATACCTGCATAAACGATAGACATCTTCGGAATGATCATTCCAGGGAGCAGAGTTTCTTCTTCCATATTATCCCGCACTGAAAAACCCGATGAGGAGATTTCAAAAATATCTCTTTCCACATTTGCCTGGGAAAAAGGATGTTTAAAATTAATTGTGAAAGAAGGGGCGATCTGTTGACGGGGGTTTCGTATTTTTTTCTTAGGAACGAGCGCAATCTGTGTGTTTACAGGCGCAAACACAATTTTAACATCCGGCGAATCTATGCCGTTGCGAATACACCGGCATGAACCGGAAAAAAGTTTAACGCCGTTTTGGTTAAGATTGATTAGTGATGAATTGTTTTCGTCAAATCCTTTCATATTTTTATTTCCGTTTAATTTTATTCCAAAAGCACTGGGCGTAAAATCAATCAGTGCGCCGTTGGTGTTAAACCCGTCCTGGATTACTTCGCATGTTATGTTTTGACAGTAATAGCGTCTTGTTTTACGCGTTGTGATAACTCGGCTTTTATCGGGCAGGTTTAATTTCAGTGTATTGGCCTCAAAACTGACTAATTGGACAGGTGCCAATATAACGGTAAGTCCGTCATCAATCATTAAGTATTTAAAGCTATATTCGGTCAGGTCAATTAAAGCGTCTTCTAAATCCAAACGGCAGATTAGTTCATCTTTTATGCAGGGTTGAGGATAAGCTTTTAGTAAGATGTATTCGCTAGTTTTCTTATGATCTAAAAGAAGAGAAACATAGCCATCAATAAAGTTGATATAATTTAATTTGTTGATTAGATCTTTTTGTTCCCATGACTTGTTGGTACTAATTTCGGTGAGGAGGTTTTTATGCTGAAAAATCCAGGGATGAGAATTTTCTGGTGAAATATTTTGAACTGGACTAACCACTGGTTTAAACTTTTCTTCCTTCAAAACATTATCTCCTCTATCTCAATAAAAGATAATAAGGGTAGGATTAACTGTTTTTACGGGTTACAATCTTAAAATTAGCTGAAATATAACAGTATTTTACTAATATTGTCAACGAATAATTGATGTTTTCTTTATAGTTAAATTTCAAATTTAGAGAGAAGTTTATTTCCATGTGTCACTTATTGATATCTTAAATATTAAATATTGGGGAAAGTGCTGTTAGCAAATTGGAAGTTCGGGCAAGTCTTTATAGATGCTTTCAGATAAGCAATGCCACGTGTTTTGGCTATTTTTCATTGACATGCAAGTCTGATTTCCATATAATTCTCTCCGCAAAAAAAAGTCCTTATTCAATATAAAAAAACTACACTACGAAAGAGCGTTTTAAAGAATGTATACGTTGTTGCTTATTAATCCTGTCGAAAAAAAGTCTAGTTTAGGCGCTTATAAATCTTCTTCGATGCCTCCTCTTTCTCTTGCTTATATAGCTGCTCTCACACCCGAAGATAAATATAAAATCGTAATAATAGATGAAAATATAGAAACGTTAGATTACCCCTATGCAGATATTGTTGGTATTACATCTTACACTGCCCATGTACGCAGAGCGTATGAAATCGCTCAAGTGTACCGTAAAAAATTAGTTCCTGTCGTGATAGGTGGAATACATGTATCAACGATGCCGGATGAGGCTCTCAATTATTGTGATGCGGTCGTCATAGGTGAAGCTGAATCGATATGGCACAAGGTCTTAGATGATTTTGAGAATAAATGTTTGCAATCAAAATATAACTCCGAGCGCTTGCCTTTGGAGAACATGCCCTTTCCCAAAAGGGAATATATGCAAAACGATCGTTATCTCTGGGGGACTATTTTGACATCCAGAGGATGTCCTATGGATTGCAGTTTTTGTTCCGTGACAGGATTCAATGGCCGAAAATTCCGCAGAAGAAAAATTGATGATGTTATCGCGGAATTATCCGAAATTAAAAATAAGTTTGTGCTAATTGTTGACGATAATATTCTAGGATATGAGGGGTCAGGCGGCGATAAAGATATCGATGGTAAGAGATGGCTGGAACAATTTTTCATGGCCATCATTAAAAGTAAAATTAATAAGTATTTCTTTATTCAAGCATCTCTAAAGTTAGGAGAGGATGAACGACTTCTTAAACTAGCCTACAAGGCCGGTGTGCGTGTGGCGTTACTCGGAATTGAATCAGTGGAATTAAACAGCTTGAAAGCATACAACAAAAAGTTAAACTTTGCATATATTAAGAAAAATAGTTACTTGGAGCTCATGAAAAACATCAGAAAAAATGGTATAGTAATTATTGGATGTTTCATTCTGGGTTGCGACAATGACACAGATAGAAGCTTTAAAAAAACTTTGGATTTCATTTTTAAAGCGAAAATTGATATTATACAAATCACAAGACCGACTCCACTTCCTGGAACAAAGTTTTATAATGAATTATATGAACAAAATCGTATTATTGATACGAAATATCCCGATGCCTGGCAGCATTACACATTTACACGAATGCTATTCAAACCCAAACAGCTTGAAATTGAGGACGTTTATCAGGGCATCCATTACATAAAGAAAAATTTTTATGCATTTCGGACAAAAATGAAACGTTTCTTTCAAACATTGTTTGATACTAAAAGTATAGCATCTACCATTATTATGTTGGTATTAAACAGTTCTTATGAAAAGTCTTTTTTTAATTCCGATATTTATCTAGATTACAACATGAGAGAGCTAGAAAAAAAATTCAATTTCAAAAACTAATCTCGACAACCTTTTATCCTTACGGAAGATTAATCATGCTTATATGTCTATAAATGGTACTCATTCTTTGATTGTGGGCGCATGTCTTTAAATCGATATTTAATAAATTGCTTTTCCAGTAAAATCGCATTTTGAGCAGACATTATTTCTTTTCTAAATTTTATATAAGACAAATCATTCATAATTATTGCTCTTGTGGTTTTAATATAAATTTGTCATTATATTAACTCTTTGAATATAAAGATTCATCAACCTAGGAGGAAATTATGATGATCGTAAAAAAAAGTATTTTGACGACGATCGTTTTCATATGTTTAACTATCTTTGCCGGTTGTACAAGCTACGAAAGGCAGGTAGTTCCTTTCAAATATCCGGAAAGCATTCCTAACGCAGTTTCCATCGACGGCGCTCTAATTGCCGCAAGAAGTTTTGCCAATACAAGTGAAGCAAGAGAGGCATTCGGTTTTGACATCAGGTCGGCGGGTATCCTTCCCGTACAAGTTATATTTGATAACAAGAGTAATCATCCATTAATGATTATGCCCGATCAGACATTTTTAATCGATGAAGAAAGCAACGTCTGGCCTATCCTGGAACAAAATTTGGCCTATGACCGCTTAGCCAAGAAAACGGAACTGGGTAAAGTTGCCCCCGAAGCGGTAAAAGGCGGACTGCTTCTAGGTGCTGCGGGAGCTGTCATCGGCGCGGCTATTGGCATAGTCACGGGGACAAATATTGGTGAGGCGGTAGGTAAAGGAGCGGCTATCGGCGCCGCAGCTGGATTGACTGTTGGCGGCGCGCAGGGGCTGGATAATACCGACGTACAGTCCAAGATCAGGGAAGATCTGCAAACGCGCTCTTTAAACTATCGCGCCATTAAACCCGGTGAACTGGCTTATGGCTTTATTTTTTATCCGGGAGAAGCAAAGTCGGCAAAAGTATTACGGCTGCAGTTGAGAGCTAACGATACAGGTAAAATATATACCTTTAATATGAAGCTCACGAAGTAAAAAATGTCGATGTTCTTCGTACAACCTACAAGATAGTTTGTTTTTGCATCAAAGTTAATCTTTAAAAATTAATTTCACTATAACATAGATAAAGGAGAAAATTATGTCCAAAACAGAAGATGCCTTAAAAGAAGCATTTGCCGGCGAATCACAGGCCAACCGTAAATATTTGGCTTTTGCCATAAAAGCGGATCAGGAAGGTTTTGCTCAGGCGGCGCGTCTTTTTCGAGCGGCAGCCGAAGCCGAAACGGTTCATGCTCATAATCATTTGCGCGTACTGAAGGGAATTCGCTCCACAAAAGAAAACCTTAAAGAAGCAATAGACGGAGAGACTCATGAATTTAAAAACATGTATCCCGCAATGATTGAAAAAGCCAAGGCGGAGGGCAATAAAGATGCCGAGCGTTCTTTTAATTTTGCCAATGCAGTGGAGAAGATTCATGCCCGGCTTTATCAGTTAATGTTTGATAATTTGGAGAAGGCAAAAGATACCTACAGCTATTACGTTTGTCCGGTATGCGGATACACAGCGGAAAAAGAAGCTCCGGAAACATGTCCAGTGTGCGGCGCTAAAGGTAAGATGTTTAAAAAGGTTGATTGATAAAACTTTCTTATAAGAAAACTATTAATTATTTAATCAATTTGTTTTTTTAAGAAAGCCGGAGGAGGTTTGTCTTAACAATAAATGAGAGAAATAATTATAGCTATCAGCGGCATAATTCTATTTCTAATCGGCATGGTTCATCTTTCTTCCGCCGTACAGAAATTAATTAATGTCCGCATAAAAGAATACATCAGATATGCTGTAGCAAAACCTCTGTATGGGCTTTTTACAGGAGCGATTTCTACAATTATTTTTCAAAGTTCATCCGCCACTACTGCGCTTACCGTTGGCCTGGTGAGCGCAGGATTGATCAGCTTTTATAGTTCGCTGGCCATTATATTGGGAGCCGACATTGGCACTACCTTGACCGTGCAGTTTGTTATTTGGCGCTTTACGGAAATTTCCCCGCTCTTTATTTCGCTGGGCGGTCTTTTGTGGTTAACCGGCAGAGGCAAATGGGAAATTGCCGGCGAAATGGTTTTTTATTTCGGTCTTATTTTTTTTGGGTTAGATTTAGTGGGTCAAGCGGCAGAGCCTTTAAAGAATTCTCCGACCTTCATAAACTTCATTGCCCAGACAAAAAATCCTTTTTTAGGAATCGTACTGGGTATCATTATTACGGGCATTGTTCATGCGTCCGCTATACCGATTAGTATTTTAGTTCTTTTAGCGCAGCAGGATTTGATATCACTGGAAAATGCTCTGCCTGTAATTATGGGGGCAAATATCGGCACTACAGTCACGGCGCTATTGGCTGGAACAGTCGCAACGATGAGCGGCAAAAGAAGCGCAGTATCCCATCTAATCTTCAAATGCGTTGGTGTAATTGTGTGCTTTATTTTTATGCCGTACTTCGCGGATGTAGTGAAAAGTATTTCTTCCAGTACTCCTCAGCAAATTGCTCTAGCGCATTTTTTATTTAATCTTCTCGTTGTATTTATCTTTATTTTCATACTGCGGCCGTTTACCGGTTTAATGAAAAGACTTTTACCCGGAGATGACGAAGCTTTGCCTATATGGCCCGAATTTCTCGATGAAAAAGACTTAGCCAATGCACAAAAAGCCGTGGACAATGTGCAGAAAGAATTAAAAAGGGAAATAATTCTTGTCCAAAAAATGTTTCTGAAGAGTATAAATATGATCAATTCCTATCGGAAGGGCGAGAATAGAGACATTTTGTATATCGAGATGGTAGTTAACAATATACGTGCTCAAGTAGTAAAATTCCTCTTGAAAATATCAGCTCAACATCTTTCGGAAGAACTCTCGAAAAAACTTTTTGCTTTTACGGCAATAGCTGCCGATATTGAAAGCATAGGCAATCATGTAGTGTTGATAAGTGAGTTAGCTGCCGAAAAAGCCACAAAAAAAATCGAATATAGCGAATGCGGTGAAAATGAATTGCGAGAAATAATATTTTTAGTAAGCCGGAATCTTAATGATTCAGTGTTCTTGATTGAAGTATCCG
>Ga0209777_10007332_pt1 | contig 12259 bp, 21 predicted proteins | sample FrelakmetHBP12HB_FD_187147 | JGI IMG/M metagenome (GOLD analysis project Ga0209777, IMG submission 187147) | Freshwater lake sediment microbial communities from the University of Notre Dame, USA, for methane emissions studies -HBP12 HB (SPAdes)... | ecosystem: Environmental > Aquatic >... | reverse complement strand
ATACAGTAAGTCCCGCGCCCCCAGAAACTAAGGACTGAGGGATAACAACGTCTCCCGGTTCCGTGTGATACTGCGATTTCCTCGGGTTAGTGAATGGTTTCACCGGCCCCTGAAAGTTCCAATATGAAGGGTTCTCTTGGTTTATGTCCTGCTTTGTGAGATTTCCCCAACTAGATTGTTTTCCTGTCTTTCCAGTTACATTCTGGGCAAGAGCCAGATATTCCCCCCATTCCTTGGACTCATAAGATTTACCAAGTGGCGGAAGAATCCCAAACGTACTGAAGATATATTCCTGCGTTGCTCCTGAAACAAGATAATCTTTCTGAGGTTTTTCTGCTGGCGGGACAACCTTTCCAGTTTCCCCATTTACAACCTGACCATTCGGTAATCCAAGCATTGTAGGGGGACGGATAGCTCCTCCCAATGGATTAGAACTAGAAGCACCTCCACGATTTTCCTGGTTTCCGGGAGTCTGCTGGAACGCCCCGCCTCCGGTTATCCCTCCTAAAACTCCCTGCGAAGCCCAACCGACAGCCTGAGCTCCACCCCCAACTACCGTATAAGTAGTTGATGGTGTCGGAGCGACAAACGGAGCCGGAGCGACTGGTCCAACTGCCGAACTAGAATTTGTTTGTGCCTGATTTGAAACCGGAGCAGCCATGTTAAAAGACTCCAACTTCCTGGGTATTTAAATGTATGTGCGGAAGTCTCCGCACTCAGAAAACGAACATTTCCTCGTTAAAATATTTTTTCAAAAACGGTGAGGCATATGGGTTTTTAAACTGTTCGTCTTAAGTAAAGTAACCGCCAAGCCCCGTGTGGGCCAAAGCGGATGTGAAAAATATGATGAGCAGGGGATTTATGAACTACGTCCTCCTCGCTGTCGGGGTCATCGTCATCCTGATAGTCGCGGTTGTGGCGCAACAGATAGTGACTGCATCCATCGGTAACTTTACCGGGATAAACAACACCATCGTGTCGTACCTGATGACCTTCCTCCTAGTCGGAGTGCTGGTCTTCATCGCGATCGGCGGGTTGAAGAGCGCAGGAATACTCTAGGAAACTAGAGGAAGTGACTCATATGGAAAGGAGGGACATCAGTGCTACTTGATTCCCTCCTTATCCTATTTTCTTTCTTGTCGCTAGTCTTAGCCGTAGCTGGTATTTATGCGCGGTCCCCAAACTTTCTTATTGTAGCGGGCTGCATCTTCTTCGTAGTTGGTATACTTTTCGCACCAAACGGCATTTGGGGCTACGACGGTACAAGGAATCAGACAATGACTTATCGGTACTGGGACGCTGCCAACACCACAGTACGTGACATTAACCAGACTGCCGTTGCCAATACCTGGCTGTGGAACGACAGGAGTTCCCAGCTCTTCGGTATTGTTTATGCCTTTCTGGGGATAGCTGTAGTTTACTATGGCTGGAAACTTCCCCCCATATCCGATTCCGTTGAAGGGGACGTTGATTGATTCACAGGTCAGTGTCATGTTGTTGTCATGACAGCTCTGCATGGCGCTCGCATAGACGGCGCAGTTGAAGGTTGACTTTACTTCCGCGGCATAGGTAAGGAAGTATACTGCTACGATGCCCATGATGAAGACAGTCGACCACATCAACGCGTTCGAAGTGAAGTCCTGCCACATCTCCTGAAAATCTTTATATAGGAACTTCTTCGAGAGGGATTCAAGTTGCTCGGACTTGTGCTTTTTCAGGAAATACCTGACGGTAAACAGGAAAAGAGCCCCTAAAAACACAAAGCCAGCCATCATCTGGACTAGGGTATCCTTCACTGCGCCATAAGGGTCCGGGTATGGGATTACATTCATGCTCTCAATCCTCCATAATTCAAAACTCTGTTTCACTTTTTACAAGGCATTTAACGTCATAAAGTGTTTCAATTCGTTATCCTACAACATATATCTTAGTGCTAATGGGATTTTTTTATCAATCTACATATGGTTGAGACACTAGGGGGTTCCTTATATTTTTTTTTCAATATTACCTGTATCTTCCTTATTGATTTTCTTTTGCTATGTAGATTTAGGATATCCATTTCAACATTCCGTTTAATTTCAGAATGATTAACAAACTTATCTCTTATTTTTTTAACACTTCTTTCTAATGAGTCCTCCTTCTCATCTCCGGATTTGGTATCTATACTGTTCCATAACTCGGGCCTGTACTTACTCATATCCGGAACGTAGTCTACATAGTTAGGTTTTGGGAATATAGCAATTCCGTCTTTGTCTACCTTAATCCTTCTTGTTCCTTTAGGACCGAAAACTTGTATCTTTCCCTGTACTGGAAAGCCATCATCGCCACGACGGAACATACACCTAATGGCCGTTCGGGCTATGTTGGCTTTTAATGGCTTGTCTAACAAAGCTAAATTCTGGACAACGACAAACGTTATTAGGTTCCGTCGTTGTCTTGCTTGAGCGAAGGTGCTTAACTGCTCTATATTTTCTGTTGACATGGCTCTTCTCGACATCTTATCCTTCATTCCTTCATCGTCTAATATTTCGGAATAGCGCTCGGCACTAGTAATCGCTTCTATCAACTCAACTGGAGTATGTGAGACGTTGGAAACAGAAAAACGTCCTTTGGATAGATGATCGCAACAGAAAGCTCCTACGTTGGTTTTTCCAGTTCCGGTTTCTCCAACAAGAAGGACTACCCAATCGGTATTCCGTTTTCGTCTAAACTTGTCAATCCAGTCCAAAGAACGCTTAAGACGTTCAGCCATAACATCACAACTCGTTTAATTCATCTGGTAAGTTCTCTGGGTCCTTGGTTTCCTGCTCGAACTTAGTGATGCCCAATACTTCTATAAGGGTTCTTAACCGATTCAGGTAAAAATTAGCCTCTCTCCACGTCATAGAACTTGCTTGTTTTTGTCCAAGGGAATATATCTCCATTCGTCTAAGAACCTGAAACTGTTGATTTCTTTTGGGATAGTCCACCTTGTCCTTGAGCCAGTCATAAAGCTCTAGAACTACCCCCCGAAACTCGTTATTGACGCCCCCCCTCCTATTTGTAGAGTTAGTAGCAATTATCTGGCTTCTCAATACTAGAGCCTTTTTGTAAGTATCAAGGATAGTAAGCCTCGCAGTGTCATAAAGCGCAAAGGCTTCATATGCTTTAGACTGCGACCTGGTACGCTCAGATTCCATTTCAGCCAAAGCACACACACCTCTTCGTGAATATTATATAGAACAGGACGGCAAACAACGCAAGGAAGCAGAAGTAGAACGCGTGGAAGTTCGCCCTCAGCTCCTCGTATTTCATCTGCCAGTCCGGTTCTCCCATAGTCTCACTTTTCAGAATCCTTTACTTTCATCTGTTTTCCCCATTTTCCTCCGAGCATCTTAGCTCTTTTTAGGGCAATGTCGTCAGCAGAAGAGGAATACCAAAATTCTCCGAACTCATGATGATATTCTGTTTCGTATTCGTTTAGCAGTCTCACTAACAAATCCACTTTCGAGAGCCAAGTAAGAACCTTCTCCACTGTCCAACAGATACCAATAACCGCCGAAGCAGTCACAATCCAATACCATATCTCCATCTTCTCACCTCACTCTATCTTTTTCGGGAATATCGTAGAGCAGACGAGTACTTCTATCGCTGCCTGCTCTTCTCCCGAAGGCATCTTGTAGTCCGGCATCCTCTCCTTGACAAGTTTCACTATCGGCTTCAGGTCTCCGTACTTGACAAGGAAGATGATGTGCTTCTTCAGGGGATGGAGGGCTATCGCCTCAAGGTCTGCCATCTGTCTGTCCTCCTTATTTAGGTAGAACATCGTCGGCTTCTTGACGCCCTCAAGATACTCCGCCATCGGAGCATCCAGGACGGCGCTCTCAAGCATCCCATCCATCTTCCACTTCTCCTGAACCTTCCTGATTATCTCCCGCCTTCCCTGATCGTAAGTCTGCTCAAGCCGACTTGTGAACCACTTCGGCGGGGTCATCCCGGGTCTCCATCCTAATGGCATCTAACCGCCTCCAATCCCCTTCAGCGGAACGGGGATTCTCGATGTGTCGTTCTTGACGTCTACAGTCATATTATATAGCTGCTGGAGCATCATGTGATCCTGTGCTTGAACGGTTTTTACGTCATTAACCTGTATCCCGGCATAGCCACTAGCCAATAATCCGAGGACAGCGACGATTGCCACGAGGAAAAAGAGGTTTTTCATCTGGTCAAGCCACTTCATGCCTAGCTGGGTAGCCCAAGTTTCAGCCCAGCCCTCAAGCTGAATCAAAAGGCTTGAAAGCTTCTGGGGGGTTGACATGCGCTCATATACCTGTCGCTTTCTGTCAAACTCTACGAGCTTGACCTCCTCTTTCTCCTCGTATTTGTCTTCGACCTGCCCAGTTTCCCTATTCCTAATCCGTTCTCCTGTCGGAACCCTTGTTTTTACCTTCTCGGGGCGGTAAAAGTGATGCTCAACTACGTCCTGAGGGCGGAGGACTGCGGGCTCTGCGCTCTCGTGATGGAATCTTATCACTGGAATCCCATCAGTCATCTTGAACTTGTCGGGATAAACCAGATAACGGCGTTCTCCTTGCGCGTTTTTATCAAATATTACAAACGGGTCCGTAGTATGAATGATTTTTGCCTTCATGTTTGTTGTGTCCTGGTCCAGCTCCGCGATACCCAGCGTCTTATCATTATTACGGCGTATTCTTACCTGAGTATAGGGACTTCTCCACGCAACAACAAAAAAACCAACTAGAGCCATCCCTAACACAGCCATTATTGTGTTTGCCAAAACCTCTTCCATACAATCATCTCCTGTTCATGTTGTCTACTACGTTTTCAGCGCGCTTTATGTGTTTTGTGGACGTTCCCATCTCCTTAAGCCCAGCCATTCCCATGGAAAGAAATGTCTTGTTCATGACATCGTCCTTTGACAGCCGAAGGTCCTTTAGTCCACTAAAGGGATTTTCGAAAACCCTGAGGTCTTCCTCCATATAAAACCTGTCCTTGTTCATCTCATACTCATCCTCCAAGTCCTGATAGCCCTTGATTACCCCCATGTCCATCCTATGCCTAGCGGCAATGATGTAGGGTATTGGCGAGCTTCCCTCCGGATAATTGGAAGTAGCAAAAGACGAAAGAATGAGCTTCGAAAGCCGTGACTTGTCTATCTCAGGCCTCTCAAAAACCTTGTCGGAGTAAACCTTATGGACATTATCCGCGGAAACCTGCTGGACGTTCATGGGTATGTCTTCTTCCTCGGATACCTGGTAATCCCGCTCCTTCCGGGCTGAAGCGAAGTATTGGTCATCAGTCTGCTCCTCCTCCTCTGCCTCCGCGTCGGCATAGTCCTGCTCGGACTGCTCCGTCTTCTCGGGAAGCTCGGGCTTCTTCCCGGTCAGCTTGTTTATCGCCCCATGCAACACATCCATCTGCTCACCCCATTCCTTAGTTGTCAGTGCAGGACTCCCATCTCCTCCAGGGACTGCGCCACCCTTTGCAAATCGTCCATCAGAGGCACGAACCCTGGAGTTTTGCTTGTCGACCATTTGAGAACCATCTCCCCCCGGTTCGCCAGGGTGTAATACTCCGTCTCCTCTATCTTCAGGCACTTTATGAACCTTCCGCCTTCGAGAGCGTCGACGGCGTCTCTTACGGTGGACTTCGGCTTTCTGCTCATCTCCGCCAGGTCGCATAAGCGGAGGGGCTTCTTGTCCAGCTTCTCCGAGTTCTCCAAGTCCTTCAGCAACCATAGGTAATGCTCCTTTACTCTTAGCCATGTGGGTTCACCTTCCGTCATCTCCGAACACCTTCTCAGCCAGCCATTTATCAAAGGCAAGCATCCTAGGACTGATAATAGTGAGAGTAACCCAAAGAACCAGTAAAGCTGGGGGAACTGCAAGCATCAATACCGGATTGGAGGTTAGTTCCATTATTCAGCACCTAAAACGGACGATTTTTCATTCAAACTAGGCTTAGTCGTTAAAACCCCCCCTGTTTTCCAGCCCCCCTGCTTTCTAGGCCGGCCAAGCCGTGTCCCTCTGGCCCTAGTTCTTGCCAAGCCAGCCTTAGTTCGTTCAGAGATAAGGGAACGTTCGAATTCTGCAAAAGCAGACAATAGATGGGCTTGGAGCATCCCTTGTGGTGTAGACAAATCAATTCCATCCGAGAGCGAGACAAAGAGAACATGCCGAGTGGAGAACTCATCAAGTTCGAGAGCCAGCTCCCGAACACTTCGTCCCCATCTATCAAGTTTCCATACAACAACTGCGCCGAATTCTCCCCTCCTAACCCGAGATAGAACTTCCTCCTTGATAGGTCGAGTATTACGGGTAGATTCTTTTTCCCTAAAGATGACATATTCAAATCCCCTCCTTTTTGCCTCGTCCTCAAGAGGCTTAACCTGATTCTCTACCGTTTGGTCCTCGGTTGATACTCTGACGTAGATTGCCGCTTTCATATTTTAGCCTTCCAGCCATTGCCCAGGTAGCCATGTATTCCCCTGTATCTATCTCCCCTGCCTTGGATAGACGCAGGAAGGAAAGACAAATCCCAGCCATGTAACCTATCAACCCACCATTTGGGAGTCCGGGTATGCCAAAGCTTCTGATGAGACTCAGAGCCCCAGTTCTCAGCCAAGCATAGGATTGAGCCAAACGGGGCGACTTCGTTTATCTGATAGCAGATTTCCATAACCGTCTCATCGTCTATATGGGACAGAACGACTGAGGAATAGAAGAGGGCGGGCTTGCTTAATTTCAACTTCTTTAGCTCGTCTTCCGCAAGGCCCACCCTCCACTTTACGGAGGCGTTGTTTCGTTTTCTTGCCAGTTTTATTGCCGCTTCGGAAGGCTCGATGGCTATAACCTTCTTGAAGAACTGGGCAAGCTTGACTGACGCAGTTCCCACTCCGCATCCTATGTCTATTGCGGTATCCCGAACTTCTGGGTGATTGGAGAGGAGTTCCGGAATGCGAAGCTCAGAACGAACAAAGAAGTCATCGGATATCTGGTCGGTTCTCGCAAGTTCTCGCATCTGCTCGGAGCGAGACTTCCTTAGTAGCTCTCGGTATTGGGCGTCGTGAGCGATGTAGCTCTCCTCCAAAGCCTGATGCGTAACTCCATTCTCGAATAGGAAAACCGCAACGTCGCTTTTTATCCCTCTGAAATTCATCGTTTCAGCCCCCTAGCCTTGGCGAAGTATAACGCCAGAAACCCATTAGCCCTTAACCCTTCCAAACCATCCAAAAACCCTCCTTTCCAGACTATCCCGTTGAAGAGCCAGAATGGGTAGGAAATAACTGTTGAGAGAGTAGATGGTTTTCCCTTCTGCCTATGTTCGACTTCTATGAACTGCTCGTGCTGGGAGTGAATCCGCTCCTTGCTCTTCAAATAGTAGTGATGTTCGTATTCTAGGCCGGAAACGTAATGGACTGCGCTCTTTTTGAACTTTGGCTGAGAGTGAATCTTCACATTGAAGTCCGGCTTGCTGGAAGTCCTAAAGAACCTAGGCTCTGTGTGGGGAGCCCAGAAACCATAGGCGTAATACCGCTTCGGATTCATATAGTGCATGGACCAAAGCCAAACCACATCGTATTTGTCATCTCCAAGTTCACTTCCCCATGACTTTAGCCTTCTTTTTGTCTCTTCTGGTAGCCTTTCATCAGCATCTATGTGGAGAATCCACCCCTCATCAGCCATGTCAAAAAGAATCTTGCGGTCCTTGTCCAGCCACTGGTCGTCTTCAGGGATGACTTTGAAACGGATGCCATGCTCGGTAAGAATCGCCTGTGTCCTGTCGGTGCTCCCATGGTCGATAGCCACAACCTCATCAGCGAAGTCTCTGAGATTGTAGAGCAAGTCCTCTAGCTTATCCTCTTCATTCTTCAGCATCAAGCAAGCTGTTATTTTGGTCATGCAATCATCCCAGCCAGCGTCTTCGCTATTTCTGTAAAATATGAATCGTTGATGTCAAGATGCCCCCTCTTGAAAACCTGCTTTGCTTTCACCAATCCGGCTTTTCCATCCGCACACTTTAGCGCGAATTCCCAACCACTAAGGTTGAAAGTGCTCATTACCCATTCTGGCGGTAGATAATCAGATGCCCCAGCACCATTCGAGCATATTACGGGGGTCCCACAGGATAAGGCTTCCACAACAACAAACCCTATGGGGTCTTTTAACGCAGGATGTATTAAAGCCTTCGCTCTCGTGTAATACCAGAAGGGACTTTCGACATTCGCAAGAAGAGCCACATTCTTGGGTTTGGTCTGCATTATCAGTTCAAACAGCGGCCCCGCCCCTATCATCACAAACTTCTCCTCCGGCATCGCTCGGGCTAGCTTCAGGACAAACTCGGGGTTCTTGCTCGGTATCATTTTCCCGACGAACAGATAGAAGTCTCTCTCGTTCGTCGCTAGTCTTTCCTCACAAGCCGGAGGGATTAGGATTGAACATAGGGAGAGTCTTTCCAAGAAGGAATGCGTTCTTTTGGTGGAGGATAGGAATATCTTGCTCCCGAAAAGCCTAAGAACACGGGAAGCTACTACATCCCGCTTTCCTCCGGTTGGCTGGTACTCCTCATGGATAAGCAGCCTGGACTTCCTTATAAGCCCCTCGAAGTCAGTCATCGAGATAAGCGGGGAATGCATCAGATAAATCGCCTTGGGGTCTGGGTTGAGCTTCGAGTAGCTAACCATCTTGCTTTTAGTGCTTAATACGAAGTCAGCCTTGGTTTCGACAGAATAGTCCAACATCATCTCCCTTGCAACTTCGTGGACAACCTTATTCATGCTAGTGTAAGCAGGATGTAATGTTCCCACCTTATCGACTAGCCTATGTAGTGTTTGGTTTTTGTCCATAATCTTTCCCATCTATCCGGAGACCTCTTTGAAGCTCCGGTTTTCGTTATCAGGAAGACTATCGAATCGAACGCGAAGTCCACGAGAGGTTTCGGTGAATATCTGACGAGCTGGAAGAAAACGTAATGGAACCATCCGGAGTATCCGAAGATGTTCACGATGCCAGACCACGTTATCTTTTCCTTCGACCTGAACTTCCGTTCCGAGAGAATGTTAAACCATATCAGGAAAATATCCCGAAGCATGAAGCCCCATAGTTTCAGGAACCTGAAATCCTCCATCTCCTTCCACGTTACAACATAGAGATTTCTTTTCCAACCAAAATGCCAGAGGACATCCCAGAGCAGTATCGGCTTGTAGTTCTCACGACGGACTGAAAGAATCGGTTCTGGGTAAGTCGTAGCCTTAACCCCGGGGTTCTTTATTCCAATCAGAACGAGAATCCAAGAGTGCATGAAGTTAGTCCCGATGCCTTTGTCCAAGTCTCGGTTCGCCAGCTCTAGAAACTTGCTCCTCTTGAAGACGATTGAGCTAAGGAACCCCATCGGATGAACCACTACGTCCTGTGAGTGGATGCCAGGGGTCTCCTTGACTTGTAGATATATTATTTCGTTTTCTGTATTTTTAAGGATATTGACAAGACGCTCAACCGCACCCGGAAGAATCAGGTCATCGTCTCCCATGAGCCAGATGTATTTCCCAGTAGCCATCGAGCAGACCCGCAGGACGTTCCTATCGAATCCACTGTTGTGGTTCGAGATGAAAGACTTCACCTTCCTGTTTTTCGAGAGATATTCATCAGTTCCATCGGTTGAGCCATTGTCTGAGATGCAGACCTCAACCTCTGGTAACAGTGGTATCCGCTTTAGCAGTTCCTTTAGGCGTTTCTTCCGGTTGTAAGTTGGGATGCAGATTGAGACTATTGGTAGCATTTTACCCACTCCTTCGAATAAACAACATTGTGCGCCCCGCACGCATGCGCGCAAAATTCATCATCTAACTGCTGCCCCTTTGATTCGTTCATTGGGAATTTCGCACAGTAATAGTCGAGAGGCGATTCCCCAGTGAGCATCGTAAGAAGATAAATTGACAGGATAGCCACTACGATTCCAAAGGCAAGCATCTTCACCCTTTCCATGTCCCATTCTGTTTTCATAGTCTCCTCTTGTAGAGCCCTATGGCTCGGTTTAATCCCTTTGCCATCCAATGTGGAATGGTTGCGCCGTGCTCCTTTTTTATCTCCCTGATTTCTGGCTCGAACTTCTCAGCATGTGATTTCGTCTTGGATTCCGAGTGAAGGCGAAAGCATGCCAGGGGTTCTCCTGGGATACGCATGATGTTAAACGCCTTAGCCGCTTTCATATAGTAGTCGGGTTCATGGGAATAGTCCTTAGCCACACGGACATAGAAATCATAGTCAAAGGCATAATTATACTTCTCACTTAGATAGCCGATATTCCTGAGAACTGATGCCCTAAAGAATGAGGTCGGCTGGGGTATCATTTGGAAGTAGTTTAGGTTTCGGAATCTGCTAAATTCGTTCGTATCCCACATTCCAGCCAGCTTTCCCTTCTCGTCTATGGACCAACAGTCGGAATAGACCAGGTCAGCCTGGGGGTTCTTGGAAAAGAACTCCATGACAATTCGCAGAGCTTCCGGTTCATAAATGTCATCGGAGTTTAACCATCCAAGAATCTGACCGCTTGCGAGTTTAAGCCCGATGTTTATGGCTTCGGTCTGGGTGCTACCCTTCTTGGTTATGAACGTGCATGGATGCCTGAAGGCTATCTCCTTTGTCTTGTCAGTTGAGCCCCCATCGACAATTATATGCTGGACCGGAACTCCTTGGGAATAGACTGAATCGATGCACTCCTCAAGGTATCTCTCTGAGTTCAGTGTGGGGGTTATGATTGAAATCATAGCTTCTCCTCAATCCTTTTAAGGCGTTCGTTCATCTCAAGCAATATCACGTTTCTATCGTTTCCTCGGTCAGTCATCCTTCGATTCACCTGTCCTATCCTATCAAGGAAGAACCCAAAGGCAACAACACCAAACATCCCTAAAACCATGAGGCCCGCGATAACCCATGTGGTCGGTTGGCTTATCTGGAGATAGCCCTTGACTGCGGTCCCGGCGTTTATCGAGAGAAGCGTATAATTCATCACAGTCATTATGATGACTCCGGTTGACCATAAGTAGTATCCCTCGACATAGAGATGCCAGATGTTTTCGAGTGCTTTCATGTTTTCGCCTTCAATGCTGCCTGAATGATGAAAATGACAGCCTGTCCTCGTCGTGCCCCGTAGCCCAAGCCACCGTGTTTCTCAAGCCGTGAACCATCGGAACGAATATGAAATGCCCCCCCAGCTTCTTATGGAGCTTCGAGCCGTCCCCGACATAGTCCTGGTTCAGATAAGGCTTCTGTCGGATGCCCTCGCCTCTCTTGTCCATGATGTGCATCGGAAGGCAGTGGCCCTCGGTCGCCTCGATTATGAGCATGGCTATCTCGAAAAAACTTAACCTCTCAGTTGAAACTGCATCGAATTCCCCCCGCCATCTCATCTCGATAAACTTCTCGATAATCCTCACCAGGTCGTCGATATAGATGAAGTCCATGTATCCCCGGTTGTGGACCTCAACGGGCCTACCTTCGAGCCTCCTTTGGATATTCCAAGGTATGAACCTCTCGGAGTTGTCGCGTTCACCATAGACTCCGAAGCACCTCAAGTTCACGGCCCGCTTTCCTCTGAGCATCTTCGCTATCTTCTTCTTCTCCTCAGCGTATTCTTTCCACTTCTCGTTATGGAGCGTCTTCTCGACTCCGCTTCCGATGTTCACGAGATAAATATCCTTTGCCAATAGTTGTTCGGTGAGAAGGACGTTGTTTCCCCTCGGAAGCCATGCACAGTTTATTATCACATCAGGCTGGTATTTGTCTAGGTATTTGTTTATCGCTATCGGATCGCATAGGTCTAGCTCCTTGTGGTTTGGGGCTTTGTAGTCGTAGTTCTTCGAAGCTAGGACTGCGAAGACGTGAGAGCCGATGAACCCCGATGCGCCTAATATGAGAACTTTCATCTCAACGCCAACCATATAATTAAACCTATGAGGATTACAGCAACGGCAACTGGCAGCATTTCGAGCGGGTTCTCGGGAATGTCCGGATTCATAAGTTCGCCTTTTTCTTTTTCTCAAACCCCTTGCAGTTGCAATAGGCGCAGTTCCCGAAGGTGTGCGCCTCCTTGTTGTGGTAGCAATTGTCGCAAAAGCTCCCAGGATTGCGAGCGTCCTTGCAAGGGCGGTGGTTCACCCTGGACGGATTCCCACCTTCGGGAGAGTCCAGCTTTATATCTCCCTTACAATTGACCTGTTCGCCCTGGGAGGCTTTAATTAAATCTTCGTTGTAATAGCAGG
>Ga0209777_10007330_pt1 | contig 12260 bp, 15 predicted proteins | sample FrelakmetHBP12HB_FD_187147 | JGI IMG/M metagenome (GOLD analysis project Ga0209777, IMG submission 187147) | Freshwater lake sediment microbial communities from the University of Notre Dame, USA, for methane emissions studies -HBP12 HB (SPAdes)... | ecosystem: Environmental > Aquatic >... | reverse complement strand
CGCTTCATTTATATAAATGTAAGAATTATCTCTATAGAATGCGCCACTGTTGGTATAAGTAGATGACCAATGATAACGAAACATTGGGTTGATGCCGTTTTGACCTGATGATCCACTAGCTCCACTTGTGCCTGTTGTTCCAGTAGTACCAGATGTTCCTGTTGTTCCCGAAGTTCCAGTTGCCCCACTAGTGCCTGTTGTGCCTGATGTGCCTGAAACGCCAGATGTGCCGCTAGTTCCTGTTGTTCCAGCCACTCCAGAAGTACCTGCAACCCCAGAAGTACCTGCAACCCCAGAAGTACCTGTTGTTCCAGCCACTCCTGAAGTTCCTGACGATCCTACTCCACTAGAACCAGATATTCCACTAGAACCAGATATTCCACTAGAACCAGATTTTCCACTAGTGCCAGCCGTGCCGCTAATACCAGATGTCGACCCAAGTGTTGATCCTGATATATCGAAAACTAAATCATGTAAATCATTTAATTTTAATCTTACTAGAGTCCCATCTTCACCTCGTGAAATCCATTCGCTCATTATATTAATTAATTTTTTAGAACCATGGTTCTATATCAATCCAAATTCCGTTATCGTCCCAATAACCAGTGTCAATTAAATTATATTGAGTTGTGTAAATAGCTACATAAAGTTGAACAAAATTCGTATTGTTAGCCAGATCTTTTACACTAAATGTAACGTAATATATACCTACATTAGTAATACCAGTGGTTGGAATAATATCATTTAGAGTGTACATATAAACAATTGTATTGCCTGTGTCTATTTGCCCATCTCTATTGTCAATAATATTAGATAAGAAAATTTGTTTCAAATTTGTTGATGTATATGTAGTCCCAGAAGGAAGAAGATATAATGTTGTTGTGCCACTTGTTATACCAGTCGTAGAACCAGTTAAGACATCATTCCAATAGTAAGTTGGTGGAGTTATATCCATAATTGGATTGCTTATAGTTAATATTCTATGGTCTTTATCTTTTAATACCCAATTTATTCTACTATTTGCTTGATCACAATTGAATTCACTCAAAAATTCAAGTTTAACTTTTTCTTCTGTGTCTAATCCAATAATTAAAGTGGTAGGACTTACTTTCTGTATTGTTCTTATATTTTTATAAGGAATGACTAAAACAGGATTGCCATTTATATCAAGTATTTGTAATTCTGTTGAACCAGTTGATGTTGGTATAGTATAATTAATAATATCAGAGACAATTGAATTCCAATATAATCCACTAAGTGAACTGTTTTGTGCGTATTGTTGTGTATTAATTAAACTAGTTTGTGGTAGATTTGCCATTAATATTTCAAGATAAACTTTATATTTACCACTTGGATTATTAAAAAATATTTGTGGTACTCTGTGATTACTATTACCAGTTAACAATAACATCTGACTCATAGATCTTATTTGACCTGGATCATCACTAAAATAATAATTAATATACTGATCGGTCTCTATAGCCCAATTAGGATCTAAAGGCATAAATTTAGCTCTTATCATTAAGAATGTTACACTATCTCCCAAAAAACCGAACATAAGTGGTTGATCCTTAGAATTCTCATTTAATGTAAGTTGAGATAGATAGAAAGAATCATATTTAATCTCTAGACCATCAAGATTAAGTTTACCTTTCATGTTTGGTCCTTCTATTACGATCCATGCACACTCATAAGGTTTAATAAGTTTTTCGGTAGGAGTCAATAACATATTGGGTTGTATATACATTGTATATTTTTTATTTTTTAATAAATGTTTTTCAATTCATCTAAAACGTCGATAGCGCTTAATACTCTTTGATAATATTCAATAGAAATTGTTCTATCGTCCTCCTGTTCAATCATTTTAGATATTTCATCTAAAAGTGGAGTAGCCATACTAATAAGTTCTCTCAATTTTCCCTTATCTATTTCAACTTCAACTATCTCTGGTTCAAATTGTTCGAATTTCTTTAATTTTTTCGTTCCTTTTCTCATATTATTTATTTATTTTTTATAAATTTTCTACTATTTCTTCAAGTTCAGCAATTCTATTTAAAACTGGACTATAACCCCCGGTTAGTCCAACACCAGAACTAAGAACCATCAGTCTTTGATGAATTTTTTTCAAAAATTCTATCTCTTTCTTAAATTCATTCTTAATTTCAATTTCAGACAATTTTTTATGAACTATATCTAATCTCTCTCTATTCTCAGGAGTATTAAAATCTATTTCTTCGAAGTATTTGTCAAATTTCTTAACATTATCCATTATCTATGAATTATTTTTTATCTATTTATATTTTTCCACATCGCTGCCGCTGCGACCTTTTTTCCTTTTTCGGCTGATCCGTATTTCTTAGCGGCCTTGTCAGCGACTTCTTTAAAATGACCTTTGCCTATATTTTCGCCTTTTTTAGCTTTCTTGACAATAGATGATTTCTTTTTCTTAGAAAGGCCTTCTGATGGTTTAGCGCTTTCTTCTAGTTTACCACCAAGCCATTTTCTATATCTCTTCAAAAGAGCAATTAATTCAGCGTTGTCTTCTACAATACGTTTTCTACCTCTTACATCTGAATCTAAATATTTTTTCACTCCCTCATCTTCTAAAGTGTCCAATATTTTATCCACATCAATTTCATATCTTTGCATATCATAGAATAACGCAAATTCAGCTCTATCTCCTTCTTCCTTCAATACTTGCATTGCTAAAGTTAATTCTCCAACCATGTCGCTGACTTTATCGTACCCTGCTCTATTCTTATAAGTATTTCTTATATTTTTGAAATCTAAATGTACAAGATCGTCAAGTAATGACATTATGTGTAAAAACTTTTTAGTTCCACTAGAACTATGAAGGTTTCTTACGATATTAAAAGCGTCATGCTTTTTTGGATCGTATTCTTCATTCATCATATAATCAGAAAAATTTAATATTTCCATGGCATCTTCATTTTTTTTCCATAGTCCAATCCCACCCCTTTTAGTCACAATGGTACCTAACTCATTACCTTGACCATCCCACACAATTTGACCAACTTTAATTTCAGAATTAGGAATCGATCTACCTTTTTCATCACAATATAAAGGTGTATTTTCATCAAATTCCTCTTCCTCTATATGTTTAGGAATATTAATAGACTCTTTAACACTTTTCTTTTTCTGCATTCTTTTTGCTTTTGCATGAACCTCTTCTTCATCGTGACGTTTAAGCATTTCTTTTCTAATCTCAGCCAACTCGTGTCTTATTTGCTCACGTGTGTCGTGATAATGTATTCTCCTAACTCCAGCTCTACCAGCTGGTCTGATGTCATCGCGACTATTTATTTCGGCAAGTCTTTTTTCGAGCGATTGTTTCAGTTTGTTTAATTCTTTAAAACTTAAATGTTTCACTGATTCGTTTCTTATTTTTTTGGTTTTGGACTTTTTATATATATATTAAATTAAAAATGCCTTTTTTTGAATTATGAATTATCTTTTAAGTAAAAAATTTGATGGCACTTTCACAATGAATTTTATTGGAATGGAATATTTTACGCAAACTAAAAATACTCTCTTCCTTAAACCAACTGCACCAATAACAGGTGTTAAAAATATTACATCTTATAATCTTACAATTAGAGGCGAAAAACCATATCAATATCTTTCAGTTTTCTTTAAATACCAAAACAAATACGATAACGAACAAGCTAAATGTCAAGACTGCTGGAGCGATATGATGCCAATATCAGCCATCACAGGAATAACTTGCATACCAGATAGACCTTTTGATATAGAATTCTATTTTTATAGAGTAGACGATCCACCATTCGACGCACAACACCCAAGAAGTAATATCTATCTTGGAGACGACGCTACTACAGTATCATTCACTATATCAGGAGATTATCAATTCAATTGGACTGATGGTCCTTTTGTTTTAGATGATACAAACAGTGAAATTGTTTATATTCCTAAAGATACTTATAAGATATTTTCAGTTTCAGATTTTCAGATTATAGCAGACGATCCAGGAAACTTAGATCTGATGTATAGAGTGACACAAGATAACGGCAGATCTTATTCAAAATGGGAACCGCTAACAACTGCTAATATATCAAGTTTTAGATTTAATAACCTTAGATTTGCAAAAGTAGAATATAAAGTAAAATTAATATACACAGGCAACGATCCTAACTCAGTATATGATATTATATTAATTGGAGATTTTCAAAATGTTTCTGCTAACTATTTGAAAACCAATAGATATGGAGTAAGACAAGATTGTTTGACACAATATTTAAAACCCACTACTGGAAATACAGACACTTGTGGTTGGAATATTAGTACGACATCAGGGGCTTCTTATAGTTTAGCTCCAGGGAATGGTAGTGTCACACCAGCTATATCAGCATATGATTTGAATATGAATTTTTATACTCAGGGGTTGAGTTGTTATTCTGTTAATCCAAATGGATCAAATGGAACAGTACCTTCTGGTGGAGTGCAAGCTGGAATAGCGGCCGAAAATCAAGCAAACACAGATACTTTATGGCAACCATATCAAATAACACAAATTACAGCGCTCGCCAATAAGTTGGCTAATGATATTAATAATATATTTGCATGGGAAGTTGATTATCACTTAACAGATCCAGACTCAAATGGTACAGATTTTATATTACACGAATATCAATTATTTAACATTATTGATATGCAAAAGGTTAAGGTACTTGTGCCAGATAATAAATTTCCTGATAATACAATAAAATTCAACCAGTTCAGTTTAGATTTATTTGATACGTTCGAAGTACATATATTAAAGGACGAGTTTAAACGTAAATTTGGTATAACAGCTAGACCTGCTGAAAATGATATTTTATTCATTTGTCCTATTAATAGATTATACTACGTAAAACACGCACAGGTATTTAGAGACGTGATGAATGCTGGTTATTATTATAAAGTTATTTTAGAGAAATACGAACAAAAAGCAAATATTCGAAATCTTCACGAAGAATCAAGGGCTGCTCTGGAGTCTCTTACAAAAAATACTACAATGCAAGAACTTTGGGGACCAGAGAAAGAACAAGAAGAAACCAAAATCGCAAATATCGAACAATTCAAACCATTCACATTCGATCCAATGCGCTACGTTGTTAATAATAAAGTAATTAGAATCGAACAATCTTTATATAACGGTAATTTTGATTTTTCTAAAACTCATTATGATTTCAGAAATGTAATTGGAAAACAGGCTGTTATATATAAGAAGACTGATAATACCTTCAAAGATTTTTCCAATAGGGCTTTTGTATGTTGGTTTAGATTTAATAACGCTTGGGATCCAACAAGACCTAGTAAAAATGCGATACCATATTATAATATAGATTTGAATACTAATTTTTATCTTTTGGATAATTATGACGAAACAAATAAGAAAGGTTATAGATTTTGGTATTTCAAAAAGGATATTAATTTCCAATTGAATGATCAGTATTATAAATTATCTGGACTTAATTTATTAACAGATATATGGTACGGACTTGTTATAAACGTAGATCAACGTCAGCACACAGTATCTATGAAGATATTCACTCGTGATAATGATTATAGTATTATATTATTCCAACCAGAATCTTATCAAATTCAAACTATAGATTGGACAGATACTACAGGATATACATATTATGTTAGTATGGGATATAAACCAGTTGATAACGTAGAACAACGTAACGCATCTACAGACCATATAACTGTAAAAGAACAAAATTATGATAATACTTACGTACAATCGTTTGAACATGAAATGGATATGTTTGTTAAAGGATCTAATATACAATATACTAATTTAAGAGTATTGACGGATGTTATACCAGATAATGAAATAAATGGAGTACTAAATCAATTCTATATTGCTGATAATGAAAAAGTCTTGTTGGCTGATAACGCAGATAAGAATATTTATACAGACAATTATATAAATAAAAACTGGACATAAAAATAAAAATATTAAAATGGATATAGAAAAATTTAAAATTTTCGAAGGCGAACATAAAGGAATGGAAGTTAATCAAATTATTGACATGATACATACATTACAACAAATGTCTGATACTCTTACTCTTATGAAAACTACAAAACCAAAGAAAGTGAAAAAAAGCATATTGGCGTTTTTGGCGGCTAACGAAGAAAATTTGCCGCCAGAAACCATTCAGAAAATTAAATATATAGCACAAATATGGAGTGACGCTTTTGAAGGTATGGAAATAGTTCACGGGCTAAAAAGAAGAGTTGATCCATTAATAAAAGAATTGAAAGCACTTGAATAATAAAAAAAATAAAAAAAAGATATGAATAACTTAAAAACATACGAAGAATTCAACTGGAGAAAAGGAGCAGCAGGTGTTGCCCTAGGAGCAGCATTACTTGGAGGTGGCGCAGCAACTCTACCTAGTTGTGGTAAAGGTCCATTAGAAAACCCAGTTGGTAATGTACATAATACTATGTGGTGGACAAATGATGTAACTGATTGTGATATTGACATCTGGATTGAAGGATCGCCAGCAGTTATTTCTTTACAACCACATCCAAATAAAAAACAGTACACTCAAAAAATGGACGCTTATACTAATGGAGTATATCTTATAGGAAGGAATTATGTAGTGAGAGAAGAGAGTGTCGAAGGTAAAGTAATTCAAACTGGTGTAGTTAAAGAAATAAATATTGTTTCTAGGGATCCAAGTAAACGCGAGAAATAATGAACAATATAAAAACATATAATGAATTCATAAACGAAGGATGGCACGAGATCCTTGATTACGCTATTCCAATTGGAACAATGGCTTTTCTTGGTTTATTTGTAAGAAATTTAATACAAGACTTTAGAAATAGAAAATATAAGAAAGTTTTTATTAATGATATATTGCCAAATTTAGAAAATGGTAAAGCTACAATGACAGAAGACGACGAACAAATAATCATAGATATACCAAAATACGAAATAGAAATTAATAAAAATAAAAAAACTATTTGGTTTCTTAATAAAGAAAGAGGCGAATTGATAGTTCCTTATAATCAAAAAGAATCAGAAGATGGTTTTGAAATGAACGCTGTAAGAGCACAAATGAAATATCCATTAAAATTAAATAAGGAAGAATTTGATATTCTATTAAAGGAATTAAAAGGGCAAAAAAATGAGGAAGCTGATTATAGAAATGTAACAGGTTATGGTTCTATGGGTGGAAATGGGGATCAAAGAACTGGTCCTTCTTTTAATAGAGGTCCTGACGCTGCGACATATAGACTTCCTAATGTAGTGGGAACAGCAACTGATGATATAACAGATCCTTACTTTGCTGCTCGTAGAGATCAAAAAGTAAAAAGAATTAAAAAGAACCCACACATAGAGAAAAATAGAAAGAAGAAAACAAAATATCTTCGTAGTCTAGATAAAGATACTCAAAAGAATAAATTACTCGAAATCAATTCAGATGTTGATCCTTACGGAGAAGAAAATTGGGATGAAAAAAAACCTAATAATTTTATTGATCATTATCATCAAAGAAGATTACAAGAAGCTACGGTCTTAGAGGAATAAAAAATTCGTCCGATAAAGACAAGCTTTATAGAAATTATTATTGGAAAATAAAAAAATAAAATTGTAATATGAAAAACATGAGTTTAATTAATTTGACTGAATTTGATAAGTTCATCGAGATGATGAAAGAAAATGTATCCGGAGCGGTTCGCACCAGATTCGCGCCGTCACCAACCGGTCCGCTCCATATTGGTGGGGTTCGTACAGCTCTATACAATTATCTTTTCGCGAAGAAACATGGTGGAGTATTCTATTTACGTATAGAAGATACAGACCAAAATCGTTTTGTACCTGGTGCTGAAAAATACATCAGAGAGTCATTAGATTGGTGTGGTATAACACCCGATGAATCACCTTGGAAGGGAGGTCCTTACGGTCCTTATCGTCAATCAGAAAGATATGACATTTATCCAAAATACGCTAAGCAATTAGTAGATGATGGTAAAGCATATTATTGTTTTGACACACCAGAAGATATCGAGAATATGAAATCAAAATTGATTGAGCAGGGTGTTCAATCACCTCAATATGATCATAAGACGAGAATGACGATGAAAAATTCGCTCACGTTAAATCCAGAGGAAGTAAAAGACTTACTTGACAAAAAAGTTCCATTTGTAGTAAGAATAAAGTTTCCAGCGAACCATATTATAACTTTCACGGATATAATTCGTGGAACAATTAATGTTAATACGGATACTCTTGATGATAAAGTTCTATTTAAGTCGGATGGTCTTCCAACTTATCACTTGGCTAATATAGTTGACGACCATTTAATGAAAACGAGTCATGTTATTCGTGGTGAAGAGTGGCTTCCAAGTGCTCCACTTCACGTATTTTTATATCAATCATTTGGTTGGGAAGCTCCAGAATTTGCTCACTTGGCTCTTTTACTTAATCCTGGTGGACAAGGTAAACTTTCAAAAAGAACTGGTGCTGAAATGGGATTTCCAGTATTTCCTTTAAAATGGGCAGATCCAAAAACAGGAGCTGAAGCTGCTGGTTATAAAGACTCTGGTTATATACCACAAGCCTTTATTAACTTCTTAGCTTTCTTAGGATGGAATCCAGGCACAGAACAAGAAATAATGTCAATGGAAGAACTTATCCAATCCTTCTCACTCGAAAGATGTGGTAAAGCTGGTGCTAAGTTTAACATTGAAAAGGCTAAGTGGTATAACGGACAATATATGAAACAGATGTCAGATGAAGAAGTTACAGCTCTACTTATACCTATATTAAAAGAAAGAGGTATTAATCTTCCTGATAGAACTGTTAAGAAGATGGTTGAAATGAATAAGGGTAAAGCTAACTTTATATCAGAAATATATGAAGCTTCATTATATTTATTCGAGCCTCCAAAGACTTATGACGAAAAGGTTGTAGCTAAGAAATGGGATGCAGCCAAATCGCCAGCTCTTATGGCTCAAATAAAAGAAGCTTTAGCTCCTGTTCAAGAATGGACTTCTGATAATATTCAAAAGGCATTTAATGAAAAAGGATTGAATTTTGGTGAAATTCAAGCTCCTCTTAGACTCGTTTTAACTGGTATGGGATTTGGACCTAATTTATTAGATATAATGGAAATTATAGGTAAACAAGGAACATTAGATAGATTAACCAATTATAAGATCAAGGCTAAGAAGAAATTTGCACCTATGGTTATTCCTACAACACCACCGGCCGAATAAAATAATTTTAAAATATGAAACATATGCAAAAAATAAATGAATGGGATTCTAAACATTTTGATAAATATTTAGAAGACGACGAAGAAAAAGATAGAGTATATGATATTCGTAAAAAATTAGATACGGATATAAAAGCTGTCATTGATGACTTGTACGGTCATTATAAGGAATCTTTAGGTGATAAATATAATAAAAGCGATTTTATTCAATCTGTAATGGAAGTTCTATATTCTCTAAAAAAATAATATTATGTGGTGATAAAGAAGTTCGAAAATTTTATTCCTGAAGACCCTTACGGCGAAGAAATATGGGATGTGGAAGAAGAGGAAAGAATAAAGAAGGAAAGATATGCAGAACGCAGAATAGCACAAGAAAATCGTTATAGAGAATATGAAGCACGCATACGTCGAGAAAAAGAAGAGAGGGATTTGAAGAAAACTGCACGTGGTTGGATGAATGAAAGACCAACTAAGTACGAAGAAATGTTCAAAAGAAAGTTTGGAACAAATCCTAAAGTTGGTGATAGAGTATGGAATATAAGATATGGTAAAGGCACTGTAGTTAAAGCAACTAAAGATTGGTTACACGGTTGGAACTATGTAAATTTTGATTTAATATTACCAGATGATATAATAGATGATAGAGAACAAAATCACGCAACTTATGAACACGGTTGTGCTTTCGGTCACGGGTGGAGTATGAAATCTGATGATCTATATAAAATAATAGAAGAATGATAAAGAAATTTGAACAATTCAACGCAGACGATCCTTACGGCGAAGAAAATTGGGAGGAAAAATCATCAACTAGAAAAGATAAATTAGTGGATGATTTATTCAACGCTTTATATAAAGATGACGATCCAAAAAACGATAGTTCTAATATAGAACATCTTAAATCATTATCAATAGAGGCCTTTCTTTCCAAAATCAATGAAAAAAGTAATAAATGGAAAATAATGCCAGATAATATAACAAAAGACTTTGAAGAGTATAAAGAAAAGAAAGCTAAAGAGTTTAAAAAGAAAAAAACTTTTGAACCACTTTCATCTGATATAGTGGCTTTACGTGAACTAGAGGACGGAAATATCGAAAAAGTAAAAGGTCCGATTGAAATACTTCAGGTCACTGGCGTTATAACCGACAAAGATAGAATTGAAAAATTAGAGGAAGCCATCTCAGGCGGACCTCAATTTAACGCAGATCTTGGCTCAAAAGAAGTTAAACGTGGGGACGTCATTTGGGTTACTGCTTTAGCCATAAAGCCTGGAACAGCATCTTGGAACGCCCAACCTTCATATCATGTTCTAAAATGTAGAATAGTAGATATATTCTACGGACTCAATAAATTAAAGACAATCAAGTAAATGTATAAAATCTATAAATTATACGAGTTTGTTGAACTTGATAAAGTTTATCCATATAAGTTAAAGTATAAGGTTCATCTTATGAAGAAATGGTCAATGGATGAAGATTGCTATACTTATGAATTTGAAGCACAAGACGGAGTTACATATAACTTGGGATTATTCATAGATAAAGATAAAGAAATGTCTTTCATGTGGGCTGATGAAGGAGATTACGAAAAAATGATGAATGATGAAATTGAAAGATTTGATAGTAAAAGAGATCCAATGACTGTCAATCTTAATCATCTATCTTATATTCTGAACACTATATTCAAAATAATGTTTGAATTCATAAAAGAACATCCTGAGATTAAAAAAATATCAGTTGGTTCTTATTCTAAAAGTAAATATAAAACTTATAAAAGAATTATAAAAGATAGACCAGAATTCAAGATATTACAAGATTACACTTCAGATCACGGTAATGGTAATATACTTTATGGTATATCTTTTGTACCTAGGAAAAAATCGAAAATTGGAAGATTTTATCAGAATGTAACAAATCCACTTGCAATTAATTAATCATCTTCAAACACCTTTTTCTTGTGTTTTATTTTACGCTTATATTTATTAGGTGAACACATTGGGCAACTACAAGGTTTGCCAGTTGATTTATAACAAAAGAAATTTCCTTCTTTACCCAAGAGATTAAGTTGTCTTAATCTTTTCTTAAATTTCAATTGAGTTCGTCTTTGACGATCACCTTTATTCATAAGAATAAATTTAATTGTTAATTATGCAATTGTTGCTGTTGGTGGAGTTTCATCATCATCTTCGTGTATCCAACCTGGGGCAACTGCTCTGCCTTCTTCTGGTGGAAGTTCTTCGTGTTCAAATCCTGGTGCAACAGCTTCAGGACCAGGGGCAGCTGCAAAAGGTTTAGGTTCTGCGGCTTTAACTAGTTCGAATCTATTAGTAGAGAACATGTATATCTTCTCAACACCGCCCTCGGGAGTATTCTTAGAAATTCTACAACCAAGGTCAATTTTGCCTTTATCATTTACTTTTCTAACTTTAAAGGTTCTATCACCAGTATTTGAAAAGTGCATAAGAAAATCGTAAGCATCTTGAGGAACTTTGGTAGATTTCTTAGTATCAACAAGTCTAAGCTCGTCACCTACGTTGAAAACTTTTTGTTGTTTTTCTTCGTCTTCATCACCATCGCCCTTTTTCTTTTTCTTAGGTGCGGGTCTTCCTGCTCCTGCGCCACCGCCACCACCGAGACCTAGGGCATTAGCCCAAGCACCGCCACCACGACCATCATCATCGTCGTCATCGTCACCGAATTGTTCTTTAATTGGTTTTGCTGGTCTTGCGACTGGTTTTACTGGATCTGGTTGAAGATCTTCTCTTTCCTTTTCCTTGTCCTTACCTAAAATAAAATCTTTAAATTTCATGTTGTCTAATTTCTTTTTTTCAATATACAAAGATATATATTTTTTTACAAATATCAAAATATCCACGTTATATATTAAAATATAATTTTCATTTTTTATATATAGAGTAAAATAGAGTTATTGTTGATGATAAAAAAATTCGAAACATATTCATTGGAAAGAATTTTAGGAGTAGACGTGGATGGTGT
>Ga0209777_10007329_pt1 | contig 12260 bp, 11 predicted proteins | sample FrelakmetHBP12HB_FD_187147 | JGI IMG/M metagenome (GOLD analysis project Ga0209777, IMG submission 187147) | Freshwater lake sediment microbial communities from the University of Notre Dame, USA, for methane emissions studies -HBP12 HB (SPAdes)... | ecosystem: Environmental > Aquatic >... | reverse complement strand
AGTTAAATTAAGCTTTTTGTAAGTTCATGTATTTGATTATCTGCTTTTATGCAAGAAAAATGTCTTCATGAATCGTCTGCTTGTAATGGGCATTAAATAGCAATACATTACATATCCTTATACCCGATACCCGTGAAAAATTGGGCAAAAGAAAAAGGGGTAACTCAAAAATTACCCCCTTGGTTTCATTGGTTGGGGCAAGTGGATTTGAACTAAACCTTCCACAGCAGAAGGCAGTGTCTTTTGCCATCGGAACCTAAAAGACTCAAAACGATCACTTTTTATACCGTTCTCCCAGCTCTGGAAGAAGCATGGCCTGATTTACAGATTCCTGATTTCCTGATCTGATTTTGAGGAGATGATCCATATAGTTACAGTAAGAGACTTCATCTCCCTGCTTATATGGAGCTATGCCATAGAATTCCAGGAAGAACCAAAATTTGCCCCTTGGAAGACGTGATATATCCCAATCCTGCCACATAAAACCATAAAGCCCCGGATAGTTTTCAGGAGGATCTTTTTGTGTGCTATCGTCAATAAGACCCATGGTGAGTTTTACATTCTCTTTTATCTTAGGGTTAAGGATGGTTCGGGTCATAAATGCTCCGCCCATTTGATCACTGCGCACTAATCTCCATGTATCAAACTCCGGATTAAAATTCTTTTTAGCTTCATCCATCTTTCCGTTGATTGGAAACCCCTTTGGGTTACTGGAATTATAGGCCCACATGTCTGTAAACGCGTTTGGACTATAATCAGTTCCAAACCTGACCACCAGTGAACTTCCCAGTGCGCTAGGCTTCAAGGGCATATTAATCATCAGGGGGACAGTTACCACATCACCGTAATACATAGCATCTACCACAGCGCGGAGAGATTTCATCCAGGCGATCTGCACATACTGTTCAACACGCCTGATGGCCCGTACAGGCCCTGTCTTATAAGCAATCACATTACTCTTGAGCGTCTCTTCATTGAAATGCAAGGGGACGCCCGCTATCTTTAGAGTTGGTCTTACCTTGAGTCGATCAACAAAATTTTTCCCGATTCCATTTTTTCCTTTCAAACTTATGACCTTATAATATGTAGAATGCAGACCATCTTTGGTAATTATATACTGATAATACCAAGAGTCGCCTTCGATGGTCTCTGTTTTATAATCATATTTCACATGATCCGGTAAACTCGAGCGGGCAGGGGGATTGGAAACAAAATAGAGCAAATAACACCACCCCTTCTCTCCGGTAAGAGGATCAACCACCTCAATTTCAGAACCCTTGGTGCATCCTGGAGTCCATGCTTCTTTTGCCACCCTATCTCCTGTTGCATCTGCCATAAAGATCAGCTTATCCCAGGTATCAAATTTCACATTGCTTAAATCCCCATTGGGAATAGGCCCCTTAGATAGTATCCAATCACCGTTTTCGCCGGTCATTTCATCGATTTGAAAACGAATGGGTTCAAATCTTCCATTATGAAAGGCATAGAGCCGTAAACCCTCAAGCGGAAACCCGATAACCTCACTCGCAAGTTTACCATCCACGATAACAGGGTCTACTCTGCGTTTTAAGGTCTTCTTTGCAAGAGCTTCTGCCCCAAAACCATCAGTTCCCAACACCAGGACTAAAATCAGAGAACTAATAAAAACAAAGAATCTCTCATAAGTTGACCGCATATTTACCTCCTCTTTATAAAATTAAACAAACCTAAAGATATTTAACCAATATATAACTGATATTCTCCACATCAAAATCATTAGGGCTAATACTCCTTACATAATTTAGCTGTACATTTCATATTAAAATATTAAATCATTTGAAACAAGTTTTTCTTTCAGCAGAATAAATGATAAGTTGAGCCGAAAATGACGCGAATATGGACAGAAACCTGAATGACCGACATCGAAACAGCACAAAACAGTCAAAAAAAATATATGGCATTACCCTAGCCAATTGTGCTTTTCCAATCTGAGTAAAATATCACATAAGTATGTCTATTTTCTAAAAAATGGGGATAGGGTAACCAGATAAAAGAAAAGGGGTAAACCAAAAATTGGCTACCCCCTTGATTTCGTTGGTCGGGGCGAGTGGATTTGAACCACCGGCCCTCTGAACCCCATTCAGATACGCTACCAGACTGCGCCACGCCCCGACATGCTGCAAAGTGTTGAGGTCATTACCATTGCAGTGAAACCATGTCAAGAGTAAATACATTGATGTTCAGAGGAAATCTCACCGTTAGTTTTTTCCAGGAAAAAACTAACGGTCATTAATTAATATATTTTACAATTTCAAGAATAATCTTATTGACATTGGAGCTCGAGATATGATAGTTAATCAGTCAAGAAAGCATCTGTTAAAATTTAATTTTTTTAATATAAACAAGGACTTTCTGTATTTCAAAAATTAACATCAGGTTTGTTTTCTATTAAGGAGTTGTCTTTGAAACTACGAGAAGTTAAAGAAATACTTGAAGCCGATGTAATTGTCGGCGAGGAAAAATTAGACATGGAAGTCAAAACAGCTTTTGGAGCTGATTTGATGAGCGATGTAATGGCCTTCGCGAAAGCGGGGAGTCTTTTGTTAACCGGCCTGACCAATGCCCAGGTCATCAAAACTGCCGCTACCCGACATATTGCTGCCATTATCTTAGTTAGAGGAAAGGAACCTTCTCCCGAAGCTATTAACCTGGCTAAAGAACTTCAAATTCCCATTCTAGCTACGAAATATATTTTATTTGAAACAGCTGGTATTCTTTATACTAAAGGTATAGTTGGTTGCCTGAAAAAAGTTGAAAATGACAGTTTGTATAAATAAGAATACATTGACATTAAAGTTTAATATATGATACTAAAAACAATAATGTATTTTTGATATTTTAAACAAAAATCACCGGATATGTTTTTCATGAGGATTAGATTTTGAAGCTGAGTGACGTAAAAGAAATACTTGATGCCGATGTAATCGTCGGTACGGAAAAATTAGATATGGAAGTAAAAACAGCGTTTGGAGCTGATTTGATGAGCGACGTTCTGGCTTTTGCGAAAGCGGGCAGTCTTTTGCTAACCGGTCTGACCAATAGCCAGGTAATTAGAATCGCTAATGTTCTGGACATTGCCGCTATAATTTTAGTTAGAGGAAAAAAACCACCAATCGAAACCATTAATCTGGCCAAAGAATTTAAAATTCCACTTTTAACAACTAAGTATATTTTATTTGAAACAGCGGGCCGCCTTTATGCTAAGGGCATAGTTGGTTGCTTGGAACAAGTTGAAGATCACAGTGCACACAACTGAAACTGAAAATTATTTGTATAAGAATAGTTTTGATGTTGAAGGCGGTAATTTCAGTAACGCGGGAACTGTTTCCACGCACATAAAATCTATTCTCAAAAATATCGGGTTGCCCAACAACATAATCAGGAAATCAGCTATTGTCTGTTATGAATCAGAAATTAATATCGTCTCTTACGCCAGGAAAGGAATTATCAATCTTACAGTCACCACAAAGACTGTCGAATTTGACATAATTGATGAAGGTCCCGGAATACCCAACATTGAATTAGCAATGGAACAAGGTTATTCCACCGCAGATCGGCAGATAAGAGAAATGGGGTTTGGCGCCGGTATGGGACTCTATAATATCAAATGTTATTCCGACATATTCAACCTCTCGTCGGAAGTGGATAAAGGAACTTTCTTAAAAATAATTATTAACATTACATAACCCCTCAAGGATTTATTATGGATATCGAAACTATTGCCAAAAAATTAAATTTAAAAGTAAGGTCTGCGTCAGATAATCTTAAAAATAATGTCACGGGAGGTTACACGGGAGATCTCTTAAGCGATGTAATGGCAAATTCACACGAGGGAGATATCTGGATAACAAGACAGGTGCATCAAAATATAGTTGCCATAGCCACTTTGAAAGAACATGCTGGTATAATTCTGGTTAATTCCTGTGAACCTGCCCGGGACACTTTGGAAAAAGCGAATCAGGAAAAAATACCAATAATGGTTTCGGATTTGCCCGCTTTTGAGTTAACTGGCAAAATCTATAATCTATTGGAGAAAAAAGATTAATTCCCGGCAGCCATTTCCATGAAAATATGTTTTATGGTTATTTTTTTGATTAATTCCGTAAAAGACAATGCTAAAAGTTTTCAACTGCGATCTGCATGTCCACACTTGCCTCTCACCCTGCGCCGAGCTTGATATGCATCCTATGGCTTTAGTTCAAAGAGCCATAGAAGCTAAGCTCGATATGATTGCCATCTGCGATCATAATTCTTCTGCAAACGTTCCTTATGTAATCAAAGCCACCCAAACAAGCAAATTAAAAATACTGCCCGGCATGGAGATCACAACAAGTGAAGAAGTGCATCTTTTAGCTATATTCGATTCCCTGTCCAATCTTACATTACTGCAAAATATAATCGATCAGCATCTTCCTGGAGAAAATGATGAAAATCGTTTTGGCGTCCAGGCTATCGTCAATGAAAAAGGCGAGGTGGAGGGAATAAATAATAAATTACTGATCGGCGCGACTGATCTATCTCTGGATACACTGATTAGCTATATACATCAATTTAACGGCTTGGCTATTGCCGCGCACATAGACAGGGAAAGCTTCAGTGTATTGAGCCAGCTTGGATTCATTGATGATAATGCCGGTTTTGACGCTCTTGAGATAACGCCTCGCACGGGTTTTAATCAAGCAAGAATTAAATATCAGGAACTTTGTAAATATCCATTTATTGTTTCCTCAGACTCTCATTTTATAAAAGATATCGGGCAGGCCTTTACTCGACTGTTCCTTCAGGAACCATCTTTCGCGGAATTAAAAATGGCTTTAAAAAAACAAAATGGCCGTTGTGTTATGGAGCAATCATGATTGATCTTGCCGCGCATATTCTGGATATCGCCGAAAACTCCGTTCGGGCAGGCGCCAGACTAATTGAAATCAATATTAATGAAGATACAGCGAACGATTTTCTTTCCATAGAAATTATCGATGATGGTCAGGGAATGAAACCGGAAGAGATAAAAAAGGCTTTAGATCCATTCTATACAACAAAAACTGTAAGGCGTGTAGGCTTGGGACTTCCGCTTCTTGCGGATGCCGCCCAAAGATCCGGCGGTCACCTTAATCTGGAATCTCAAAAAGGCAAAGGAACGACTGTTAAAGCAACTTTCGGCCTCAGTCATGTGGACAGACAACCAATGGGCGATATTATCAGCACGTTGATAATTCTTATTGCCGGTAATTGCGATGTTGATTTCCTTTTCAGACAAAAGAACAATGACCGGCAATTTGAGATGGACACTAGATTAATACGTAATGAAATAGATGATATACCTATAAATCATCCCGAAATATTAAAATATATTAGGGGCGTTCTAGAAGAAGGTTTTAACGAAATAAAAAAATGAAACAAAATTGTTCCTAAAATCGAAAAAAAAATTGAAAAACCAGCAATCAGATGTTGATTTTATTTACAAACATTGGTATATGACCGGCAGTCACAGGACATGCTTCAGATATATAAAGAAAATCAAGGATGTGACAACAATCCATCCTGAAATATTAAAGTATATTCGGGGCGTTTTAGAAGATGGTTTTAGCTAAATAAAGCTTGGAGCTTAAATTGCCCCAAAGATCGAGGAGGAATTTGATGAAAGCTGAAGACGCAGAGTTATTGAAAGAATTTTCAAAAGAACAAGTAACAAAGTTAAACAGCATTATTGAAAAATTTAAAGGTAAGCCGGGCGGATTAATTCCAGTATTGGAAGAAGCGCAAGTTGCTTTGGAATATCTTCCTATATCCGTGCAGAAGAAAATTGCCTCCGGGTTGAATCTGCCGCTGAGCCGTGTTTACGGAGTTGTCACTTTTTACTCATTTTTCACCATGACCCCCCGTGGCAAACACACTGTTCGTGTTTGTCTGGGCACTGCCTGCTATGTCCGTGGCGGCAAGGCCATCTATGAAAAGTTAGAGAAAGAGTTTGGAATCACGGAAGGAGAAACAACACCGGATCGTATGTTCACGTTGGAAACGGTAAGATGTTTGGGAGCCTGCGGACTGGGTCCTGTTGTTGTAGTGGATGAAGTTGTCCATGGCCGGGTCAAGCCGGGCAAAGTTAAAGAAATTTTAAGTCAATACAATTAATAAAATTTCTATCTGATAGAATGGAGGAAACGCCGATGGCGAAATTAACTATTGATGATTTAAAAAAGATTAAAGCAAAAGTACACAAAGAAATGTCTCTGCGTGATGGCGACCGTCGTGTCAAAATAACTGTTCATATGGGAACCTGCGGTATAGCATCCGGCGCAAAGGAAGTCATGGATACACTGCTTCAGGAAATTGAAACTGCCGGCGCAAATGATGTTGTCGTTACCACATCCGGATGTATGGGACTTTGCAGCCGCGAGCCTCTGGTTACTGTTGAAGTCATAAACAAGGAACCTATTAAATATGAATATATGAATCCCAATAAAATGAGGCAGGTTTTTAAAAAACATGTCTTAGAAGGAGAAATTCAGACACCCTTTGTTCTGGCTAAAGGCTCTGAAATAACCAAATAAATTTGTCGCCCGTCCCACGCTGACAGCGTGGGATAATTTCCTAAGGAGGATGTTGGCTAAATGAAGGTTTTTCGTTCACACTTATTAATTTGCGGAGGCACGGGTTGTCAATCTTCCGGCAGTCTCGCCGTTAAAGAAGCTTTATTGGAAGAAATTGATAAAAGAAATTTAACTGAAGAAATAAAAGTCGTCGAAACAGGTTGTAATGGTTTCTGCGCCTTAGGTCCGATCATGGTGGCATACCCTGAGGGTGTGATTTATGTCTCTCTTAAACCGGCGGATATTCCGGAACTGGTTGAAGAGCACCTGATAAAAGGAAGAATTTTAAAGAGACTGTTATATCGTGAGCCCGGCACAGATAAAATAATTCCTACCATGCAGGAAATTCCTTTTTTTGCTCTTCAGGAATTGAGAGTTTTAAGAAACCGCGGACTTATTGACCCCGAAAAAATTGAAGAATATATCGCTCGTGACGGGTATGCCGGCATGGCTAAAGCATTAACAGAAATGACTCCCGATCAAATCGTTAAGGAAATGCTTGATTCCGGTCTGCGCGGCCGTGGTGGAGCCGGATTCCCCACCGGTTTGAAATGGAAGTTTGCCGCCCAGTCCAAGGGCGATGTAAAATATGTTTTATGCAACGCCGATGAAGGCGACCCCGGCGCCTTTATGGATCGAAGTGTTCTGGAAGCAGACCCGCACGCCGTTCTGGAAGGAATGGTCATCGCGGCTAAAGCTATCGGCGCCACTCAAGGTTATATCTACTGTCGCGCCGAGTACCCCCTGGCCATTCACCGTTTAAATGTGGCAATAGATCAAGCCAAAAAAGCAGGTTTGCTGGGAAAAGATATTTTAGGCACCGGTTTTAATTTTGATCTGGAAATTTATCAGGGCGCAGGCGCCTTCGTCTGCGGTGAAGAAACAGCCCTGATGACCTCGATTGAAGGAAAACGAGGCATGCCCCGTCCGAGACCGCCATTCCCCGCCGTGGCTGGCCTCTGGCAGAAACCCAGCATCCTGAATAACGTGGAAACTCTGGCCAACGTCGGACAGATCATGCTGCGCGGCGCGGCCTGGTACGCGTCCATCGGCACGGAGAAGAGCAAGGGAACAAAAGTTTTCGCTCTCACTGGAGATGTTAATAACGTGGGTTTAGTTGAAGTTCCCATGGGAACAAAACTGGGCACTATTGTTCATGACATCGGCGGCGGCATTCCCGGCGGCAAAAAATTCAAAGCGGCTCAGCTGGGCGGTCCATCCGGTGGCTGTATCCCCATTCAGCACTTAAACGCTCCCGTTGATTACGAGAAAGTCGCTGAACTCGGCGCCATCATGGGTTCCGGCGGATTGATCGTTATGAATGAAGACAAATGCGCCGTCGATATGGCACGGTTCTTCATGGATTTTTGTCAAGATGAATCTTGCGGCAAATGCACACCCTGTCGTGAAGGAACAAAACGCATGCTAAATATTTTAACGAATATCACGCAGGGAAAAGGAAAAGAAGGAGATATCGAACTTCTGGAAGAAATGGCGGGAGTAATCAAAAACGCGGCTCTTTGCGGACTGGGGCAAACTGCTCCCAATCCCGTTTTGAGCACCATCCGTTATTTCCGCAAGGAGTACGAGGAACATATTCGTGATCATCGCTGCAGTGCCGCTGTCTGTTCGGCAATGTTTAAATCTCCCTGTCAGCACACCTGCCCGATTGAAATGGATATTCCTTCCTACATCGCGCTGGTTAGAGAGGAAAGATTTGAAGACGCTTATAAAATACTTCTGCAGAGCAATCCTTTCCCCTCAGTTTGCGGAAGAGTCTGCGATCATAAATGCCAGAGCAAATGCCGTCGCGGCAATATGGACGAACCTATAGCAATCAAATTCCTGAAGCGCTTTATCACCGATAACGCGCCTCGTCCAAAGATCGAAGCTGTACCGGTCACCCGTAAAGAAAAGATAGCCGTTGTCGGCGCCGGTCCCGCGGGACTGACCGCCGCGCGCGATATGGCTCTTCGCGGTTATAAAGTAACCGTTTTCGAAGAATTGCCCAAAGCCGGCGGTATGCTTTACTGGGGCATTCCTTCCTACCGTCTGCCACGCAATATTCTGGATAATGAAATTGACGATATCCGCAAATTAGGCGTGGAAATTAAACTGAAGACGCGTGTCGGCAAAGATATTACGTTTGCCAAACTGGAAAAAGATTTTGACTTTATCTATCTGGCCACCGGCGCTCACAAGAGTCAGAAAATGGGCGTGGACGGCGAAGACTTGAAAAATGTTTTCGGCGGTGTGGAATTCCTGCGCGAATTCAATGCCAATGAAAATAAATGGCTGAAAGGCGAAAAAACTCTGGGCAAGAAAGTGGTTGTTATCGGCGGCGGTAATTCCGCCATTGACGCCGCCCGCATTGCCGTGCGTCTTGGCGCGAGTGTAACCATTCTTTATCGCCGGCTGAAACAGGATATGCCCGCAGCACAGGAAGAAATCAAGGCCGCCGAGGAAGAAGGAATCAAGATTGAATTACTTGTTGCTCCTTTGAAAATCGAAGGAACAAAAGGAAAGGTCAGCTCCATTACATGCCAGCGAATGACGCTGGGCGACTTCGATAACAGCGGTCGCAAGAAACCAGTCGTTGTTGCCGGTTCTGAATTCACTCTGAACGTTGATGCTGTCATTGCCGCTATCGGTCAAGTTCCTGATATGAGCTTTATCGATAAGAAATCCGGCATTGAAATCAACAAGTGGGATTGTTACAACGTCGGCAAGGGTTATCAATCACGCACGGGTAATCACCGTTATTTTGCCGGCGGTGACGCTGTAACCGGCCCGGACACGGTAATTGCCGCTGTAGGCGCCGGGCATCAGGCCGCTGACGACATCGACGCGGCTATACGTAAGGCCAATGGCGAACCAGCTTACGAAAAACCGGCTCTGGAAAAAATCGATGTGCCTTTAATCATCGACGAAGAGAGCATCGAAGCTCCTCAAATGGCGATGCCGGAAATGTCCTCATCCAAACGCAAAAAGAATTTCGCGGAAGTGGAATTAGGATTCAAGAAAGCGGACGCCATTAAGGAAGCCTGCCGCTGCCTGCGTTGCGATGCTGCTGTTTAATTTATAATTGTGTAACGATAAGGAGAAATAATTTTATGTCAACTATTAAATTGACTATTGATAATCGTCAGGTAGAAGTAAAAGCAGGCTCAACCGTTCTGGAAGCGGCACGCAGTGTCGGAATCAAAATCCCTACTCTCTGCGCCTGGACAGAAATAAAACACACACCGGGCGCATGCCGGGTTTGCATGACCGAAGTTGAAGGTCAGCGTTCTCTGATAGCCGCTTGCGTTTTTCCCGTTTCCGAAGGTATGGTTGTTCACACCAACACGGAGAAAGTCCATCAAGCCAGAAAAATGGTTGTAGAACTTTTACTGGCCAATCACCCGCAGGAGTGCAACTATTGCGTGAGAAACGGCAGTTGCGAATTGCAGAAAGTAGCTGAGTTTGTCGGTCTCAAAGAAGTCCGCTTCGATTACACCCAATTCCCCAAGGAAGGCATGATCGACCGTTCCAGCCCTTCTATTGTAAGGGATAGCCGCAAGTGCATTGAGTGTCATCGTTGCGTGACAGTTTGCGAACAGATCCAGACTGTGAGCGTCTTAACCCCGGCGCATCGCGGCAGCAAAGTTAAAGTTGTTCCGGCTTTTGATCTGCCGTTAATTGAATCCAATTGTATCGCCTGCGGTCAGTGCATTATGGTCTGTCCAGTCGGCGCTCTTTATGAAAAGGATGATGTTGATTTAGTATGGAAAGCGCTTAATGACCCGACCAAGCACGTTATCGTGCAGGAAGCTCCAGCTATTCGAGCAGCACTGGGTGAAGAATTCGGTATGCCTCCGGGAAGCCTGGTCACCGGAAAAATGATCACGGCTCTGCGCAGACTGGGATTCGATAAAGTATTTGACACCAATTTCACCGCCGATCTTACAATTATTGAAGAAGGCAATGAATTGCTCAAGAGAGTAAAAGAAGGCGGAACACTGCCGATGATTACATCTTGCAGCCCCGGCTGGATCAAGTTCTGTGAACATTTTTATCCTGATCTGCTCGGACATTTATCAACCTGTAAATCACCGCAGCAGATGTTCGGCGCTCTGGCCAAAACTTATTACGCGGAAACAGCGGGCATAGATCCAAAAGATATCGTTTCCGTTTCCATCATGCCCTGCACTGCCAAGAAGTTTGAAGCCAATCGACCGGAAATGGACAGCAGCGGGTTCCGTGATGTTGATTATGTTCTCACCACACGCGAATTAGGCCGGATGATTAAAGAAGGCGGAGTTGATTTCGTCAACCTGCCTGATGAAGACTACGATGCGCCGATGGGCGAATACACCGGTGCCGCAACAATTTTCGGCGCGACCGGCGGTGTTATGGAAGCCGCTCTGCGAACAGTTTATGCCGTTGTAACGGGAGAAAATCTGGCCAGCATGGATATCACCCCTGTACGCGGCTTGGAAGGCGTTAAAGAAGCAACTGTTAAGGTGGGAGCTCTGGGAGATGTCAAGATAGCGGTTGCCCATGGCCTGGGTAATGCCCGTAAAATAATGGATCGCATTCGTGAGGGTAAATCTGACTACGCTTTTATCGAAATCATGTGCTGTCCCGGCGGTTGTATTGCCGGCGGTGGAGAACCAATTCCTACCAACAACGAAATTAGGGTTTTGCGGTCAGCTGCTCTTTATAAAGATGACGGGAAAGTCCAGAAGAACCGTCAATCACATGAGAATGAATCGGTTAAAAAGCTATATGACAAATTCCTGAAAGAACCTTTGGGACACAAGTCACATAAGCTTTTGCACACCAAGTATGTAAAGAGAGGCACCGATTTGCCTCATACAAAAGATGAATAGTTTTTTCGATAAGATCAATTGATATTTGAAGAGGTTTGTTCCAACCGGGACAAACCTCTTTTTAATGAGACTTGCTGAAAACAAGCGTAGCGAAGGTTGAAGCGTTAGTCGAATTATCCCCTGAGCGAAGCGAAGCGGGATATTGAGACTCAAACGAATTCCAATCAATAGAGCTGGACATTTATGAATGATAAACGAATCGAACATGACTTTCTAGGATCATTAGAAGTACCGACAGACGCTTATTGGGGAATTCACACCCAGAGAGCCGTAAATAATTTCTCCATCAGCGGCATAAAAGTAAATCCCGGCCTGATCAAAAGTCTTGCTCTGATTAAGAAAGCCTGCTGTCTTGCTAATTTACAAACCGGAAATCTCAACCCGGAAAAAGGTAAAGCTATCAGCACCGCCTGCGATGAAATTGCCGCAGGCAAACTCGCCGATCAATTTCCCATTGATGCTCTACAGGGCGGCGCAGGAACATCAACAAATATGAATATCAATGAAGTCATTGCCCACCGCACCATAGAAATTTCGAGCGGCAATAAAGGCGATTACACACATATTCATCCGCTGGAAGATGTCAATCTGCATCAATCCACCAACGATGTTTATCCAACAGCAATAAAAGTTGCCGCAATTTTTCGTCTGCGGGATTTGTCCAAAGCCATAACCAACCTGCAGGGCGCTTTTCAGGAAAAGGAAAAAGAGTTTGCCGCAATTGTCAAGCTGGGACGGACAGAACTTCAGGAAGCCG
>Ga0209777_10007328_pt1 | contig 12260 bp, 10 predicted proteins | sample FrelakmetHBP12HB_FD_187147 | JGI IMG/M metagenome (GOLD analysis project Ga0209777, IMG submission 187147) | Freshwater lake sediment microbial communities from the University of Notre Dame, USA, for methane emissions studies -HBP12 HB (SPAdes)... | ecosystem: Environmental > Aquatic >... | reverse complement strand
GGCCTTCGTGATCAGCTTCATCTCGATCCTGATCATGTGGTCGAGCCACCACAACATCTTCAACCTCATCCGCCGCGTGGACCACACGTTCCTGCTGCTCAACGGCCTGGTGCTGTTGGGCATCGCGGCCACTCCGTTCACCACCTCGCTGCTCGCGCAGAACTTCGGCCACCCGGGCGAGAAGGTCGCGGCCGCCGTCTACAGCGCCGTGGCTCTGTTCATCACGCTGGCCTTCAACGCCATGTGGCACTACGCCGCCCGTGGGCGCCGCCTGCTGGCGGCGGCCACGACCGCCGGCCAGGTGCGGGGCGTCGCCCGTCAGTACGCCGTAGGGCCGCTGGCCTTCGCCCTGGCGCTCGCACTCTCGTTCCTCAGCGCCGAGGCCAGCGTGCTGGTGTTCGTGGCAGTCGAGGTCTTCTTCGCCCTGCCCGTGGGGCCCAACCGGAGCGTGCCGGAGACGAGCTAGTCTCGGAAGGCGCGGCCCCGCCCGTCACCTGCCCGGAACGAGCTCCGGATGCTCTCTCGCAAGCCAGTCAAGAACCGTCTCTCGAAAGGCCCGGGCCTCGACAAGCAGCTCCGCCGCCTCGGAGTCGAAGACCACGTCGATGCGCTCGTAGTCGCCCTGGTTGCGGCGCTGCCGACACGAATCGAGGTAGCGTGCGAGCGACGCCACCGACGGCCCCATGAACTCCGTGAGAGCAGCAATCGCGACACGATGATGACCCCGTTGCGCCACCGCGCGGTACCCTGACGCCGCAAGAACGATCGTCGCCAGCGCAAGAGCCGCGGAGTAGGTGATAGCGAAGCGGCGATCCGGCGAGAGGCCGGCAACCTCAGCATCACGCATGTCCCTGTCGACCACGGCGAGTAGCCGGCCGACTTCGTCGACCGATGTGGCGTGCTCGCGGAGTTGCCGGCTACTCAGCCAGCTCTGCAAGCGCTTCGTCGTCACCGATCAGCCAGATCTTGGGAGCCGCCAGCACGCTGCGCACGAAATGGTCCCCTGCCCCGGCTTTCGCATGCAGGTCGTCAGGCCGGTACAGCGTGATGTTGAGATCGCGCCCGAGCTCGTCCTGCAGCGGGCCGGCCGCGTCGCTCAGCTCGCGCCGCGTCGCCGATCCAACCACGAACACGTCGATGTCGCTGGTAGCACCCTCGTCCCCGCGCGCCAGGGACCCGTAGACGAAGGCTATGCGAATACGCTCACCCAGGGACTCCAGGCGCGAGCGCAACGTATCGCTCACAGCGATCGTCTTCACCAGCGCCTGCCTCAGGTCGGACCAGGCCGGATGGGTGCTCTGCACGTGGTAGTACACGCGATTGCCATGCCGCGCACTTGCTACGAGCCCCGTGCGCTCCAGGCGCTCCATGTCGCGTTGCAGCTGACGCAGGTGGGCACCCGTGAGGCGCGTGAGTTCGCGCTGGTAGTATTCACGCTCGGGGTTGAGGACGAAGACCCGCAGGACGTTGACAAGGGTCGGCGACGCGAACAGCATCGCGAACTCGCTTGTCGGTTGACTACGATTCGTCGTCATTGGACTACAAATTGTAGCCGAATGAGCTGCTCTTGTCCACGGCGGTGTGCCAGAGACGAGCTGACGATCCTAACCCCCAAAGAAGAAATGCCCCCACAAAGACTGCAGGGAGCCCGAAGGCTCCCTGGCGCACTAATCACGAACGCTGACCCAACCGGGTCTTGGCGCGTTCGTGTGTCTGCAGTGGGGTAAGTGTACCCCACAAGCTGAATCGGTCAATTGCCCCGAGAACTTGAGTTGTGTGACGTTTGTCAGTCTGTTCGGACCAGCTGCAGCCGCCAGGCGATTGTCACCGCCAGGGTGGCAGCCGTTAGAAACAGGGGGCTACTTTTAACGGCTGCCGTTAGAAAGTCAAGGCTACTTCTAACGGCAGCCGTTAGAAACTCAAGGTGAGAGGCCAGGACACACTGGCCGACCGGTGGCAGTGACGAACCGTCCCGCCGTCCGTGTAGACTAGGTATTCGTCATACGTAGCTCACACACGGGGGCTTGGTGGGCGCACCACACGCGATTCTCGACCTCGTCGAGCGCTTCGACCGCAACGTCGCGGCCTACCGCTCGGGTGCCTACAACGAGACCCAGGCGCGGCATGAGTTCATCGACCCATTCTTCATGGCTCTGGGCTGGGACATCAACAACCAGGCCGGCTACGCCGAGGCCTACAAGGACGTCATCCACGAGGACGCCATCAAGGTCGGCGGCCTCACCAAGGCGCCCGACTACTGCTTCCGCGTGGGCGGCACGCGCAAGTTCTTCGTCGAGGCCAAGAAGCCCTCGGTCAACATCAGAGACGAGGTCTCGCCCGCCTACCAGCTCCGCCGCTACGCCTGGTCGGCCAAGCTGCCGCTGAGCATCCTCACCGACTTCGAGGAGCTCGCCGTCTACGACTGCCGCCTACGCCCCGACAAGGGCGACGCCGCCGCCGTGGCGCGCACCATCTACCTGCCCTACCGCGACTACGACCAGAAGTGGGAGCAGATCGCCTCGGTGTTCAGCCGGGAGGCCGTGCTGCAAGGCTCGTTCGACCGCTACGCCGAGTCGACCAAGGCCAAGAAGGGCACGGCCGAGGTGGACAAGGCCTTCCTCGGCGAGATCGAGAGCTGGCGCGACCTGCTGGCGCGCACCATCGCGCTGCGCAACCCCTCGCTCTCGCAGCGCGAGCTCAACTACGCAGTGCAGACCACCATCGACCGCATCATCTTCCTGCGCATCTGCGAGGATCGCGGCATCGAGCCCTACGGCCGCCTGCAGGGCCTGCTCAACGGCAGCGGCACCTACGGCCGCCTGCGCGCCCTCTACAACGAGGCCGACCAGCGTTACAACTCCGGCCTCTTCCACTTCGAGCGCGAGCGCGGCCGCGAGCAGCCCGACGAGCTCACGCCGGGCCTGGCCATCGACGACAAGGCGCTCAAGGAGATCGTCAAGCGCCTCTACTACCCCGACTCACCCTACGAGTTCAGCGTGCTGCCGGCCGACATCCTGGGCCAGGTCTACGAGCAGTTCCTGGGCAAGGTGATCCGCCTCACGGCCGGTCACCGCGCCGTGGTCGAGGACAAGCCCGAGGTGAAGAAGGCCGGCGGCGTGTACTACACGCCCACCTACATCGTCGACTACATCGTCAAGCAGACGGTCGGCAAGCTGCTCGAGGGCAAGTCGCCCAAGCAGGCGGCCTCGCTGCGCATCCTCGACCCCGCCTGTGGCTCGGGCTCCTTCCTCATCGGCGCCTACCAGTACCTGGCCGACTGGCACCGCGACTGGTACGTGGAGCACGGCCCGGAGAAGCACCGCAAGGAACTCTACCAGGGCCGCGGCGCCGAGTGGTGCCTTACCACCGCTGAGAAGAAGCGCATCCTGCTCGGCAACATCCACGGCGTGGACATCGACGCGCAGGCGGTGGAGACCACCAAGCTCAGCCTGCTGCTCAAGGTGCTGGAGGGCGAGAGCTCCGAGACCATCAGCGCGCAGCTCACCTTCTTGCACCAGCGCGCCTTGCCCGACCTATCTGACAACATCAAGTGCGGCAACTCGCTCATTGGCAGCGACTACTTCGATGGAAGACTAGAGCCTGGTCCCGATGAGCTGCGGCTGATCAACGCGTTTGACTGGGAGCGCGACTTCCCGGCGGCAATGACGGCCGGCGGCTTCGACTGCGTCATCGGCAATCCTCCCTACGACGTGTTGGAGAAAGAGCGTGGTAGGGCGTCTTGGCCGCATTCCGCTCTGGCTGAGTACGTTCGGAAGCATCAGGACTACGCGCAAGGCTTGGGCGGGAAACTCAATCTCTTCCGGTTCTTTGTTGTCCGCTCGAAGCAGCTTGTTCGGCCAGGCGGCCGCTTCGGGATGATTATGCCGTTGGCCATCCTGGGTGACATCAGCTGTGCGAAGACGCGACGCTCGTTCTTCGCGGCGTTCAACGACATCGAGGCTGACTGCTTCCCTCAGAAGGACAATCGCAACAGACGCGTCTTTCTCGACGCCAAACTATCCACGGTTGTTCTCAGCGCGACGCGACGGAAGTCAAGGCGTGATTCGGGGAGAATCGAGGTCCGCACCTATCCGTGGAACGTGTTCACAGACACGTCCAGGCAGTGTTCCATTTCCCTGGACGACTTGCGCATCCTTGATCCAAAGAACCTCCCGGTTCCGTTGGTCGATCAACCGTCCTGGGACCTGTGCCGGCAGCTGCACGCCGCGCCCGGAGTGAAGCGGCTTGGTGAATTGGCGAACTACGCGGTCACTCGCGGCGAAATCAACCAGACTATCTATCGCCAGTACATCAATGCCGACGCTCGGCATGCTCGGCTCCTCAAAGGCGCCGAGGTGCGACAATACGGGTTGAATGAACGGCTGCAACAGGGACACCGCGAATGGCTTGACGAAGAGCGGTTCTTGACCAAGAACGGGCCCCGCCCTGTGACTCGCCGGCGTCGCATCGCAACCCAGCGCATAACTGGCGTTGACGAGAAGGTGCGCGTCGTGGCGACGATCGTCGATCCACCGTGCTACTTCGCGGACTCCACGAATTCCATCCTTGCCAAGAATGACGACCCCGATTCCCTCCGATACGTGTTGGCAATTCTCAATTCCCGGTTGATTCAGTGGCGTTTCCGTCTGACGAGCACCAACAACAACGTCGCAACGAACGAACTGGAGTGTCTCCCTGTCGTTGAGATCGCCGCGCCAGATGAACCGCGCGGCAGTGTGCAGGCCGAGCTGGCACAACTTGCGGGCCGCCTGCTTTCCCTGCACATTGCTTCGACTGCTGCCCAATCGGAAGATGAGCGCACGCCCGTCCAGCGCCAGGTAGACGCAATGCGCCGTGAGATAGACCAACTGGTGTACAACCTCTACGGCCTCACCGCTGACCAGATCGCCCTCGTCGAGTCGTCGTTCGCAGACAAGAGCTGACTCACGCGCCATACGTTCGGCGCCACCCTCGCAGCCTGGATGCGGCTGATTGAAGCCCCGGGTTTCACTTGACACGCATCTGCCACGGTGGCGGCGCGGCCCGCAGGGCGCGGCCGGCCGGCGGCGTATATTCGGGTGACCGCATCGTCGCCGCCCACTGGGGGGTCACCCATGTCACGCCGCCGCTTCGCACTCACACTCACGCTCCTGCTCGCGATCGCGCTGCCGCTGCTCACGGCCACGGTCGCCAACGCTCAAGCGCGTCTCGCGAGCCGCGAGGCGTGGACGCGCAGGTACTTCCCCAGCTCTGAGTACGCCATGTTCACCAGCGTGGTCACAGGGCCCGGAGGCGTGGTCTACGCGATGGGGTTCAGCTTTGCCGGCGGCGGCGTGCCGGCCGTCGTCCTCGCCAAGTACGACGCCGCCGGCCACCGGCGCTGGCTGCGCACCTACGACGGCGTGGCCCACGGCGGCGCCACGTTCCTCGGGGTAGGCCACCTCGTGGCTGTGGACCACGCCGGCAACGTGGTGGTGGCGTGCACGGCCTACCTCGGGGGAGGCACCAAAAACGTGGTGGCCCTCAAGTACACGCCCGGCGGCAAGCTCATGTGGGTGGGCCGGCGGCACGAGACGGGCGAGCCCCAGGACGTGTCGTGCCTTGGCCTTGACGCCGCCGGCAACGTCTACGTGGCCGGCCGCACCACCCGCACCAGCACCGGCGACGACTACATCGAGGTCAAGTTCGCCGCCGCCAGCGGCCGGGCCGACTGGGCATATCGCTACGCAGGGCCCGGCGGCGCGTCGCACGGCGTCGACTTGGTGCAGGGCATCGCCGTGGACCACAAAGGCGACTCGTACATGACCGGCATCAGCGACAATGGCGACGGCAACTCGTCCATCGCCACGGTCAAGCTAACCCCTGCAGGCCACAAGGTCTGGGTGCGACGTCTCAACCGCGGGGTGAGCTCGGAGGGTCACGACCTGGCCCTGGGCAAGAATGGCGACCTCTACCTGGTGGGAAACACGTTCAGTGGAGGGCTCTCGGGCACCGACACGCTGCTCGCCAGGTACTCCCCGAACGGCACGCTACGCTGGACGAGACTGCTGAGCATCGACCAGGCGGACGACCTGCAGAGCATGGTGATCGACAACAAGGGAAGCGTGCTGGCGCTCGGTGTGAGCAGCGACGGCGCCAGCCAGGAGCTGGTCTACAAGTGGTCGGCCGCCGGCGACCTCAAGTGGGTGAAGACCTTGCCGGCCGCGGTCGTGGATCCGGTGGTGGTCGAGAAGGCCATCGCCGTGGACTCCCAGCGCACCGTCTACTGCGGCGGATACTGGGTGGGAGGCAGGCGACTCACTAGCGCCGGCTTCACCGTAGCTGCCTACAGCAGCACCGGCCACCTCAAGTGGAGTGATACGTACGCCGCGGCGGGTGACGTGACCGACTACTGCCTGGGGCTGGCGGCCAACAGCGACGCGGTGTATGGCGTCGGGCAGGCGAACGTGGGAGTCAACAAGTACGCGGGGGTGCTGGTCAAGTACCACAAGTAGACCGATCGCACATGGTGACAATCTTGCATTTCAAATGCAAATAGGCCACCACTTCTAGCCCATCCACGGCGGCGCGGCGCTCCGTCCGACGCACCTGCTACTCTCGAGTGCGAACGCCGCCGCCGGCCTAACTCACCCCGACCGTGACTCGCCGGCGGCGCGTTCGCCGTTTCTTCATCTAACGTCAACCAATCTGAACCGTTATGTAATAGTGCGGCGCGGCAAAGCATGCCATGCTTGCACGTAGCACATTGGCAACCCACGGCCGAGAGGAGGCGCTCGTGGCCACTACCACCATCCCCACCGGCGACGGTTACTGGATCGTCGAGCTGCCCGAGGGCTTGGCCGCGCAGACCAGGGTCGCCTGCATCGAGACGCTGGACGAGTTCACCGCCGCCAGCGAGAGGTTCTTCGGCACCCCCTACCACGGGCGCGAGCTCAACGACGCCATGCTGCTCTGGGTGCAAGAGGCGCCCGAGCCGCTCACGTAGCGGCAGCGGCTCGGGCGCGGCCGCGCCGGCCCATGGGCCGCCACCCTCGCCACGGCAGCGGCGGCGGCGTATGCTCCTACCACGCACAGAGTATGTTCGCGCCGCCACAAGCCGCGCCGTCCGCCGGCGCCGCCTTTACCGGCACCGCACCAGGGGGTCCACATGGCAGCTCGTCTTCGCATCGCCTTCCTCGCAGCACTCATGCTCGCGCTCGCCGTTCCCGGCCTCGCCTGGGCCTACCAGCCTGGGCCAAGCGGGTTCACTGTACCGCGCGGCCCCGCCCCGGGCTCGCTCGTGTGGGCCAAGGTCAGCGCCGTCACAACCGAGATCGATCAGATCAACCAGGTGGCCGCCGGTCCAGGCGGCAGCGTCTACGCCGTTGGCGAAGCCAACGGCACGTGGAGCAACCAGGGCGACCTGCTGGTGGCCAAGTACACGGCCAGCGGGAAGGTCGCCTGGCGACACACCTACGACGGCCCGGACGGTCTGTTGGACTGGGGCTCGGCGCTAGCCGTCGACCACGCCGGCAACGTGGTCGCCGTCGGCTACAGCAACACGGCCACGACCGGCAGCGACATGCTCATCGTCAAGTACGACGCCGCCGGCGACCAGAAATGGGTGGTCGACTTCAACGGCGCCGGCAACGGCGACGACGACGCCCGCGACGTGGTGCTCGACTCGGCCGGCAACGCCTATGTGGCCGGCACATGTTGCGTCTCCGCGGGTGTCTTCGAGGCATACGAGCTCAAGATCTCCAAGGCCGGCGACGTCGTCGGGCAGGTCGGCTACACCGGCGCCGGCAGCGACGCCGAAGGCCGCGCCATCGCTATCGACGGCAGCGGCAACACCTACGTGGTCGGCACCACCCACGACACGGGCACCACGTCGAGCGTCATCCTCTTCAAGACCAGCCACTCTTTCGCGCCGCTCTGGATGCACGAGCTCACCACTGCCGGCCACCTGAACGACACCGCCAACGGCATCGCCTTCGGCCACGGCGGTGTGTACGTGTGCGGCATATACGCGTCCAACGCCGTCCATCACCTCGACGTCCTGGTGCTCAAGTACAGCGCCAGCGGCGGCTTCCAGTGGGCGCACACCTGGGACGGGGCGGGGCACTGGGTCGACATGGCCAATGCCTTGGCCGTCGACAAGGCCGGCGACGTCTACGTGGCGGGCGCCACGTGGCCCATCAGCGGCTCCGGGCACAAGTCTCTCCTGATCAAGTGGAACGCCGCCGGCCGCCGCGAGTGGGTCAAGCTCGACGGCTTCGCCAAGACCTTCAAGTGGACGGACTTCGAAGACGTGGTGGTAGACGGCACAGGCCACGCCTGGTGTGGCGGCTGGGCAGCGCGCACCTCCAGCGACGACGACTGGTTCCTGGTCAAGTACGCCGCCAGCGGCACGCGGAGCTGGATGGCCACTTTCGGCAGCGCCAGTCACGGCGACGACACGTGCCTGAGCCTGGCACTCGGGGGTTCGTCGGCCCTGTTCGCGGGCGGCTACGTAGAGAACCCGACCACCACCGGTTTCGACCTCGCCGTGGCCAAGTTCGTGCGCTAGCAGCGCGAGCAGGGCTACCATAAGTGCATGACCGAGTCAGCGAACGAGCGTACGGACGGCGCGGTGCCGGCTCGCTGGTGGGGCCGCCGCGCCACAGACTACGCGCCCGGCGCTCTGACGGAGAGCACACTGGCGCGCGCCACGGGGCGCGGTGCCTGGTTCCGGGCGCGGCCGGCGCTCTCGACAGTGCTCGGCGCCGGCCTCGTCATCCTCCTCCTGCTGCCGTTCTCTACCATCAACCCGTCGCCGTGGTTCGGCTTGCCCGGCGCCCTGGCCGTGGCCGTCGCCCTTGTGGTAGCCGTCATGGTCGGCCCTTTGCCGGGCGCGGCGGTCGCGGTGGCGGGCGGACTCTTCTTCTACTTCGCGGTCGCCGATCCGGACTTGCCGTTCCGGCGCGACGCCGCCGTGCTGACCGTGGTCGTGTGGATCGTTCTGGCGTTGGCCGCCGGGCTGGTCGCAGAGCGACTCCGCCGGCGGCTCCTCGGGGCCTTCGCGGAGATCGCCGACCGCGAGGCCGCGGTCGCCATCGAACTCACCCGCCGCCGGGCGGCGCAGGACGAGGCCGAGGCGGCACAGGATGAGGCCGCTGCACTGCACAAGCGGCTGGAGGAGAGCTTGCTGCCGCGCGTGGCGGTCACCGACGAGCGTCTGCACGTGGCTCACCGCTACGTACCGGGCGAGACACGCATGGCCATCGGCGGCGACTTCATGGGCACCGCCGAGCTCAAAGACGGTACACTCGCCTTGGTGATCGGCGACGTCAGCGGCCACGGCCCGGACGCCGCCGCCCTGGGAGCGACCTTGCGCGCCTCGTGGCGTGCGCTGGCACTAACCGGTATGGCACCGCTCGATCTGGTGGAGCGTCTCGACGGCATCCTGCGTGGCGATGTGGCCGGCAGCACCGTGTTCGCCACCGTCTGCTGCGCCTGGGTGAACCCCGCCCGCGACCGGCTCACGCTGGTGCTGGCCGGGCATCATCGGCCGCTCGTGTTGACGGACGGGGCGGCCCGCGAGCCGAAGGCGCCGTTCGGGCCGCCGCTGGGCCTGCTCGAGGACTGGATGCGCGTCGCTGACCCGCCATGGCAGGTCGCCGGCTTCGATCTCGAGCCCGGCTGGGCCTTGCTGCTCTACACCGACGGCCTCGTGGAAGGCTACGCGGCGCCAGACGCGCGCGAGCGATTCGGCGTGGAACGGCTGGGGCCGCTCCTCGGTGGAGTGGGTGCGGCCGCATGTCTCGACGCCCGCGCCCTCGACGACCTGCTCGACCAGGTGCAGGCCGCCAACGGCAAGCCGTTCAGCGACGACGTCGCCCTGCTGGTCGTCTGCCACGCCGGGGCAGACGGAGGGGACTCGTGAGGCGCAACCTGTACGCCGGCGCCAGCCAGAGCGGCGGCCTCAAACTCGACGTCTTCACCGCCGACGAGCTCGAGCAGGTCCACCTCGGCACCCTCGAGGTGCTGCAGCACACCGGGTTGTTCGTCGAGGGTGAAGAGGCACTCGCCATCTTCGCCTCGGGCGGCGCCGACGTGGACCGCGAGCGCCGCCTCGTGAAGATCCCGCCGTACATGGTGGAGGAGGCGGCACGCAGCGCGCCGGCGAGCCTGCGCTTGGCTGGGCGCAGCCCCCGCAAGGACTTCGTCCTGGAGGCCGACCGCGTCGGCTTCACCAACTTCGGCGAGGGCGTGCGCATCGTCGACCTTTTCACCGGCGAGTTGCGCGAGTCCACCAAACAAGACGTCGCCGACTCGGCCAAGCTGGTAGACGCGCTCGACGACGTAGACGTGTACGAGCGCGCCCTCAACGCTGCCGACGTGCCGCCGCAAGTGACGCCGCTGCATCAAGCCGAGGCGTGGATGACCAACACGTCCAAGCACGGCTTCATGTGCCCCGGCAACGGGCGCCTGGCCGCCAGGATCGTCGAGATGGCGGCCGCCGTCGCCGGCGGCGTAGCCGAGCTGCGCCGGCGGCCTATCATCAGCTTCGTCACCTGCCCGGTGAGTCCGCTCAAGCTCGTGCGCGAGTGCTGCGAGATCATCATCGCGGCGGCCCGTGCCGGCCTGCCCGTGAATGTGCTCAGCATGGCGATGGCCGGCGGCTCCTCTCCCGTGACGCTCGCCGGCACCCTGGTCACGCACAACGCCGAGGTGCTCGGCGGCATCGTCCTCAACCAGCTCGTGCGCCGCGGCTCGGCGGTCGTGTATGGCAGCTCGACCACGGCGATGGACCTGCGGCTCGCATCGGCATCCGTCGGCTCGCCCGAATGCGGCCTCATCGGCGCCGCCGTGGCCCAGATGGCGCGCTTCTACCTGCTGCCGAGTTGGGTGGCCGGTGCGTAGGGCGACAACAAGCTCTCGGACGCCCAAACCGGCCACGAGAAGACGATCACAGGCCTGTTACCGGCGTTGGCAGGTGCCAACCTGATCTACGGCCTGGGAATGCTCGAGTCGGGAATGACGTTCGATTTTGGCCAGCTCGTGCTGGACGCCGAGTTCGCGCGCATGATCAAGCACGCCGTGCAGGGCATCCCGGTGAGCGACGAGACGCTCGCCTTGGACGTCATCCACGAGGTGGGCCCGTTCAGCGACTTCCTCAGCCACGAGCACACCCTGCGACACATGCGCGAGCAGTCACAGCCCACGCTGATCGACCGCCGTGTACGCGAGGAGTGGGAGCAGATGGGGTCGCTCACGAGCTACGAGCGCGCGACCCTCGAGGCGCGCCGGATCCTCGAAACGCACGTGCCCGACCCTCTGCCCAAGGGGGCGGCCGAGCAGATGCGCGGCATCGTCGCCGAGACCGAACGCGAGCTGGGGGTGGGGAAGTGAGCGACGCGGCGGCCGCAGGCGCCTACCGCGTCGCCGTGTGCCAGTTCGAGCCGCGCCTGTTCGACGTGGCCGCCAACCTGACCAAGATGGAAGAGCTGGCGCGGCGAGCCGCCGCCGCCGGCGCGCGGCTCGCCGTGTTCCCCGAGTGCTGCCTGTGCGGCTACGCCGTCGGCAAGCAGGCGCCGCGCATGGCCGGCTTCGCCGAAGTGCCCCTGGGCACCGCCCGCGGACTGAGCGTGCGCCGCCTCGAAGCGATCTCGGCGGCGCTCGACCTGCAACTCGTCTTCGGTATGCCGGAGCTCGGCGACGGCGCAGTCTACAACAGCGCCGTGCACGTGCGCCCCATCGAAGGCGCCGTGGCCGCCGACCGCAAGATCCATCTCTGGGAGGACGACACGCATGTCTTCGCCCCCGGCGAGGCCACGGCCGTGCACGCCGCGCCCGCCGGCCGCCTCGCTTCCCTGGTGTGCTACGACCTCGAGTTCCCCGAGGCGGCGCGCGTGGCCGCGCTGAAGGGCGCCGATCTCATCGCCGTGTGCACGGCCGACATGTCGCCGCACGAGCACTACCAGCACGTGTTCGCGCGCGCCCGGGCCATGGAGAACTGCGTCTTCGTGGCCGTGGCCAACTGCCTGGGCGAGGTGGAGGGGACGGTCTTCTATGGGCGCAGCATCATCACCGACCCGATGGGGACAGTGCTGGCCGAGGCCGGGTCAGAGGAGACGGTGCTGGTCGCCGACGTCGACCTGGGCCTGCGCGAGACGGCGCGCCGCGAGCTGCACTATCAGCAGAGCCGGCGGCCGCAGGCGTACCAGCCGCTCACCGAGACGTAGCGGCGGGAGCTTTCTGCCGCCGAGCGGGGCGCCGAGACACAAACAGAAAGCGGG